>MAAA01031279.1_pt1 | contig 16754 bp, 13 predicted proteins | sample 1115971 | NCBI WGS metagenome assembly MAAA01 (sample SAMN04961123, study PRJNA320927) | seawater metagenome | isolation source: sample BD02T6 sea water enriched with oil for 6 days | place: USA:Gulf of Mexico | collected 2013-07-27 | reverse complement strand
GAATCACGAATACCATTAACGTTATAGCTATAAGCACTGGAACTCACTTCAACATCAGCCTCAGTTGTACTCACTCCTATTAGCTTATTTTTAGCATCATATGAATAAGTTTTAACTTTGTTATCAAGAGTCTCAGTTAACGTATTACCGTTATTATCATAACTATAAGTGGTTCCACCTTGACTGGTAAGACGATCATTTAAATCGTAACTGTAAGCCGTACTTACACCATCAACGGTTTCATAAGTACGGTTAACTAGAAGCGTTATAATTCAAATAGGGAGGTGGGGTTAGAGTATATAAGGTGTTAAAGAACGTTGCGCATTGGCTATGGGATAGTACTTCTAAAAATCTATAGGTACGATTTAAAAATTAACCATTCAGCACTACGATCTTTATAGGGGGTATACCTCATAATTAGCTTATAGCGTTTATAGGCGCTAGAAGCTTTATAGGCAGTGATCTACAGCTATTTAAGGTCACCCGATAGGTACCCGATAACGGGGCCTTATGGGCCCGACAGGTTGGACATCTGCCCCGCTAACTTAGCTTTCAGACCCGACAAGTTATAGTCCTACACATACCTACCGCTATTTGAATCAGATTCAAAAAAAACAACTTACACCCTCTTCAAATACTGTTCAATTCCTAGTGCTTAACATCACATAATGAATAGAGCTTTAGGTTGTGTGACTCGGCATCGGCGCTACAAAGCTAATGCCAGTCACTATGGTAAGTTGCTACATCACAGAACATAGTTGTGTTGCATAGGTAGCTATTGGCAAGGCTTATAAATCAGCAGTAATCCATCACTATGAATCTATCTTGTCAGTTTCTTTTCAAATATATCTATAGCAATGACTTCAGAATCCCAAGGTTTCAACTTTCTATGGAACTTGCTTTTGTATGAGGCTACTGAACCCATAGAATCCCACCGAGAGTACTTTTCATCATCACAATCTATGTCAAAAGAGAACATCTCTCCAAGTTGATTTATTAAACTACCAATAAAAGTATTATCCCCATCAGGGCATATAGAGATCAATATGGACAAGCCAGCATCAACTTCCCTTGCCTTTAACTGTAAATAAAACTCTTCGGGTGCAACCTCAAGTTCATGATACATCTTATTCAAAAGCAAAAGGTTTTCTTTTGCTTTACGTTCTTTTAAGCCAATCTTACTCATAATCGCCTCTACTTTAATTTATTTACCTGGATGAGCGGTTATTACATTACCAAACTCATCACTGTAAACCGTCAGCCAATTATTACCTGCCCCACCTCGTTTCCCTGAATTGTTACCAACAGACCACCCTAGATTGACTTGACGCTTAAATCGCCCAGCCCCAATCGCTGTAGCAGGAGCACTTACCACTATTTGACTTTGCAGCAAATACCCAAGTGATTCTTCAGATATCATAAATTGGCTCTTATTAGACTTCCCTGAAAAATGCTCTAAACGTATATGATCCATACCAGCTTCACATATACCTGACTTTGGATTATTTTTCGTGCAACGAGCTACATTTATTCTAGATTGTACTCGGCCTGGAACTGCTTCTCCTTTTGAATTACATACGGTATTTTTATTTGCACCACTATTACATCCACTTTTCTTGGCTTGCTTAGCAATTTTCTTACTAAACATCCCTAAAACTTTCCCAGCTGAACCCCCTAGCATGTTAAATAGAATTGCAGATCCTATTTCCTTCGCAGTAGGGGCATCTTCTTCTCCTGTGGCAATTTGGAAGACACTGTAAGTAGTCTGAGCAGTACTAGCTAATGTCGACATTACATTTAATGTGGACATCATCCCACCAATACTAAAGTTACCAGTAGGGTCGGTATACATAGAAGGCGCAGCATTAGCATAAAGGTACTTATGCAAACTTACAGGGTCATGGTTATTACCCATATAAGTATCTTGCTGAGTAAATCTACCAACACCTTGATCATAATATCTAGCACGTAGATAGTATTGATCTAATGAGGGGTCGAACTGTTCACCTGTAAACTTATAGTTGTTGTCAGTAATACCAGTCTCATTTAAGACTTCACCAAAAGCTTCATAATCATAGCTATCAGTTACAACACCTGCGCTATTTGACAATCCTCTGGTAGATCCTAATCCATCATATAAATAAAACTTAAACTCATCACTTCTATTCTGACTTAACAAATCATGACCATAACTGTATTGAACAGTTGTGGTCCCATTCACTATCTCTTCAAGAACCTGAGCATAGTCCCTATTACTATCAACAACATAAGAAGTGGTTACACCACCTTCTGTTTTAGCATCACGAATACCATTTATGTTATAGCTATAAGCACTTGAACTCACTTCAACATCAGACTCAGTTGTACTCACCCCTATTAGTTTATCCTTACCATCATAGCTGTAAGTCTTAATAGTTGAATCTAAAGTTTCAGTCTTGGTATTACCATTATCATCATGAGTATAACTGGTGCCACCCTGGCTGGTTAACCTGTCATTATCATCGTAAGCATAAGCCGTACTCACACCATCAACGGTTTCATAAGTGCGGTTAGCTAGAAGGGTTGTAATTCAAATAGGGGGATGGGTATAGAGCATACAAGGTGTTAAAGAACATTGCGCATTGGCTATGGGATAGTACTCAATATTTACTCTAGATACGAGATATTGCTTATGTAATCTGGCTTCTCTTTAGAAGCCAAACCCTACTGATAAGCACAAAGATTAATAATCTCTTGTAATTAGATACTGGTTTAATACGTAAACACAAACAATTAATATGATCGCCTTAAGTAGCCATAAAAAGGCTCATCGCCATCTGTTTCAAGAATAAAAATGTTAAGATAAGCCATATTTTTATATTCAAGTTTCATAACTTCAGCATAATGATCAACTAATTGGATAAGGTTAGTAGTTCTTTGAGCAGCTACAATGAATATAAATCCTTGCTTTAATGCAGAAAGATTAAAATGCGTTTCAGCATACGCTAATTTATTAACTAAATGCCTTACATCTAACTTACATTGTTCAACTCTACTATCAAGATGAACCTGCTCGTCATAAGTAACCGAATACAACACGTCCATAGTCGACCTCGAAGCATCTCCGAGTTTGTGCTCCAACTTATCAATTAAGGACATCCAATACGGTGTAATTTCAACTTTTGGAGGTGTAGCCTCCGCCTTCTCTAACCACTGCTTTCTTTTGAATAGGTCGATAGCCGAAGAACTATCATCAGCTAATACAATGCTGTTCGCATATTTATCAAAGTCAAACCTCATCCTATTTGTAAGGTAAACCCCTAATAAATCCATTTCATCACCTTTAAAGTTCACACTCTTCTCCATCTCAGATCGATAGATTAAATAATCTAATCTCTCTGAAGGACAACGAAGAACCTCAAATACAACCTTTAGATCTAAAATTGAAAATATGGCAAGATCGCCACCAATACAGCCTGTAATTCCAGTTAGATCTCGATAATTAGTCTGCATTCCATACAAATCAGTAAACATCACCACGATTCGGAATACCTTTTTTATTTCTCCAGGCTCAAGAACAAGGTCTTCCTCTGTAGCGCTTGGTAACCTTAAAGTATCTCCTTTCTCAATAAGTTTCTTTAGATCGTTGGTCTGCTTATGGCCCTTCACAATAGTATCTTCAAAGTATTCTTCTACACACTTGAAATCACCACGTCGTACTCCAGTTGTCATTTTGTTAGATTTAGCTTCGATAATAAATAATACATCCCCATATTTGAACAACACATCCTTTTCAAAGGTGCCTATAGACTCAAGGTAATGACCACGATACGACTCACCTCTAGGGAAGGCTTCTCTAAAAAGCTCTTCTGTCTTTTCCTCAACATACTTACCACGTCGTCTCTGAAAACTATCTATCGCTTTTTGTTTTGGCTTATTTTCCAACTGATTAAATAACTTAAATATTATATCAATTACAAAGGAGTTAAATATATTGGGCACAGGTAGAAGAAACTTCTGATTATTTATCTTTATCAGAGGTTTCCCCCATATAGGGTTATTAGAAAATAGTGATTTTCGGTTTAAGGTTGATATCGAAGACATGGAACAACTTAACATCGACAAAAGCTTTACAACTGTACTTTCACTTAGCGTTGTTCCATTCAATATGGAGTCAATACTATAATATGAATATTGTGACTCTCTATTTAGATTAATATTCTCCACAAGGTATTCAATCACCTCTTCCCTGCTAACTTTCTCAATCCTATATTTTTCAATAAGCTCTGCTAGCTCGCCCTCTATTTTTATTGGGGATTGAAAGTAAGCTGATAACTCTAATAGTCCATTAAGGTCGATACCTGTAAACGACAGGATATACTCATTAATTGGACTAACTACTTCCAACATAGCTTCGGTTACATCTTGGACGTAACCCCAATTCCTATAATATTGAGAGTTTATACGCATACCAGATAAAGTAAGCTGCACATTCACTTCATCAATGTGTTTCTTGTCTGCGATATAAGATCTATAGTGATCATGGTTTCGCGTAACCACTGAACATAATTTATTAAGCCTTACTACAGATTCAACACAAAGTGGCTTTGTGCATCTATCATCACCATAAATCAAGAATAACGCTTGCAGTAACTCTAAGTTCACATCAACTAACGGATCATCACCTGCTTGAAGAAAGCCTGCGGTTAATAAACATGTATCACTGATAACACTCAATGTGTCAAAAGGCGGGAGTTCTTTAATAAGATCAACAAGACTATCAAAGTCATTATCAAATTCTTTTACTCCATTCTCAACTTCTAGTCGATACCCATCAACATCCATATCTAGAGTTCTTACCATGCTTTCCTACTTTAATTAATTTTACCGAATATATGTTTAAATATTTGTATCAACATCCCTTTTCTACTTAAGGCAGGCAATCAATTCCTGAAGGATGTGTACTTTTATGGACCTGCTTTAAACGTTTAATAGCAACCCGAGTATACACCTGAGTCGTATTCAGTTGTTGATGCCCTAGCATCTCTTGAACATACCTAAGATCAGCACCATTATCCAACATATGAGTCGCCATAGCATGACGTAGAAGGTGTGCAGCACCTTCCTTGTCTATGCTGGCTTTCTTCATGTACTTCTTCACCAAGAATGACAATCTTGTTTTGATAAAAGGTTCACCATAGTCTGTTAAGAACAATATATGATCATCTGGGCCTCTAACCAATAGTGGTCGGATGTTATAGATATACTTATCAACCCAATTAACGGCAGTTGCCCCAATTGGCAACAACCTTTCAAACCCACCCTTACCATGACGTATAAACACAGTACCTGCTTTAAGATCTACATCCTGTACTTTTAAATTGGCTAATTCCTTTCTACGTATACCTGTACTGTATAACGTTTCTAGAATAGCCCTGTCACGTATTCCCTGAGGCGTTAAGGTATCAGGCAGTGATAACAATCCCTCTACCTCATCAATACTTAATATGGCCCTAGGCAGCTTCTGTTGGCGTTTGGGTAACTCCAACTCAGCCGCTGGGTTATACAAAATATAGTTATCTCTGGCTAACCACTTAAAGAATGTTTTGATAGCCGTTAACTGAGAACCTTGTGTTGTTAATGCCAGAGGCTCACCATTTTGTTTTCTAAGATAGAACAAGTGTCGTTGATACGACTCTAATACTGGGCGGGTAATTAATTTATAGTCAGTAACATCTCTATCTTCACACCATTTGATGAAACGCTTTAATGACGCTTCTCTTTTTTCCAAAGTGTCCGGTGAATAGCCTTTGATGGTTAGGTAACTAATGAACTTTCTAATAAATAGCTTTTGATCAGACACAGTTATGTCTCCTTTGATTAGGAATACGATTGAATAGTTGAGTACGATTTCTAAGGGGGTGGTACTTCGTATATTGGGGTTAGGCCGCTAATAGGGGCATAGGCCTGATGGTGATTGGCTTACAGTGATTTATTGAATACCGATAAGTACCCGATAACGGGGCGATATGGGCCCGACAGGCTGGACTTCTGCCCCGCTAACTTGGCTTAAAGGCCGATAGGTTTACTGGATTAATGAATGTGTGTGGGTAATGCAGCATGGTCAATCAGACCCATGTAGCTGACTATATTAGAGTTGGTTCCAGCCCACAGCAACTCATATTCAAAAGTTTGCCCTCTTCCGCCTTTATGGATTAATAGATATTCCATTTCTTCAAGCCGTTTAAAGTGAATTCTCAGCTGGGTTTGACCCCAGCCCGTGTATTCACGTATCGCTTTACGGGTAAATCTGAATGAGCTTCTGGCTATATCCTGTTCGTCACACATCTTAGTGGTGAAGTCATTAAGTAGAATTAACAGGTTACGAGTTTGCGGAGGTAACTCATCAAGACTTCTGCCTAATACTTCATGGGCAAGCTGATTGGCTATTTGTATATCTTGTTTGGTGACTTCAATGTATTCAATTTCTTCTCCATTGTGCATAGTTGTTTTAACCTCTCTTTGGTATTGGTGTAATAAGCACACAGCTCGTATTAAAGTTAAATACTTCATATGGTCTCTACGGGTTCTTGTCTTGTCCGATAAGAACGCTAAGTGTTCAGCATAGGGATTGGTCACTAATAGCGGTCTAAGCAATCTCTGTGCGTTCTGGTGCAGCTTGATAAGACGCTGTTTATCTTGCTTACGCAATAAACCATCAAGCGTTTGCGATTGTCTTTGAATATTGTGTATGGCTTCTGTCTGTTCACGGCTTTCATTAACGGTTAATACCAAACATCGGTTTAATAGCTCCTCATCTATATCAATGGCTGTTGTGGTTAAGAACAACATCACAGGGCCTTCTACAGAATAAGTTTCAGTTACCAATTGTCCCTTGGCATCTTTACCTGTTGAAGCAATAGACAGCTTACCTTCAGACTGTAATAGTTTTAGGGCATACGAGGCCTGGCTTATGCCCTCCTCTTCAGCAATAGCCAATATCTTGTGTTTGATATTTTGTTGTCCCATGTAAAACAGGCTTTGGCCAGTCATGGCACTAAAGCTGACTTTATGTTCATCCGGTATAAAACTGAGTATGGATTCCATTAAGGTAGATTTACCTGCGGCACTGGTACTTTGAATCATAATGGCTAAAGGGCTATCTAATAGGCGTGACACTGTGGCGATATACCCCACCAGTTTATTACTCTCCTCACCCACCACACCTGCTTGGTCATAATCAATTAACAACTGATCCATTAAATTAGGTGACGATAAGAATGCCAATGCATCTTCTCGTTCTTGTGGTGACATTTCACTAGGCTTAGGTGAATCATCTACCCCTATTTGCTGCTCTCTATGGTATTCATCCAGTACTGTTTCCAGTTTCAGTAACAACTTACCCAAGTCTTGTTTAATGGTTTCTTCATGAACACCTATTTCCAATCCAGCTTGATTAATAAAGGTGGCTCTTTGTCTGGCTATGTATAAATCGAATTGATCTACATGAAACTTATCAAGGTAACGAACCAATAGATTGATCTTCATCTTGTCGAAACTGGTGTTATTGAATAGCCCTCTAATTCGGTAGAACCGATCACCTAGTTCAACATATACCTCTTGATTATTAATGGTGACGGGAATATCTAACAGAGATTCCGGCAACCTTGTTGTAGACAAGGGGAGATTCAACTGCTCTTCATCATTATTAATTTGTAAGTCATCCTCATCACCTTCGATATCATCACCTGCCAATGTATCAGTAGTTTCATTAGCTGAAGTCTCAACCCAATTACTGTGGCGTATTAGTCCACCTAGGGCTTCTACACTATTAGGTACTGAATTCGCATACTGATTAACCGATACATCCATAGGCAATTTAATGTTGTAACAATCTATACCTTGCTGCTGTAGAGCATGACTACAAACTGATAGCTCAGGTGCTATCAATAAACGTTTAACGCCTTGTTGCTTAAACAAGTTAATCTCATCATCTGTAAAGCTCTCTCTAAGATAAAGGCCAACTACATTTAAATAGCCATGACTCCAAAAGGTCATGGCATCAATAATATTAGAGCAAACAATAACTTCATCGTGATTGATAACGGTAGATAGATTCCATATCCCCATAACATCAGGATTTAAGTTCAACTCTAAAGCAGTGCCTTTACGCAGACCGTTTAGTAACTTCTTACCGTAGACATCGACTACTTGACCATTAAGATCATAAATAGGCACAACCAGTGATCCGTTAAAATGTTCATGACCTGTTTTTCTTAATAACCCAACCCCCTGTAACTTAGCTCTAATGGCCTTACCTGTTTGTACTTGTTTAACAGGTAATAACAAACCTAGTTGACGTTTAGCCACACCTAATTGAAATTGTGATACCAGATCAGGGTTATTCAAACCTTTCTTACCTAGAAAGGTTTTAACATCTTCATCATTTAATAATGCTTCATGATAAAAGTTTAATATTGATTTGATACAGTCTTGATCAGATAGATCTAATAGGGACTCAATGTTCACAGTGATTTCCTTGAATTGCAGACACGGCAATGCCTTCCGTATTGATAAATACAGAATGCATGTGTATCTAAGTGGTTTTGGTTAAATTTAATTTGTTGTTAATGCTTAACTTGAAAATTTAAATAACTAATATCACTGTCATATTCCTTCCTTATATTTTTAGTTTTTATAGTGTTTAAAGAATTAGTCTTACTCCTTTTGGCTCAACTATAATAAGTTCGTAAACCCATATAGGAGAGACAGTCATGCTTCATCTTTTTATTCCTTTTGCAGTTGGTGTATTAGGAAAGTGTGCTGGGGTAAGTTGTGGTGTTGGCATATCAGCTGCAAAGGCAGCAGCTATTGCAGGTGCATCACTCGGGACAGCAGCGGCAGCGGGAGCCGCAGCATCTACAAGGAAAAATAACTCTGAGCACAATTGTGCTGAAAGAATACAGCTTCTTAAAGATCTACTAGAAAGCGGAAAAATATCTGAGGAGGAGTACAACATTCTAAAAGATTAAGCATCGGTATTACATCAGTGCTATTAAGGTGCACAATCTTGATAGCAAATATCAAGTTATCATCAATAATATTAATGCCTACAATTCAAAATCATCATAAGTCTGTAAGGTTTGCTCTTTGGTTAAACCAATATAGGCCATGGTCACAGCAGGGCTTGAATGGTTCAACACTCTGCATATTTGTTCAATGGACACACCAGCCTTATGCATCATGTAACCCCTTGTCTTGCGCATTGAGTGAGTACTGAGTTTAATGCCTAGAATTAAGCCTACCTCTTGAAACTTACGACCCACCGTAGATCGGTTTAAAGGTTTAATAAGGCTTCGCCCTCTATGGCCATGTGATTGAAATAAATACTCATCACCTGCGTATGTATTCATTCGTCTTTGGATAATCTCACACGCTGTTTGATTAAGCCTGACTGTACGTTTCTTTCCTGTCTTGCCTTCGACTATGGATAACTCCCGTCTAGGTAAGTCAACCTTGCCCATGCGGATAGACAACAAGTCCGATATTCTAAAGGCAACATTAATCCCTAGCTTCCAGATATCAGCATAATCTTGATTGCCATGCTTTCTTAACAAAGCACTAATAGCGGCAATGTCATCTTGATTCTTTACAGCTTCAACTTCATTCATAAATGATCCTTTTCTATGTCACGTTTTTAATTGGGATAGATAAACTGTGATATGGGTAAAGGCTGATTCACCCTAACCCGCTATTTGATTGGCTTTGCTAAATCACAAAAGCACCTTGTGTGACATTCACATAGGTTGGTAGGTGATTAGCTGTATTGGGTTTTGTACAAACTATTAAGAATTGATAACAAGCTTGCAGTGCCTTGAATAAGGCAATAAGTACCAAGCCTATGATGAGACCCTGTAACATTGCCTCAAGTACATACAGAAGCATTAACATCAACCCACAGGCTAATAGCGCAATGGCCATTGCCTTTAGGGTGATAGATTTCAGACGCAGTAATACATACCGACTTAAACTATAAGTCTTCATGGTACTTTCCTTTTTGATTGATTAAGTGTTATTAAATGGTGCTGTGAACACAGCTAGATATTCCCTGTTCGGGAATTAGGTTGCATCGATAGGTTGAGGTCTAATTCAAGCCAATAAGCCCAAGACAACCCTCTGAGGAGTTTTAGTTTTTCGAAGAAAAAGTGAAATGACGCAAGGGGTCACCTTGCAATGTTTTCAGTTATTAAAGTATAAGCAGTTCAATCTCAACCACCTGACTAACCTGCTGGTTTTTCAGGCTTCAAGCGAGTTGCAGTAAACAGGCTTTAAAGGAGATAACACAGCACGGAGCAATACCATTGACTGTATATTCCAACTAGGGGGTAAGTTCCCGAGGGTACCCCCTTTATATATAGACCTTTAGATCGCACTAGGTGTTCGGACAAGTTTTGATATTTATATATTATTCAATTAGATATTTTTATAAGTGTTTTGAATCAAGCACATAAATCCTTGCTACAAAATCCGACTAATTTTTTAATCGAACTCAATAACCATGGTACCTACAGAGACGTTTTTGCGTCTGGGTAATGGTCATGGGGTTCCCTATGGGGTTACATACATATGGAATACTATTTATATGGTTAATGAATTACTTAAGTCTTTATTCTTTGACCAATGAAACTTACCAAGTACTTTGCAGAGGCCTCTAAGCCTCTGCTTATTATTTAATAGGAATGCTTGTGTATTTATAAATTGAATACCTTCAATTTTATTTAGACAAATACCACTCTGCTTTACGCCTCTGATATTTACTGTAGGTACCGCTACCTGTTTCACTATCTTTCTTAAGTTGTTTAAAATACTCAATGGTATCTTCAACAGAAAGCTCAGGCTTTTTTTTCATCACATCATAAATAGTTTTGTCTTTTTTAATCTGCGGTATTTGCCCCACATGATAATTAAATACCACTTCCATTACGTCATTTGATAATTCTTTATGTGCAGCAGAAACAATGAATGAATCATGAACAGGTAAACACGCCACACCAAAACGATGCAGTACCAGCATAATATCTTCGGCGATAACCGAATCAAAGTACTGTAAGCGCTTACCGTAATCATTAAAGAAGTATTTGGCTATTACTTCATGTTTTAACATAAACGCCTTAAACACATCATCTAGGCTGTCATAGCCACTAGGCAATGACGCCTTGGGCATACCATATTGTAAAGACTTCTTAGCACTAATAAGGCCAGTAGCATTGATCATGGTATTGAGTACCACCTTAAGATCACTTCTTTTATCTTTATCAAAACCATCCAATGTATATGGGTCATCTATTAAGGTTTCACCACACAATGAATAAAGAATGGTTGGATGCATCTGTTTAAAGTCCAGCTCTACAGTAGAGCGTTCATTGATCCTTATGTACTTGCGGTATTTGCTGGGGATGCTTTGCCACCACACAGAATAAAACCGACCTCCCTTATCCCATACGCCATCAGTAAAGATTCGCTTTAACTGATTGCGACTAAAATCTACCGAGACTATTCGATATGTATTTGTTTTTCCCTTCTTTGGTTTCCAGCGCTTCTTTTCTTTTTCATTACGAATAACCAAGTCTCGAATCAACTCTCTGTAGAGAGTGTCGGTCATCCGTAAATCAATATAGGTATCAGCCAGCAATGCGTTAATGCTTCTTAGGTTATTTCTCAAACAGGTTGTATGCCCTGTATCTTCATAGTCTACATACTCACCGTCTTCATCTTTTAAATGTATCAGCTGGGTATCTGGTTTACGCTTTACCATGTACAGCATTAGTTTATGAGTGTTGAACAATTCAATAAGATTTGGCTTGGCCTTAATGCGAGTCATACGCCCTACCACATCCTTAAAGCCTTTGTGCTGTTCGATGTATTTACACTTAACCAAGCAGTCCAGTGCTGCAATAGTGTAGCTGTAAGACATGTACAGAGACTGATAACGTGTACCCTCAACGTATCTATTCTTGTCTCGGCTAATGGCAATATATTGCTTAGGGTCTGATAAGTTTGAAACGAATAGGTCTAATAGGATCATCTTCAAGTGCACACTGAATTTATTTTTATCAGGTACAGGGATCCCTTTAGTTTTTATTTTAGCAAGGACAGTACGTTCAACTTGTTTAATGCTTTTATGTTCACTTATTCGCCATCTATCGAACTGACGTGAATGATCAAGTTTGTTTTTAAAAGACATAAGAATGCCCCCATGATTATGGTGATTATTTTATATATAAGGGATAGGGATTTACTGTAATACAAGTGGGCAGGCTTTAACCTGCCACTTGTGGTTAGCTAATAGGCATTAGCCTTTAAACTGGATTGGCAAACTTATCTAAAGCTTCTATTACTTCTGCAATATCATCTTTAGCCATTCCGGCACTGAGTTCCAACATACCAGGGTTTTCATTAGACTTTTTCAAGCCATTATCTAAAGCACGCTGTGCATAACTTAACTGACTTTTAAGTTCACCCATTTTTTGGATGATAGGACGTAAATAGCGGTGTATGTTCTCCTTAACGATATGCTCCTCTCTACCAGAGGCCTGAACAATTTCAGCTAGAGTTTTAGTATCACTCATCATCTCAGTCATCATGTAGATGTACTTAGTAGGGCTAACAGCTTTGTCTTCGGTTTGAGTTAAAGTTGTTTGGTTATTAGTGTCATTAGCCATGGATAGGCTCCAATTATATATTGTCCAATATAGGACGAATTTGATTAAGTTTTGTACCAACACTCTATTGGTGTTGGCTGATACATACATGGCCATATACGATGATTTGGATTCTGACTGGTCTTGTTTACTAACGCACACATACCACTAAGTCAGGCGTGTGAAATCTCTGGAGGCCAGTAAAATCAGTGGATAGAGCAATTAATATGATTAGCGATGCAGCAGAATTATTGGAATTGAGGCTCAAATACCACTAACTCATCCAAAGAAAGTGGTGAAAGTTTTAATGTTTTTTATACAAATCTATAAACTGTACAAAGATTATCAGGAAGGACTTAACGTTTACTTCATTAGCAATTGAGGATCGAGGTCCAACAGCTCGATACGCAGCACATCCCACATGTCCTTAGAGTAATGGCGAGTAGATTTAACATTACTAGGTGTAAATAACATCACCATATCCTTGGCTTCATTTGCACCACAACTACCTAGATGTTTAGTGACCAAATCTTGAACAGCGTTCTTTCTTGTAGCAAGAGTAACTCCTTTAGCCATCCAGTAGTCTTTAATACCTAGCCCGCTCCATAGCAACTGAACTACATTCATCAACTCTGATTTGATCTCAACTGAAGCTCCGAAACGGTGCTGCTTAGGTAATAACAAAGTAAGCAATGTATCCATAGAAGCCTTAGAAAGCTTACATCGGCCTAATAGGTAGTCACTCACTGCTTTCTTACGTTGTTTAAGAGGTTTATCTTCAAGCATCCGTTGAATAGTGACATCTCTAATTAACCACTCTGATATGTGTTGTGCTATTTTCACCAATGGGAAGTGAGAGCTTTCATCTACAAATAGTTCCGGTAATGACCTATCGCTATTTGCTACCTCAATATCACCATACTCTGAAACGTCCTTTTCAGTAGCTACACTAACTTGAGGCAATCTAAATTCATCAGGGATGGGGTACCCATTGTTATCACACTCTTCGATTAAGGCATCTAAATCAATGAAGGCATGGGTTAGCTTAGTTAAGAAAAGAATATCTTCATTAGGATATATCGAACCATCCGAATCTATATTTTCAAATGGAAAGAATTCATCAACTTCAGGATTAAACATACCAACCCTAATAGCATCTTCATAACTGGGTGTTATGTGTTCTTCATAAAAGAACAGCCTAACATCCAAATCATCATGTGATTCCTTTTTAATTAAGTGGTAATCAGAGAATGGGGTAACAGTTGCCATATGATAACGATATTGGGCAAACCATTTCAAAGTGTAAGGACTATACCTTTTATCAGACTCATCTATCTCTGAATAGATTGAATTCCATTTTCTGATATCAAATCTATTACGATCTGGGTCAGTACCATCAACATAGAGTTCAAGTCCATTTTCATTGTTTACTCTAAAACTAATATTCTCTTGCTCCTCGACAATGCCATCAGGCATACGAGGGCTTAATATTGATTTCTGATATTCAGGCTGAAGCTTACAGCGACCTAATAATTGTCCCCATAACTCCCTAGGCTTTAATACAGTCACTTCTGAATTGAAATCCATGAACTGACCTAGATCATAGATCTTCTGTTCAATATCAAAGTCTTCATCAAGTGACTTCCAGTACCAGAATATAGTAGCCATATCCAAACTAGAGCGATAAGGCTTAATATAATCCAGCCAATACTTGGCTTTTTCTTTGTTCATTAAGTTAGTTTTTTAACGTTAGTTGTTGAGATATGTGACTATATTAAGAGAAATAGACCTTTGAACCCACATATTTGTGGGTTTTAGTCATCATTTAGATAGGCTAATAGGGAGGTATCTAGGTAGTGTAAAAACATCCTTAGTTACTATCACCTGTACTAAAAGCAATAAAGCCCAACTGCTTAGTCGGGCTTATATTGTTAATACTAAAAAATAAGAATACTTTTCACTATATCCTTACTTACCTTTGTTCTCTATATTTTTAACAGGAAATAGTGATATCCACTGAACAATATCACTTAAGAATGCATCCATCTTTCTCTTGTTCATATTAAAGGACAGTAGATATTCACAATCACCACCGTCTTCATATCTATATTGCTTACCGCTAGGGTGTAGGTAGAAATCCAGCACTACTGTTAAAATAGATTCATCCCTGTCGAACCTGAATGCTAACTCATTTTCCGTAAACCTAATTTCATCTTCAGTCGACTCATAGACACCGCTAACCCAATCTCTTAATCGCTCTAACTCATATGATAATAAGCAATTATCCTCTGCAACCCAATTAGTATCACCATCATTTACATCAACCTGCACTTTCAACCAATTGCTATCGTGGTAGCTAGTTGAATTCTTAAATTCATTTCCAACTAGTTTAAGTTCAAATCGTTTATCTTTATCAATTAACAACATTTAACGCCCCCTTTTAGCAGGTCTGATAGTTTTAATTTCCATCCCAACAGGGTCAACAATAACTTCCATACCTCTAAAGCTAAAGGCCACATCGCCATTACCAGCGTCTACTTTGGCCCCCTTATTTATAATCTGCGCAATATCCCCAAGAGTATTAAATCCAAGTTTCTTAGTTCTTGCATCTTTTAATCTAGATATTGCATGTCCCTGATCACTTAAATGCCCTCCTAATTTATAACCTGACTTTTTAAATGCATTATAAAGTTGATTACCCGTTAAATCGCTTAGCTGCCTATTCTTTGCCAATCCACTAATTTTAACCTCAGGGAATACAGCCGTGGTATTTAAAGAACAGAAGATATTTGTATTGTGAACAAGATACCCTGCTTCACCTACATGAAAAGTATGAAATCCATTAACAGTCAGGTTATAAACCTTTTCGATCTTTACAATCTTTTCAATGTTAACAACTTCAATAGACTCACCGTCACCAATAGTCGAAACATTCTGTCCAAGCTGCAAGCCACTGGCAGGTACCCATTCCAATCCGATATAAAATGGATGATCCCTAGTAGCCGTTATAACTTCATTGTTATCAAATCTAATTACATACAACTCATACTCTTGCTCACCTTGGATTAAGTGAGTTACTGATTTAAGTTCCTTCTCTCCAGTTTCGGGGTTAGTTGCCCAGACCAAGTCCCCAATAGCTACGTCTTCAATTAGTTTTACTCCGTCCTTAATATGAACAACCGTTCCTGCCGAAAAGCTATTCTTACTACAACCGGGTGTTTTACTAAATTGACTAACAAACTTCTTACCAAATAGCCCAATAACCTTTCCAGCTCCACCTCCGATCATATTAAATATCAGAGCTGAACCTAGTTGCTTTGCTGTAGGGGCATCCTCATCTCCTGTTGCTATTTGGAAGACACTATAAGTAGTCTGAGCAGTACTCGATAATGTTGAAATCATATTCATCGATGTCATCATCCCACCAACACTAAAATTACCTGTAGGGTCGGTATACATAGAAGGTGCAGCATTGGCATAAAGATACTTATGTAAACTCATGGGATCAAAGTTATTACCCATGTAAGTATCTTGCTGAGTAAATCGACCAACACCTTGATCATAATATCTAGCACGTAAGTAATATTGATCTAATGAGGCATCAAACTGCTCACCAGTGAATTTATAGTTATTATCAGTAGTACCAGTTTCATTCAGTACTTCACCGAAGGCTTCATAGTCATAAGTATCGGTTACAACCCCTGCGCTATTTGACAACCCTCTGGTAGAACCTAAACCATCATACTGATAGAACTTAAAATCATCACTTCTATTCTGACTTAACAAATCATGACCATAACTGTATTGAACAGTTGTGGTTCCACTAACTATTTCTTCAAGAACCTGAGCATAGTCCCTATTACTATCAACAACATAAGAAGTGGTTACACCACCTTCTGTTTTTGAATCACGAATACCATTAACGTTATAGCTATAAGCACTTGAACTTACTTCAACATCAGACTCAGTTGTACTCACCCCTATTAGTTTATTTTTGGCATCATAAGAAAAAGCTTTAACAGTTGAATCTAAAGTTTCAGTTAACGTATTACCATTATTATCATAACTATAAGT
>MAAA01014183.1_pt1 | contig 16761 bp, 13 predicted proteins | sample 1115971 | NCBI WGS metagenome assembly MAAA01 (sample SAMN04961123, study PRJNA320927) | seawater metagenome | isolation source: sample BD02T6 sea water enriched with oil for 6 days | place: USA:Gulf of Mexico | collected 2013-07-27 | reverse complement strand
CGGTTGCCCATTTTCACTTCACCGTCGCTAATATTATGGCCGTGAATTAAATAATCTATGCCTGTCACAGTGTGTGGTGAGGCAGACTTAAATACGCTGCGCGACCAGATGCAGGCCTGTAATTGTGCTTCATTAAAACTACTCAGTTCGCCCCAGTCTTCCCCTGGAAAATCTGCATGTACTATTCCATAACGGCAGCCATTCTGGCCTTCTATTTCTATGGCTAAAGGCAATGCTTCAATTTGTTCAAACCAGGTTGGCCATTGGCTGGGATTGCTGTTGGCAATCCAATCGCCACCGTTTTGTAGCCATAGCATTTTTTGTTGGCTTATCTTGTATTTTAACGCGGATACCATCATGTATTCATGATTACCTAGCACCGAGTAAAACCAGTTTTCCTTTAATAGATCTAATGCTTCTGGGGATTGGGGGCCCCTGTCTATTAAATCTCCAGTACAGATGAGTCTGTCTGTTTTAAAGTTAAAATTTATGGTTACCAGGCTTTGCATCAGTTTTTGGGTTCGACCATGAATGTCGCCCACGGCAAAATCGCGGCCTTGTGTGTTACTTTTTAGCTTTAATAATTGAGCGTTGATTTTCATAATGTGGTGGACATTTGGTTAATGCCTGTGGCCTCTTGTAGAGCGGCTGGGTGCCCAGCGAGCAATGCAGGCTAGCGCCAGTAAAAATACAAACATAAAGGCATTGGCCGGGATTTGCAGGTTATAGTCTACGCTGGAGTGTATAAGGATAGCGATGATCCCCATGCAAGCGCCAAAGCCTAAGCCCTTGTGTAAATTACTGTGTCGCAAGCGCATTGCCTGAATAGCCCAGTATAAACACCATAAAACCGAGCCAGCTAATAAGGTAAAAGCAATTAAACCGAACTCTGCTAAAAATTGTAAATAATCGCTAAAGGCGTGGCGCACAGTTAAGGAGGACTTAAGGTCGGGGCCTCTGTTAGATGGGTAGATGTGCCTATAGTTGCCTACACCAATACCCGTTAAGGGATGCTGTTGCCAAATATTCAGGGTGTCTTGGGCTATTTCGTCACGTATCTCGGACTTTGCACTGGTGGCCTGTAAGCGTTGTGCAACTTTTTCTACACCAAAAAAAGTACCCACTATGGCCATGTCAATAATTAATAGACTGCCAAGAAGTATGACGGTGCTACGGGATTTATTTTTCATTAACAATAGAGCTAGGGCCCCGGTGATAAGTAAGCTTGCAAAAAAAGCGGTATTGCCCATGCGCGAGCGACTTAATACTAAGGCAATTACCATAATAGCCAGTAGTAAACGCATGATGATTTTAGGGCTTAATAATGTCTCAATGCCTTGTCTTAATTTTTGCCGCCAATTGCCTGCTAGTGGCTTGCCTTGTGTTAATAAGAAGCCAATGCCGATGGCCAGGCTTATTTCAAGATAGCCTGCAAAATGATTGCGGAAGTTGAATGTGCCTGTGGCTACCCCTTGGAATATGGGCTTTTTAACGAAAAACCCCCACTCCAGCCCGCTCAGTACCATGAGTGCACCATACGTAGCTTGAAAAGTTGCAGCAAAAATTATTAGCCAGATGATGCGTTTTATCCGACGTTTATTTTCTAACATTAATAGTGTTAAGGGTAGAAATAAACTGAGTGATAGGCCTTTAATGACGGCGAGGTAATTGGCGTTACTAAAAGGTGTTGGAGAAAAAAACAATTGCACGGCCGAGACTAATTGCGCTGCCAACAGTAGAGTGATAATTGGCATAGCCTTGGTTAGCGCCAGGGGGGGGGTAATGAGTTTGTTTTTTTTAAAGCGCTGATTAAGTTCAAGTATTAATAAAGTGAAGCAGGTAAGGCTGTATAGGCTCCAGGCCCAAATGACATCGCCACCAAACGGCATGGGGAGTATTAGTATAAGTGCCTGGTAAGCATGCCAACGATTCATTCTTTTAGCGGGTCCGGTATAGCCTGAAAAGGTAGGGGGTTTTATCCTATCAAATAGCAAAATGCCCAGCAATTAACTGGGCATTTCTAAGTAGCTTTTAATAAAGCAAAGCTAAGCAGTTTACGGTAAGGCTTCTGGAGTAGTTTCTGCAATTACTACTACAGGCTCTGATGAAGGAGCCGCAGCTGTAGGTGTGGCAGCAGTTTGACCAGCAATAACATCTACAGCGGCAATGTTGTTGGCTGTAGCAGCAGCTTGAATAGTAGCAGTATCGGTACCGGCAGCAGTAACACCTTGAATAACAACGGCATCACTTACGCCAGCGTCTTGTGCTGCACTCATAACAGCGGCAACGGTTTGGCCAGAACTAACAGCGGCTGTTGTAACGGTAGCAACGGCTTGAGCTTGGCTTAGGCCAGAGTCAATAGCGGCGGCAATAACTACATCAAGGCTTACACCAGCAGCGATAAGATCGGCAACCGCTTGATCGGCACAAGATGCACCTTCGCAGTTGGCAGTAGCAGCAGCAATAATGTCGGCAGCTGAAGAACCACTTTTAAGATCTGATTCAACAGAGGCAAAAGCAGGTAGTGTCGCGCTCAATAATAGAGCCATTGCAAGTTTACGCATAATTTTCATTCCATGAGACTAGGTATTTAGATCCGGCACAGTATAGCGAATTATTGCGTGCTGCCAATAGGCTAATAATGAATTCATAATAAATAGCTATATAAAAGGTAAGAAGAAGTTTTTATATATGGAATTGCTAACTCTCAGGTGGGAGTCACCAAACATCTAATTAGTTAGGAATGAAATCTATATGTCCATATCGAATAGCGTTGCCATTTCATTTATAGGCCTCTTAGCGTAATATGCGCGCAAATTTGATCTGGCGCACAGATGTTAATAATAACCGTTGCGCTGAAGCGATGGGTGATCTAGAACCCTGACGGTACAAGGAAGGGTTGGAGTTTGCACGTCAACCGTATTGAAAAGGGAGTTGTAAGTGAAATATTTAGTGACTGGTGTGGCGGGGTTTATTGGTAGTTTTGTTGCCGAAAGGCTTTGTGAACAAGGACATGATGTAGTTGGGATAGATAATCTTAATGACTATTATGACCCTAATCTTAAATTGGCTCGTCTAGATCGCATTAAACACCTGGAAAACTTTCGTTTCATCAAAATGGATATTGCCGATCGTGATGGCATTGCCAAGTTATTTGCAGATGAAAAATTTTCTCGTGTAATTCACCTGGCGGCTCAAGCGGGTGTGCGTTATTCCATTGAAAATCCCATGGCCTATATAGATTCTAATGTGGTGGGTATGGCTACTATTCTAGAGGGCTGTCGTCACAATAAAGTGGAGCATTTGGTTTATGCTTCGTCCAGCTCGGTTTATGGTGCCAATAAGAAAATTCCTTTCTCCACCGAAGATAATGTTGATCATCCTGTTTCTTTGTATGCGGCTACTAAAAAATCTAATGAGTTAATGGCACACACTTATAGCCACTTATACGGAATTCCTACTACCGGTCTGCGTTTCTTTACTGTATATGGCCCCTGGGGTCGCCCGGATATGGCTCCCTTTCTGTTTACCGATGCCATTGCCAATGATCGATCAATTAAGGTATTTAACAACGGCAAGATGCAGCGTGATTTTACCTATATTGATGACATTGTTGAGGGCGTGATTCGTATACAGGATGTGATTCCTAATGCGGCTAATAACTCAGCAACTGAGGGTTCCCCCTTATACAAAATATTCAATATAGGTAATAGCCAGCCTGTGGAGTTGGAGGAGTTTATTGGTTGCATTGAAAATGCGCTGAATAAAAAAGCAGTTAAAGAATATCTACCAATGCAAGATGGTGATGTGGTGAGAACATTTGCGGATGTTGCTGATTTAGAGGGTGCTGTTGGTTATAAACCGGCTACAGAGCTCAAAGTAGGGATTGATGCGTTTGTTAAATGGTATATAGGAAGCTGTAAGTAGATGGAGCCTAAAAAGATACTTTTAGTTATAACGCAGCTTGAGCTAGGTGGCGCACAGAAGGCTATTTTCGAACTTGCAAGAGGGCTGTATGAAAAAGGATGGCGTGTTGAAGTTGTAATAATGTATGACAAGGGCAACTTTAAGGAGATTTTTGAAAAAAAATATGGCGTCGATGTTACTGATTTGGATATGAAGGGAACTGGTTTGATCCGGCTGTTTAAAATCATTAAAGGTTTAATAGCTTTATCAATAAAGATAAGGAAGGGGGAGTATAGCATTGTTCAATCCTTTACTCATTTTAGCAATATAATCATACCAATTGTATCTTGGTTTTCCGGTCGGTCTCTTCGCTACACAGCTCAGCGTGCAAAAGTTACTGATCTACCGAGAGTTATATCTGTACTTGATAGGATTGTAGCGAATTCATTTTTAACACATAAGATGAGTTGCGTTAGTGAGTCTGTTTTGGAAAGTTGTGTAAAAGATCAAAAGATTAAGCGGGATAAGCTTGTTGCGATACCTAATGGTATTGATGTAAGTAAATTCTCTATTGATAGTGGCAGGGCTAATGATCAACCACTTAACATAGTCTGTGTTGCTAGGCTACACAGACAAAAAGGGCATCAATTTTTACTGGAAGCAATGGTAGCAGTCAATGGAGCGTTAAATGGCAATGTGGTTTTAAATCTCATTGGTGATGGAGAGTTGGAAGGTGAATTAAAACAGCAGGTTGAAGGCCTTGGATTGAAAAGTGCTGTAAATTTCTTAGGGAATCAGAATAATGTTCCAGAAATTCTTTCTCACGCGGATATATTGGTCCTTCCATCGCTTTGGGAGGGGATGCCAAATGTTCTCTTGGAAGCAATGGCGGCGGGACTTCCAGTAGTGGCTACTAGTGTGGATGGTAGCTCAGAGGTTGTTGAAGACCTAGTTACCGGGTTCTTGGTTGATAAGCAGGATCATGGTCAGTTATCAAAGGCTTTAATAAAGCTTGGGCTAGACGGGAAGTTACGCAGGGATATGGGGGAGCAAGGACGGAAAAGGGTAATTAGTAATTATTCATTAAGTAGTTTCATTAATGCGTTTGACGAGCTCTATTTAACAGCTTTGAAAAAGTAATTATGGCAGTGCATATGAATACTTTTAGTGTGAAAACCTATCTACTTGGGGCAGGAAGTGGGTTAGGCTTGATGTTGGCGAACATTGTGGTGGCTATATTTTTTATGCCGTATTTATTTGGTTACTACGGTGCCGAAGGGTTTGGTGTGATCTCTATGTCTATGCACTTCTTTTCGGCTTTAGCGTTGTTCTGCAGCTCCGTATCTGTGGCGCTAAATAGATTCTATGTTGTCGATTTCAATAAAGGTAATAAATATCTAAGTGGATTGTTTATTTATTCTCTTTTAATTGTTTTAGTTTTATCGGTCTTAGGGGTTGCGGCTGCTATTGCTATAGGTGAACTCTATATACCATTAATTACTGCGAAGGTAGATGACTTTAGTACGCTATTTTATTTGATGGCGTTATCTTCCATTTTATTTTCTTTTCAACAAGTGTTTTCGGTTGTGTTTTATGTAAATCACGAAATTTACTTACAAAATATCTTACAGATATTTAATGTGATAGTTAGAGTTCTACTTGTTGTTCTTTCTATTTTTTTTGGTTTAGCTATAGCGTCGTATGGCTGGGCATATTTAATTTCATCCTTTTTAGTGTTTTGTGTCGTCATTATCTACAGCAGAAAATTAGGTGTGTCTACCGATATTAAATTTAATGCTATGCCCAAGGTTAAGTTGGAAGGATTCAGGAAAGTAATGCTTTGGCTAGGTATTAATAACTTCTCTGCATTACTAATCCGTAATGTTGATTTGTTTATTGTCGGGTATTATCTGTTGGGTGAAACTCAAGGTCTATATGCGTTAGCTCTGCAATGGATTGTGGTTATTCGTGTTTTTTCAGAGGCGTTATCTGTTTCTATTTCTCCTAAAATTGTTGAGACAAGTCGAGATGTTCCTGGGAGGCTATATGAGAGTGTTCAGTTGGCATCAAAAGCAATTGGCTCTATTGTTGCCTATCCAGTAATGTTTCTTATGGTCTTTACTTCTGAAATATGGGAATTATGGCTTGGCGCAGAGGGGGCGTTCATGTCTGACTATTTATTTATTCAAGTACTTTTACTTTCTGTTCTCTTTTATGGTTGCTTTTTTCCTTATGTTTATTCACAAGTAGCTCTCAATAAAGTGAGGGTACCTGCGCTAGTGGGGATTTTTATTGGTGTTTTGTATGTGCTGGCCTTGGTAGTAATTGGCGAGTTTGGTTTTGGGTTAGAATATTTTGCATTGTCTCTTGTTTTGGCTATTACCCTTAAAAATACAATATTTACGCCTATATATGGCGCTTATATTACAGGGTCTGATTATAAAACAGCTTTGAGCCCTGTTTTGAGAGTTGCTGGAATGGCGTTACTTTCATGCATTACCCTTCTAAGTTGTGGTCATCTATTTGGGGGTGCTGTAACTGGGTTGCTATTTTCATTTTTTATAGGCGGAGTGATTTACCTATCCGTTTGTTGTTTTGTGGTTTTTAGCAGGCAGGAACGCAGTATTGCTTATCAATTATGGAAAAAAACATGAAGGTTTTGTTGTTTGGAGAGAAATATAGCGATAATTTGGGTGATGGAGTTATATCTGAGTGCTTAGCTTATTCCATAAAGTTTAGTCTTGTGGGGGCAGACGTGACTACATTGGATCTATCGCTTCGTGATAGATATTCAATTGGTGAGTCGAATGAAAATAACTCAATAATACCTAATAGACCGACAGGGTTTATTAGCAAGGCACGTCGTGTTGTTGGTTGGCTGACATTTAGAAAGAAACAGGCATCTTTGTCGTGGTCTAGTGATATTCGCGGTGCTGATATTGTTGCAATAGGTGGCGGGCAATTATTCCTAAATCGGGATCTTAACTTTCCAGTTAAAATCTATATGCTCTCTCGATTGTTAAAAGATTTTAAAGGGCGAATTGTTATTCTCGCTTGCGGCGCATCTAAAATTAACGGGTTTGTTGCTAAATTTTTTTTAAGATCGTTGCTTGCTCACAAGGGCGTATCTTTTGTTTCTGTAAGAGATAGCGAGTCGATTGAAAATATGTGTAACCTGAATGAAAAGAATGATACAGCACTCCTACACGATCCCGCATTTATTTCAGCGGATTGCTATAGGCCAGATGTGAAGAAAAGCAATGTTGTTGGCTTGAATATCATGGATTTTCATACTTTAAATAGTTTGCTTGGTAATGGTGGGGAGGCTGAATACATTGCATTTTGGCTGGCTCTTATTGAAAGGCTGCGATCTAAAAATTACGAAGTAAAGCTTTTTACAAATGGCGCTTCGGAAGATAACAGTTTTATGTTTCGATTATCTGAAAAGCTAAGTGATGATATTGAATGCATTGTACCTAAAAACCCAAAGATGTTGGTCGAAACCGTATCGTTATTTTCTCTGGTATTCGCTCACCGGTTGCACGCAAATATTATTTCGTATGCTAATGAAGTTCCATCGGTGGGGTTTATTTGGGGGGAGAAGGTTGCTGCATTTTCTAGGCTGACTGAAAGAGAAGGTTATTTTGTCCATGATGAAGATATCTTTGAAAAAGTAGACTATATAGTGGGCTTGGGAGATAAGGCGATTAGTGAAGGGGTTGATAAAATAAAGTTGAAAGAAATTAAAGCTGAGTTTTATGAAAAACTTGGCGGAGCGTTAGATGGGTCGGAGAAACGAAATTGAAAATTGCCTTATTTATGCATCAGGCATCCGATGGAGGTGCGCAGAAGGTGTTTTTAACCCTGAGTCGAGTCTTTATTGAAATTGGGTATGACGTTGACTTGGTAATGGTTAAGGGTGGAGGAGCGAATTTTAAATTTATAGATGACCGGGTAAACGTAATTTATTTGTCTGGTGGTAGAACTTTGCTATCCATTCCTTCATATATTCATTATCTGAAGGACAGTTCTCCCGATTTTGTTTTCTCTGCTTTGGCGCATAATAATATAGCCTCGATATTAGCTAAAATATTCTCTAGGCATAAGTTTAAGCTTTTAGTTACTGAACACAGCTTGCCATCACTATCTTATCGTGATGCTAGTGATATTTCTCTTAAGATATCTTATTTTTTACAGAAGTATCTATATAGATTTTCTGATGGTGTGATAGCTGTATCCCAGGCAGTTGCTCGAGATTTGTCTGTGTTTGCCAAGTTAAGCAGAAAGGAAATAAAAGTTATAGGTAATCCGGCTTATAATTATGAGGTTGACGTAAATCGACTGAAAGAATCAGAGTATTTGTTGCCTAAAGAAGATTATATAGTTGCTGTAGGTAGGCTTCACTTAGTTAAAAGATATGATTTTTTAATCAGAGAGTTTAAAAAGGTAAAATCTGAGCTACCTGCACTTAAGTTGCTAATTGTTGGGGCTGGAGAGGAGAAAAGGCAATTAGAGGTATTAGTCAAATCCTTGGAGTTGAATGGCTCGGTGGTTTTCACCGGTTTTATTTCTAATCCGCTTCCTATTATTAACGCTGCTAAGTGTTTTGTAATGTCATCAAAATACGAAGGCTTTGGCAATGTGGTTGTAGAGGCACTTTCTTGTGGTGTGCCGGTAGTATCGTCAAAAAATGGTGGTGTTGATGATATTATTGATGAAAAGTGTTCATCATATGTTGTCGAGGATATTGATTTTGCCCCTGCCATAATTAATGCCATTACTGAAGATCGTGAGAGTTATAAGACCGGTCGAATTAAGCGTGCTGCTTTTTTCGAAGAGAAGCATATTGCTTTAATTTATGCTAGATATGCAGAAGGGATAGTGGATGAATGACAGTGCTGTTAAATATAAGGAGAAATTGTTTTATATATTTACTTTAATTCTTTTAATGAATGCATTTGTTTCTAGTTTGACTGTTTCTGGTGAGGGTGTTGGTTATGAGGAGAATAAAAGCCTACAGTATTTACTTGTTGTTGTTTATGGTGTTGTAGCCTTTCTATTCTTGTATTTTAGATACTTAAGTAGGTTTATTCGGGACCTAGCTACGCCTGTTTTTTTTGTTTCTGTTTGGGCCGTAGCCTCCTCTTTTTGGAGTAGTGACTTATTATTCTCCTTGCAAAAATCTATTGCATTATTCTTGACTGCTTTTTTTGGATATTACCTGTTTGTTAGGCTTACCTTTGATGAGTATGTGGGGTTAATTGGTACGGCACTTTCTGTAGTTGTTCTTTCTAGCTTTATCATTTGTATTTTATTGCCGTCAATAGGCGTTGATCAAGGATTGATTCATAACGGCAGTTGGAAGGGGGTATTTCCTCAAAAGCAAGTGTTCGCTCAAATTTTGGCGCTTTATATAGCCTACTTGTTTGCACTTAATAAAAAATATAATAGACACTGGATGGTTATGTTGTTTGTAGCCGTATTTTGTTTGCTAAAAACAGGCTCAGCTACAGGTATCGTGATCTCGTCGTTAGTAGCTGGTATTAACGGCTACCTTATGTTGATGAATCGGTTGAAGAATAAAACGGGTTTGTTTTTTAAAGTGGCTATTATTTTTGTGCTTTTATGTATGCTGGTTTTTGCTAATTATTTGTTTATAGAGGTATTTGGCGCACTGGGTAAAGACTTTACATTTAGTGGGCGTGTTTATTTGTGGGAAATAGCATTTGAAAATATAGAGTTAAACCCAATTATTGGGTACGGATACAAAAATTTTTGGCAGTCGTCTTCTGAAATGATATTTATGTATTTGAATTATTACGCTGTAAACGCCCATAACTCGTTACTTGATATTTGGTTGGACCTGGGCCTTATAGGATTGATTCCTTGTATGATTATTCTTTACTTGGTTGGGCGTAATAGTTTTAGGCGTTATCAAAGACATAAAGAGGGAGGGTCGCTGTTTGTATTCTTTTTCGTGTTTCTTGTTCTTTCATTTAGTACGGTAGCCACAGTTCTCCCTAACCAAAATACACATATTTGGTTGTTTTTGGTTTCATTTTATTTTTTCTATAGGTTTGAAGATGTTAATTGACAAAATTAAATCCTCCAGCACTTCACTTTTAGGTAAAAATGTATCATTTTTAAATCCTTACTCTTATTTATTGCAAAGACAATCGACGGATATTAAGGGGATTGATGTTTTCCTTGTGGATGGTGTTTTCTTGGTTTGGATGTTACGGCTGATGGGAGTAGGTCGTTTTGAAAGAATTAGTTTTGATATGACTTCCCTAGCTCCAATTATTTTTAATGGTGCAATTAAAGATAATAACTCTATCTATTTTGTTGGCAGCAAAAAAAATGAGATAACTAGAGCAGTTGAGGAAATAAAGAAAGAGTTTCCAAAGCTCAATATAATTCGTTTTCGAGATGGATATTTCACAGACACTGAGCGTGAGTCTGAAATAGATCTGTTGGTAGATATAAAGCCGGATATTGTTGTTGCGGGTCTTGGAACTCCGCTACAAGAAAAGTTTCTAATGGATTTGAGATCTCAGGGATGGAAAGGAACTGGTTTTACCTGTGGTGGTTTTTTGCATCAAACAGCGGGTGGGATTCAGTATTACCCTGATTGGATGGATAAACTGAACTTACGCTGGCTCTATCGTATATATGATGAACCGAAGTTATTTCGCAGGTACTCTATTGATTATACAAAATTTATTTTTTTGTTTGTGTTTGACGTATTGAAAATTAAGTTCAAACGATAGCTCTATTTGTTGTGATTTAGTGAGTTCAAATTTAAAAAGTGGATCTCTATGTTTGTTGGCGGGTAAGGTTTAAATGATGGTTAATTTAATTAAAAAGTTGTTCAATATTCGTGACAAAATGTATTTACGTTACTCTATATATAAGGGTCTTAAAATTGGAAAAGATTCTAGGGTAATGAAACAAGTGTCTTTTGGGTCGGAACCTCATCTTGTGGAGATTGGCAACGAAGTTACTATATCTTTTGGCGTAGCCTTTATTACGCACGATGGAGCGACCTGGGTATTTCGAGATTTAGATGACCAACTTACTAGTTTTGGTTCAATTAAGATAGAAGATCGCTCGTTCATTGGCGCTAGATCAATACTGCTGCCAGGGGTGAGTATTGGTAAGCGTTCAGTGGTCGCTGCTGGGGCTGTAGTAGCTTGTAATATTCCCGATGGAGAAGTATGGGGTGGTGTTCCTGCTAAGAGAATAATGTCCACAGACCAGTACTTCGAAAACAAGAAAATTGAATTTTACAATGGTGACAAGCTATAAGTGTTTTTAAGGGTTGTTCGGTGAAGTTATTACTGGTCACCTGTAAATAAAGTATTTTTAACCGGATTTTATATTTAGAAATAGACTGCTTTGGCCGCTTTTTGAGGATATTGAAAATCAGTTTTATGCTACGGCTAATTTAATGTAGTTTGATTGTTAGGTGATACTAGGATGTTAAGAGTTTTTAGGGGTATGGATTCTGTGTTCGATTTTTTGAAGTTAATTGGTAATTACAAACGGTTTTAATGAGTTCGATACTTCTAAGTGTAGGCATAGGCTAGATTTCCTTGGGGTTATTTGTGTTTAGATGATAATGAGGATATGTATGTGGCTATTATCAAATTTTAGTTTAAATGGTTGATGTTGTTATGAAAATTGCTATAGCCGGAACAGGTTATGTTGGATTATCAAATGCTATGCTACTGTCACAGCATAATGAAGTTATTGCATTGGATGTGGTGCCAGAAAAAGTGGCCATGTTAAATGATCGAGTATCTCCTATTGCCGATGTTGAGATTGAACAGTTTTTAAGTCGCAATGATATAAGCTTTAAAGCTACCTTAGATAAAAAAGAGGCCTTTGCAAACGCTGATTTTGTCATTATCGCTACCCCAACCGATTACGATACTCAAACCAATTACTTTAATACCTCAACTGTAGAGTCGGTGATTAAAGATGTAATGGCCATTAATCCCAATGCGGTTATGGTCGTGAAATCTACCGTGCCAGTTGGCTTTACCCAGCGTATTAAAGAAGAGTTTAATTGCAACAATATCATGTTCTCTCCCGAGTTTTTGCGTGAGGGTAAGGCGCTTTACGATAACCTTCATCCGTCTAGGGTTATTGTGGGTGAGAAATCAGAACGGGCAGAAGTGTTTGCTAATCTGTTGGTGCAGGGTGCCATAAAAGATGATATTTCGGTTTTATTTGTAGATTCAACCGAGGCCGAAGCCGTTAAACTTTTCTCTAATACGTACCTTGCTATGCGCGTTGCCTATTTTAATGAGCTGGATAGTTACGCTGAAGTCCATGGGCTAGATGCGGGGCAAATTATTAAAGGCGTCGGGTTAGATCCGCGTATCGGTTCACACTATAATAACCCTTCTTTTGGTTACGGTGGCTATTGCTTGCCTAAAGATACCAAGCAGCTATTAGCGAATTTCCAGGACGTGCCAAATAATATGGTACGCGCCATCGTGGATGCCAATACAACCCGCAAAGACTTTATTGCCGATTCTATTTTACAGCGCAATCCAAAAGTGGTGGGCATGTATCGCTTGGTAATGAAGTCTGGCTCAGATAACTTCAGGGCCTCGGCTATCCAGGGTATTATGAAGCGAATTAAAGCTAAAGGTATTGAGGTTATTATTTATGAGCCTACTATTAACGATTCCGAGTTTTTCCATTCAAGCGTGATAGCTGATTTAACTGAATTTAAAGATAAGGCTGATGTTATTGTGGCTAACCGCCTTTCTGACGATTTAGAAGATGTATCAGGTAAAGTCTATACACGTGATTTGTTTGGCAGTGACTAAGCCCCACCTTTTAAATAATGGTTTAAATTATGTATGAAGCCCCTGAGTTATCTAATGAAATAGATATTTCAGGGGCTTTTAACTTTAAAGGTTATAAATGCAGGTAGTGTGCTAGATGGTTGTAATTGGGGTAATTAATCAATATGGGATTATTGATTAATACTTTGCTTGGCCTTTATTGGTAATTGTGATTATTGTTCGCTGCTTAGGTTCATTCTGCTCTCGGGTGATTCAAAAAAATTCAGATGTATAACTGTTGTTACTAGTAGTGGCGTTAATGAGTTGTGTATTTTTCGGGCGATTTTTTATAGAATATTGTGGAATCTATCACAGTTAATTTACAGCTCTTATGTGTAGTTAACGGACAAAATAAAGTTTTAATATAAATACGGATAATTAAATGAAAGCCATCATTCCAGTAGCAGGGTTAGGAACACGTATGTTGCCTGCTACTAAAGCCATTCCCAAAGAAATGTTGCCCATAGTAGATAAACCTCTTATTCAGTATGTGGTAAACGAGGCTATCGCTGCCGGCATTAAGCAAATTGTGCTGGTAACGCATTCCAGTAAAAACTCTATTGAAAATCACTTCGATACCAGTTTTGAGTTGGAAGCTACCCTTGAAGCCCGTGTCAAGCGCCAATTGTTAGATGAAGTGCGTGCTATTTGTCCGCCAGATGTGACCATTCTGCATATTCGCCAGGGCGAAGCCAAAGGTCTTGGGCATGCTATTGCCTGTGCACGCCCTTGTATTGGTAATAACCCGTTTGTAGTGATGCTGCCTGATGTTCTAATTGATGATGCCGCTTCTGACTTATCTAAAGATAACCTTACAGACATGATAAACAATTTCCGCGCTACCTCTAATAGCCAGGTTATGGTTGAAGCGGTGCCTGATGACCAGGTAAATAAATACGGTATTGTTGATTGTGCTGGTAAAGAGTTAGCTCCGGGCGTAGCGCAAGCCATGGTAGGCATGGTAGAAAAACCCAATCTTGAAGATGCTCCTTCTAATCAAGCGGTGGTGGGTCGCTATGTATTATCAAGAGCTATTTGGGATATTCTGGATAACACTCCAGTCGGTGCCGGTGGTGAGGTTCAATTAACCGATGCCATTGCTGAGTTAATGAAAGATGAAACCGTTGAAGCCTATTCCATGATAGGGAAAAGCCATGATTGTGGTAGCAAGGTCGGTTATATGCTGGCCAACATGGAATATGGTTTGCGTCACCCTGAAGTTAAGGATGCCATGGAAAGCTTTATGCTAAAAAAGCAAAAAGCAGTCAGCGAAACTGGTAGCTAGTCACCGCTGATTGCCTTTTTACCTGCCCTAAAAGCCTTCTATTTTATTAAATAGGAGGCTTTTTTGTATCTGTTGTTTGGGTTTACTTCAGCGGAGTAGTGTAGATAAGGCATTTTTCTTTTTGTCATGTGTATTCACGGGTATAGTGTGAAAAATTTTTAAGGATTGAGTCATGATCAAAAAGGTGAATGTTGCAGGGTTAAATGTGGCCAACGATGCCCCTTTCACATTATTTGGTGGCATTAATGTTTTAGAAAGCCGTGATTTAGCCATGAAAACTTGTGAAACCTATGTTGAGGTCACGCAAAAGCTGGGTATTCCTTATGTGTTTAAGGCATCGTTTGATAAAGCTAATCGCTCATCTGTGAATTCATATCGCGGCCCTGGTTTAGAGGAAGGGCTTAAGATATTTCAAGAAATTAAAGATACCTTTGGTGTGCCCATTATTACTGATGTTCACGAGCCTTTTCAGGCAGCCTCGGTTGCCGAAGTGGTTGATGTTATCCAGTTGCCTGCTTTTTTAGCCCGCCAAACCGATCTAGTTGTGGCAATGGCGAAAACCAAAGCCATTATTAATATTAAAAAGCCTCAATTCTTGGCGCCCCATGAAATGCGCCATATTATTACCAAGTTTAAAGAAGCCGGTAACGAAAAAATTATGTTGTGCGAGCGTGGTTCAAGCTTTGGTTACAATAACCTGGTAGTGGATATGCTGGGAATGGATGACATGAAGCTTATGGCACCGGTTATTTTTGACGCCACTCATGCATTGCAACGCCCTGGTGGCCGCAGTGATAGTGCCGGTGGTCGTCGCGCCCAGGCCTTTCAATTGGCTCGTTCGGGTATGGCTTTGGGTGTTGCTGGTTTATTTCTGGAGGCGCACCCTAATCCAAGCGAAGCAAAATGTGACGGCCCTTGTGCCTTGCCATTAGATAAGCTTGAACCTTACCTTGTACAAATGAAGGCCGTAGATGATTTGGTTAAATCATTTGAGCCTGTGATTATTGATTAATTGCTTGATTAATTAAGTTTCAAAGTTGTGATCTTGTGCAGTGCTAGCCAGATTCTAACCTGCTAGCACTGAAGGCCTTATTACTGAATAGGGGCAGCTTTTTTAAGCCATTAATGCTAAAGTGCTTGCGATTTAAAATAGCTAAAGTAACGGTACCAAGACAAATGGATAGGTCAGCCTCATTCCCCTCGCAGTTGGATCAAACAGCTGAATTTAAAGCTCTTTCTGAGCACTTTATCGATATTGAATCGCTAAAAATGTGTGATCAATTTACTCAGGATGAAAATCGTTTTAGTCAATTCAGCTTGCAAGCGGCTGGCTTGAATTTGGATTACTCTAAAAATCGCATTACTCCAACCACTATTGAGCTATTAACTAATCTAGCCAAGGCTCGTAACGTGCCAAGTTCTATTCAGGCTATGTTTAATGGTGACTTAATAAATCAAAGTGAAAACCGTCCAGCTCTGCATACCGCTTTACGAAATTTTTCTGGCGATGCGGTCATGGTTAATGGCAAAGATGTAATGCCGGAAGTGCAAAAAACTCTAACTCGAATGAAAGAGTTTTGTTGGTCTATTCGTAGCCATCAATGGCGCGGCTTTAGTAATAAGCCATTTACCGATGTGGTGAGTATCGGTATTGGTGGTTCTTTTTTAGGCCCTAAATTAGCCTCTGAGGCGTTAAAGCCTTACTGGAGCAAGCAGATAAATTGCCATTACTTGGCCAACATAGACGGCTCAGATTTAACCGAGGTTCTACAGGGGTTAAACCCGGAAACCACGCTGTTTATTGTGCAATCCAAGTCGTTTAATACTCAAGAAACTCTAAAAAATGCATTGGCTTGTCGCGAGTGGTTTTTAAATAACGGCGGCACCAAGGAATATCTGGCTCGTCACTTTAGTGCCGTTACCGCCAACGTGGCCAAGGCCACCGAGTTTGGCATCGCCCCAGAAAATATATTTCCTATGTGGGATTGGGTGGGTGGCCGCTATTCATTATGGTCGGCCATTGGCTTGCCGCTTATGCTTACAATAGGGTATGAGCATTTTCGTGAAATGTTACTGGGCGCCTTTGAAATGGACTGTCACTTTAAGCAGGCCCCATTAGAGCAAAATATGCCGGTAATCATGGGCTTATTGGGTGTGTGGTACGTTAACTTTTTTAATGCTCAATCCCATGCTGTGTTGCCATACGATCACTATCTGCGAAATTTGCCTTCCCACATTCAGCAATTGGACATGGAGAGTAATGGCAAGTCTGTGGATATTCATGGGCGTCCATTAAATTATCAGGCAGGCCCGATTATCTGGGGTGGTGTGGGCAGTAATGGTCAGCACGCTTACCACCAGTTGTTGCATCAGGGCACACAGTTTGCCCCTTGTGATTTTATTCTACCGCTTACCAGTCATAATCCCGTGGATCACTTTCATGCCTTATTAGCTTCTAATTGCTTTAGCCAAAGCCAGGCTTTAATGCAGGGAAAAAGTTTGCAGCAGGCCCAGGCTGAATTAAAAGCCCAAGGGAAAAGTGAAGAAGAAATAAACATTATTGCTCCGCAAAAAGAGATTCCGGGTAACAGGCCTAGCAATACTTTGTACTTTGATAAGTCTACTCCTAAAGCTGTCGGTGCCTTAATTGCTTTGTACGAGCACAAGGTATTTGTACAGGGGCAAATATGGGGAGTGAATAGTTTTGAC
>MAAA01014181.1_pt1 | contig 16813 bp, 12 predicted proteins | sample 1115971 | NCBI WGS metagenome assembly MAAA01 (sample SAMN04961123, study PRJNA320927) | seawater metagenome | isolation source: sample BD02T6 sea water enriched with oil for 6 days | place: USA:Gulf of Mexico | collected 2013-07-27 | reverse complement strand
TCTAACTACTTCGCTGTTGAAGACTCAACAGCAGGAAAAACCGCCTTCAAAGTTGAAGCTGCAGCACCATCTAACACCCTAGTGGTTGAATCAACCGGTGATGTTGGTATTGGTACAGCGAATCCAGTAGTAAAACTACACACTGTTGACGGTGACTCACCTACTCTTCGCCTTGAACAAAATGGTTCTTCTGGCTTTACCCCACAAACTTGGGATATTGCAGGTAACGAGACTAACTTCTTTATTCGAGATGCCACCAATGGCAGTAAGCTACCATTTAAAATTCGCCCAAATGCCCCAACTGGATCAATTGACATAACTGCTAACGGCGTGAAGATACCTACAATATCCGGTAGTGCTCTAATTCAAGATACAAACGCTACTAAAGCTGGGCGAACTTTGTTAACCCTAAGCAATAATGGTAACCCTGAAATACACCTTGATAATACTAGCCGTGACATTGACTTTAAAATAAGCGGTGGAGATAACCTGGTTATTAAAAAATCAGAATCAGGTGTTGATACAGCTATTGTAAATATCAGTAACAGCGGTGATATTATCGTTCAAGGTGATGTATACGTTACGGTAACGGCGGCCGACCTTAGCACTCGCAAAATATCCCTTATGGATTTAATCGAAACTGTTGAAGGAATTGAAGGCGTCACACCTCTAGTAGGACACTAGTTAGTTATTAGCTAGCCAAAATATTACTCCCTGCCAATAAAGCGGCAAGGGAGAATCACAATAACACCTAATCAATAGCGCGTTATAACTAGTTATTATTGTAATTACATTAAAAATCTACTTAATATATCAAAACTGACACTTAATGCCTGCTAACCTCTAGAATATCCCGTTGCCATAATTTAAATTAGAAGGGATAGCACCATACCTAACCTTAAATACAATACTCAGCATTAAGAGACTATTTTTATGACTATTAATCGTATTCTAATCACTGGATGTCAACGGAGTGGTACAACCTTAATGGGACTGATTTTAGACTCTCATCATAAAATTCAGCACACGGATGAAGATAGTTTTAACATAAATTCATTAGAAGAAAACACCAAGTTCATACATTCGTACAAGCTACCACAAGAAGCCGTCAACTTTCCTTTTATAACCCAACAACTAAAACCAGATAAAATAATTTGGATGGTTCGAAATCCATTTGACGTTACACGATCAATGCTCAACCTTCATATAAAACGCAATAGAACATCAACCGAACCTTGGGCAGCAACCTTTGCTCATAAAGAAATAAACAAAGCCCTACAGTACCTTCCTTACAGCGCCACACAGGAAATAATGGACACCATAGATGAATATAGAAAAACACTATCCCAGATGAGTTACCGAGACACCAGCAATGGCATGATAATAGCGGCCGCTACATGTTGGAGTATTAAACAATTGGCTTTAAAAGAATACAAAAGGCTTAATTTAGATTTCAAGGTCATTCATTATGAAGACTTAGTTACACATCCAGAAATAATTCTGAAAGATTGCTGCGACTTTTTAAATATAGAATGGGATGACAATTTATTAAAACATCACGAGTTTCATAAAGGAATCTCTATAGGAAACACAAAAAACGATAGAGCAATAGACTCCTCCGGAGTTTTTTCACATAAGGGGTTTTTTAACAAAAATGAACTTAAATTAATTGACAGCCTAACATCTAAAACTGCTGATAAATATCACTACATTAACGGTGAGTCGACCCAAAATATAGAAATACGCGAGGAGGATTTAATAGACCACGTAAATAAAGGTAATAAAATTGACTTTAAGATATTCAATTATTATCTACACAGCCACAGTAGGTGTAAAGATTCTGAGGCTATCATCAAACTAATTAAGCCCTTCGTTACAAGCGAAAAGATCGAAGTTACATTGGAACCACTAGCTTACGTATTATGTGCTGACTGGTTTATTCGCGATCTATCTAAAAACAAAAATGTAGATATATCATTAAAAATACTCAGTAATATAGAAAAAAATGATATCGATCTCCATAACAAACTCCTAACACTTTTAAAATCTAAAAACATTCAATATGAAATTTATGCTATTTCAAAGTGCGAAGAAATGAAACTTAATATAGAAAGACTATTGGATATAAAATTCATTACTCACCCGACAATTGCCTGCGCTTTAATTACATTAATAAATCGAAGTAATGACGACCCTAAAATCATAATAAATTCAGAGGTACTGAATTCTTTATTAGAAAAATTCCCTGGTAATATAAGTATTCAAAGGACTTTAGAAAAAGAATTCCCCTCTTTGAGCGAAAGCACGAAACTGTAGTTAATAGCTACTTAACAACCAGCCTATCGTACAATTTAAAGCTGGTCAAGTTACACTCTTGTGATAAATAAAAATGAAAACGATCATACATATAGGCCAACACAAAACTGGCACCACATCCATACAGAAATTTTTACAAATGAAAAACAAGGAATTCAGTGACCAAGGGTTGTACGTTCCAAAATCAATCCTTAAGTTTGATAACTCTTCCCACTTTTTACTAAATGTATATGCCTTAAACAAAAACAGATACTCTTCAATGAAAGAGCATTTAGCAAAAATAGAGCCTGAAACATTTTTTGAGTCATTAGAAGAAAATCTTAAAAATGACATTGAAGGTCATTATAAAAAAGCACATCAAGATGGATGTAAAGAAGTAATCTGGAGCAACGAGGGGTTATACCTGCTTAATAGCACAGAAGAATATCAAAGACTTTATGACTTATTTGCAAAGTATTCAGATGAAATTACCTGTATATGCTGTTTTCGAGAAATTAGCTCATATCGTCAATCTTATATGAATCAACTACTTAAACAAAAGCTAACTTTTAGTGAAGAAAAAGATTCGTATAAATATATTGCCGAAGATTCATGGCTTTTTGATTATGAACGTAAAAAACGACTATTAAAAAGTGTTTTCAAAGATAATGTGGAATACCTAGACTATGACGCCAACGATATGGTTAATATATTTATTTCAAAGTTAGGATATACAATAGTTGATAATGACGGAATTCGGCTTAATATTTCAAAAACATAATACTACTTTTACCCTTTAGGAATTATTCCATAACTTAGGCATTAACTACTTACAATTTACTTAATTTAACAAATGTAGATTTCCAATCTTCATTTAACGATTCACACACTATGAAACAAGGGTTCAATAAGCTCTCTTTTTGTCCGTATAGTAACGGTGATAGATCTGGCGTTAATATGTGACCACCAGCAATTTCTACAATGGCTTGAGCCGCGCCAGTATCCCATTCACAAGTGGGTGCTAATCTAGGGTAAATATGAGCCGCGCCTTCCGCTACCAAACATATTTTCAATGAGCTCCCCATAGAAACAACTTCTACATTTCCTAGCTGCTTAGAAAATTCTTCTAGAGCAACGGCTCCATGGCGACGGGAACCCACTATTTTCCAGGGCTGGGTCTTTATAGGTGTTTCGCCAAGTTTAATTGATACAGGGTCTTTATTCACATTTTGCCTATAAGCACCAACTCCCTGTGCCGCAAAATAAAATCGTTCTAACGGGGGGCAATAAACCACCCCTAAAACGGGCTTACCATCCTCTATCAAAGCAATATTGACTGTAAATTCATCGTTCTTGCTTATAAATTCTTTAGTGCCATCCAGTGGATCTATTAACCAATACGTATTCCAGTTCTTTCTTTTTGCCCATTGAACTTCCAATTCGTCGGACTCTTCCGATAAACATGGAAAGTCACTTATAAGGTTTAGGGCATCAATAATAATATGGTGGGCTGACAGATCTGCTGCCGTGAGTGGGCTTTTATCGGCTTTTTCAAATTGTGAAAAGTCAGTATTGTAAATGGCCATAATTGAATCACCAGCTTGGCGGGCAATATCAATCACTTGTTTGAGTAACTCATTCATTATCGATACCCTGCACAGGCTTTAGGTAACCATGTTCGTCTAGATATTTAATAATTTGGATAGCCGCATCATCCACAGTCCCTATACTATTTTCAATGATTATTTCGGGTGACTCTGGAATTTGGTATGGGGAATCTATACCGGTGAAATTTGAAATCTCACCGTTACGTGCCTTTGCATACAATCCTTTAACATCACGCTTTTCACATACGTTAATTGGAGTATTAACAAATATTTCAATAAACTCGCCGGCTTTAAACAAATGACGAACTGCTTCCCGGTTTTGTTCAAATGGTGATATAAAAGCAGCCAACACTAATAAACCTGCATCCTGCATTAGCTTGGCCACCTCACCCACTCGGCGAATGTTTTCATTTCGATCTTGTTCAGTATAGGCTAAATCAACACAGAGCCCATGGCGAACGTTATCACCATCTAGTAGATAGGTATGCAGTAATCGATCGACTAATTTTCTCTCCACTGCACCAGCAATTGAAGACTTCCCTGAACCGCTTAGACCAGTAAACCATAATAAGCAAGGTCGCTGGCTTTTCATATGAGAACGAATTGATTTATTCACAGGGTGAAAATGCCATTCAATATTATCTTTCATATTACGCCCCTATAGATTCATAATTGTGATCCTACTAAATCAATTAACTCCTTTAAAAAATATAGTAGATTTAAAGTATAGGTATATGAGACTAAAATGAATAGCCATTTGTGCTATTCAAAATAACTAAAATTTCGCCCTTAATCCATACTTTTTGTATTTTTATTATTTTTTAAAATATCAATTAAGAAACCGCATAGCTTAACTAGAGAAGCACCTGACAAACTAGCATCAGGTCTAAGTATGTCTAAAGGGAAGTTCTTCGCAGCATTATCACCAGCCAATATTTTTATTTTAGGTTTTTTAGCTGACGCTAATGTCAATCAGCCATCTGAATATTAAACGATCTACAGGAGCTCTTAATGATCATAAATCACTTCCTTTATTTAAGAGCACATTCTAATTATTCCAATAATCAATTTGTTGCGTTCGCATTAATATTTACATCAAGGATTTTAATATTAATTAAACTAACCATACGATTATCGAACATGAAGGGTATTACCTTATAGATATACCTTTATTCAAAGAAAAAATATTGTTAAAACCATTATTTTCTATATGTATTTTAATTTCCATATTTTTTAAAGTCTGAATTTTATCATCGACTTTAAAGCATATTTCCAATCCTGCATTTTCATCTGAAAATTCGACCCCCCTAAAAACATCTAATCGCTGATGTCTACTTATACTGCTAGATAAAAATCTATTACCATTTACACTCAATATAACTTCACTTAAGTCAGCAGAAAAAACAGACACTAGCCATCCCTTTGCTATTACATATCCATCTCTAAATATTAGGGAGTCGATGTAGCCCCTCCATCTAGAAACATCCTGCTCATAAGCCGAGAGCAGGTTTTTATAATCTATATTAAACAACAGACCCAGCTTTCCAACGACACATGAAAATAATTGCAAGTCATAATATGACTCTCGATTTCTAATTAACCGCTTATAATGACTTAGGTAATAGGCATCCTCACCATTCAATAAAGCACCCACTAAATGATGTCCTGGGTTTTTCTCTTTAGAGTATTTTAGTAACGAATCACGATCAAAACTATCAATCCTGCCTTTTAGTTTTTGTTTTGCGCCAAACACATACTGATCATATGGCTTATAATGATAATGAACGTAAGAAATACGTGTTTTTATTGGTTTTTCACCGCTCTTTGTTTTCCCCTCATGAAAACCAAGATCTAAGCTAAGACATGAGTTCTTAGCAAAAAATGTTTTTCTTTGCCCTGCCGAACGATAAAAACAATCTTTATTTACAGCATTATTATCATAGGCGGCAGATATATTTAAGGGGAAAGTTGAATTTATATAGTTTTCTAACTCTTTAAATATGGCGGTTGCATCAATAGAAATACAACCTTCAGATTCTTCAACCACAACAAACTCATCACAATCTAAAGGGAAGTAAAAATCATAACTGTCATTTTCATCTAATTCATTTATTTTTTTTGAAAAAATTCTTCCTTTAGACTCAAACATCTCTTTAGTTAAATAATCAGTATTAACATTAACACCTAGTACTTTGTATTTTTCAAAAATTTTAATGCACTCAGGCATGCTAGACCCATTATCATATACAAATAAATTTTCAAAACCAAAGATCAAGCCATGATATAGAATCCAGGGTTCTAGCAAAACGGATTCATTTTTTTGCATCATTATGCAAGCTACTTTCATATTACAGCCTTAAGCGTGAAATCCTCATTCTCTAATGTCAGGTTCATATTGTAATATGGATCTGATAGTAAGCTATCTCCCCATGTCGCTTTCATATAGTTAACTTCTTTAGTAAATCGGGCTACTTTTTCTGGAGTATCTTCTGAACCACGAGAAATAGATTCATAATGATATAGCTGTGCAAACGGTGTCCATACATTTCTTAAACCCAAACCCTTCACTTTTAAACAAAAATCTACATCGTTAAAGGCAATGGTTAAATCCGATTTATTCAACCCACTAACTTGTAAATAAATAGATTTTTTAACCAATAAGCAGGCAGCCGTCACTGCCGATAAATCTTGCCTTAATTTCAAACGACTAAAATAGCCATTATCATTCTGCAGGAAATGTTTATGGGAATGCCCTGCTACACCACCAATACCCAACACAACACCAGCATGTTGAATTGAATCGTTTGAGTAATATAACTTAGCCCCTACACAGCCCACATCTGATTGCTGCGCAATGGACACCATTTCGGTTAACCAGCCTTTGTTAATAACCTCTACGTCATTATTAAGCAGCAAAACAAACTCACTATTTTCACATTTTGACACTGCATAATTATTAATGGCAGAAAAGTTAAAAGGCTTTGAATATTTTAAAACACGTATATTCTTAACATCGAACAAGAACGAAAAATAATCCTTGGTACTTCTTTCAATCGAGCCATTATCCACTATAACAATTTCATAGTTCTGATAATCTGTTTTAGACAAAATAGAATCAATACAGGTTTTAAGTAAATCTTTTTGATCCTTAGTAGGAATAATAATACTAACCAAAGGATGGTTGGAAACTGGCCTAATAACCGTATAAGTATTAGGTAATTCCGCTTGCTTAACCTGCCACGTGGAATCAATTAGAGGAACAGCACTTTTTAACGCTTTAAGCCCTGCCTTACCTGTGTATGTTTTTTGTGAAGCATCTTGTGCAGTTGATCCATCAATAGCGCGCCAATGGTAAAGTACTTTAGGTATATGTTTAATATTTGAAGAATCTATTTCAGCTATGCACCTTAATAATAAATCGTAATCCTGGCTGCCTTCATAACCCAGTCTAAATCCGCCTATCTTATCAACCAAGCTTTTTCTATAAACACCCAAGTGAGAGATATAATTATGAGACAGGACTAATTCAAAATTAAAATCAGATTTGAAATGCGGATCAAATCGCCCTCCCTTTTCACTAATTTTATCTTCATCAGAATAAATAATATCCGCAGGGCCAGACTCCAGCTCAAGTGCTACTTCATTTAATGCATGAGGTGAAAGCACATCATCATGGTCTAATAAAACAACATACTGCCCTGTTGCCATAGTCAACGCTGAATTACTAGCCGCCGATATGTTGCCGTTTTTTTCTCTAAACAGATATTTAATCCGACTATCTTTGGAGGCGTATTCTAAAATTAATTCACGAACAGCATCATTTGATGAATAGTCATCGCAAATGCATAACTCCCAATTAGAATACGTTTGAGAAAAAACAGACTCTATCGCTAAAGATAGATACTCAAGATTTGGATTATAAACAGGCATCGTCACCGAAAATTTGACGTTTTCACTTTTCACAATACCGGAGAAAAACTCAACTGAATCAATCCATTTTTGATAAGGAACCGTATTACATATTTTGGGGCTAAAAATGGAGCCGTATATTTCATACAATTCACATAAAGATAACTCTTCTATCTCATTCTCTTGAAATCCATTCGATAGTAATTTCTTCTCCATCATCTTATTAGCAAAATTTGAACTAATTTTTGATATTTTAAAATTAACAGGGTGCAAGAGTATCGGCGCTTCAGCTGGGTCCCAACGTAGCTGTCGAGTGAATTCACTAAAATACACTACTCTCTTAACAGTACATCTTTTGCCAAGGTTAAGTTGTGCTGAATTATCTTCACTAAAATGACCATTTTTGTTTGACCAATACAATTTTGAACTAGAATCAGAAAATGGAACCTCTGAGGTTAATTCAAGCATGTAATAACCTAGCAAAGAAACTTTGTTATTCAAGCTTACTTCAAATTGAGGGTCATCACCTGTGCACGCCCACATACCTGCATCATTAACTATGCCATTAACAGGAATAAGGGTGGCACTTGGCCGGCTAAAGAGCCACCGCTTCATATCGCCAATTATTCTTTTAAACACACTACACTCACAACATTACAACAAACTAAAAGAATCTTAAGCTAATTCACTCTCTTTTACCGAGTGCTTAGTCATAAATTTTTTCATGGCTTCACCGACTTCTGCATGACGCAAACCGTATTCCATATTGGCCAGCATATAACCTATCTTACTGCCACAATCATGGCTTTTACCCACCATGGAATATGCCTCAACCGTTTCGGTTTGCATTAAGGTGGCAATGGCATCGGTAAGCTGAACCTCGTCCCCAGCACCTACAGGCGTGCTATCTAAAATATCCCATATACCACGGGATAACACATAACGGCCTACCACGGCTTGGTTAGATGGGGCATCTGCAAGAGCGGGTTTTTCAACCATGGCCACCATAGGGGCCGCTTGCCCTTGCTTAAGGATTACACCATCACAATCAGTAATGCCGTACTTATCTACTTGGCTATCAGGCACCGCCTCTACCATCACCTGGCTTTTATTGGTGGCTCTAAAATTATTCATCATATCGGCTAGATTATCTTTAGATAAATCAGACGCGGCATCATCAATTAATACATCGGGTAACATAACCACAAACGGGTTATTACCAATACAAGGGCGGGCGCAAGCTATGGCGTGACCTAGGCCTTTGGCCTCACCTTGGCGAATATGCATAATGGTCACATCACTTGGACAAATAGCACGGACTTCGTCTAGTAACTGTCGCTTAACGCGTGCCTCTAAAGTGGCCTCTAGTTCAAAACTGGTATCAAAATGGTTTTCGATACTGTTTTTACTTGAGTGGGTTACCAATACAATTTGTTTAATGCCTGCGGAAATGGCCTCATTTACTACATATTGAATCAAAGGTTTATCTACAATGGGCAACATCTCTTTAGGAATTGCCTTTGTGGCAGGTAACATACGTGTCCCTAGCCCTGCTACCGGTATAATTGCTTTCATATTAATTTTTCCTTTTTAATCCGTGCCAAATAAATCACGTGTGTAAACTTTACTTGCCACGTCAGCTAACTCCTCAACCATGCGGTTTGAAATAATCACATCACATTGGTTTTTAAAAGCATCAAAATCACTAATTACATCCGAGCCAAAAAATTCAGACTCTTTTAACTCAGGCTCAAAAACAACCATATTAATGCCTTTAGCTTTAATACGCTTCATGATGCCCTGTATTGCTGAAGCTCTAAAATTATCTGAGCCTGTTTTCATAGTTAAGCGATATACGCCCACTGTTTTTGGGTTTTTAGCCAAAATAGAATTGGCCACAAAATCTTTACGAGTGGTATTGGCGTCAACAATGGCCGCAATAATACTATTGGGTACATCTTTATAGTTTGCTAATAATTGCTTAGTATCTTTAGGCAAGCAATAACCGCCGTAACCAAATGAAGGATTATTATAATGGTTGCCAATTCGTGGGTCTAAACCAATACCTTCAATAATTTGCTTACTGCTTAAGCCGTGAGACTCAGCATAACTATCCAGTTCGTTAAAATACGATACTCGCATGGCCAAGTAAGTATTAGAAAACAACTTAATGGCCTCAGCTTCAGTGCTGCCCACGAATAACTGAGGTACATCTTTTTTGATAGCACCCTGAAGCAATAAATCAGAAAAAACTTTAGCTCGCTCAGACTGTTCACCGATAACGATTCGAGATGGATATAGGTTATCGTGCAGCGCTTTTCCTTCACGTAAAAACTCAGGTGAAAATATTATATTCTCGGTATTAAACTTCTCTCGAATTTCTTTGGTATAACCTACCGGTACGGTTGATTTAATAACCATAACGGCATTAGAGTTAAAACTTAATACACTTTTAATAACTGATTCAACCGAGCTTGTATCAAAATAATTATTAACCGGATCATAATCGGTTGGTGTGGAAATAATCACATAATCCGCATCACTGTATGCCAGTTCCTGATCAAGTGTTGCTGTTAAATTCAGTTCTTTCTCTTTTAAAAACTGTTCGATTTCAATATCACTAATCGGAGATTTTTTATCGTTTATGAGTGCTATTTTTGCAGCATCAATATCAACAGCGATAACTTCATTGTGCTGCGATAGTAATACAGCATTTGAAAGCCCTACGTAACCAGTTCCTGCTATTGTTATTTTCATTATTTTACTCACTATAATTATCTACAATCATACTAAACCCAATCCTTTCAGAAAATCACTTACTTTTGATTGCCCAAAAGAGAAGTTAGAACTAACGATATCTTTTCTACAGGTGCATCAAAGCTCTTGTGACCTTCCCAACCCTCTGGATCTGATTTATCACGAACAGCTTGTTGTACAGGAGTACCCGAGGCGGCAAGATACTTAATGCCTAAATGCCTACAAACATGCGCATAAGCACTCTTGTCACGGAAGCCAGAAGAAAATATTTCCAGTAATAGGCCACAATTTCTTGCAAAAACAAGATTTGCAAGTCCAGCCCCATGGGCTGACACAACCACAGATGCATTCCAAAAAAGATCAACCTGCTCTGAAAATGAAAGCTCTTCAAGAGTAACAACTTCAAAACTCAAGCATTTAAGTTTATCAATTAGGCTATCCTCATTTAATATTCGTCGATGCTTAGCCTTATTTCGCGAAATATAGATCCGACGCTTACTTGATTTATTGTATCTATACTTTGTTAATAGAATCTTTCCATAAAACTCAAAAACAGATGGGTCAATTTCATTAACTGATTTTGCAAGAGAAGTTGTATAAGCAACCTTTTGCGGAAATATCGATGGTTCTTGTACAGCTTTTATAATTGCCCCTGGGGAAAAAAAATCTATTGTCTCAAAATGAAAACGTTTTAAATTACCAAACATAACTATGTTTTGCGGCAAGGAATTATATACTGATTTATATTGATTTATTTTCGGAATACCTTCAAATATCCAATGAGAGTAGTTAAAGGTTTCTAGAGGGCCTAAAAGTAATGGAGGACATCCCTCTATTCGTTCGACAACAATATTTTCTTCTTTTAGTTTTATATTATCAATGTAGCCTTTAGAAAACTTAATATTACGTAGAGTTCGACCGCAAGCCATTCCATTCACGATAATTAAGCCTTTAGAGTAAAAGTAAACATCAGAAGAAGTGAATAGAACTCTTGGAATAACACGAAGTTTTGATGTCAGTTCATTCTCCACAAACTTGATATCCAGTTTGTCTACAACTAACTCCTTACTTACCTGTAAAAACTTCAAAGGCCTCAACGCCACAACATGCTCTTGCTCTCCAATTGAAAAGTAAGCACCACCAGAGTTAGAATTCAATTGGGTAATATATTCACCTATTTCAGCCAACTTCAAGTTTAACCCTCCTATTAAAACAAACTACCCTTAACTCATCTAAACAGTTATAAAAACACATATTTACTACTTTTCCATAATTCATTTGTAGTGCAACCTCTATTTTGTAAAAAACAGAATCTAATATTTTTAAACTTTAAATACATTGATATTTTTAGGTCGATTAAATAGCTTTAAAAAATCTTAATTCAGAAAGAGCAGCCCTTCTTACCGAAAAGTTTTGTGCCTTATCAATCGCTCTGTTTTTCCAGATGCATTTTTCATTATCCGGCAACTGTAAGAACTTCACTACTTTTTCTGCAATAAGCTTTTCGTCATTCATATCGACAATGATTGAATCGATACCGTCTTCAGCGTATTCATAAACACCACCTGCTGATGGAAGTACTGATATACAACCTGAAGCCATGGCTTCAAGCCCAGTGCGGCCAAATGCCTGAAAGTCTGATAAATCAAGGAACATGTCGCACTTTTGCATAAGCGCTGAAACTTGGTGTCGCTTTAATATGCCATGGTTTGTAAATTCAAAGTCACTTACTAGCCCTTGCTCCTTTATATCAGGAGTTTCGCAACCGAACACCTCGATGGATATGTGCGGCATCTGCTTTTTAATATCGCGTAATACTCGCATGGTGCGGTGTGGTGCACGCCTAGCAGATTTTGGGCGCACCATGGCACATATACGATTTTTATTGCTGTCTAAATTAGGTATGTAAACGCTGTGGTCAATGCTCGGGGCAACTTTATGCACCTTTACGCCATGGTTTTTAAATACGATGTTTTGTAGCCATTCTGTTTTAGCAAACAGGTTTAAATCTGGAATTAAGGTGTAACTTTTATAAGCCTCTTCCCACAATGGTGTATTAACAGGTGAAAATAATGGCTCGTAATCTTGTACGTAATAGGCAGGTTTGATTTTTTCAACCTTAGTCATTAGCTCTTTAACTAATTTAACTGAGGTGAAAATAGTTGCGATAACTATGCTATTCGGAGAAATTTTTAGTGCCAAATCATCCACTGTGGTGTAACCAATAAATTTACCTACTACCATGGGCATATCAGAATAGGTCACCTGCATAGAGGTTAGATTGCCAGCATTGATTGCAATACTCACATCAGCCCCCATGGCCAATAGTTCGTTAGCTTCTTGGATAACAGAGTGTGCACCGCCGCCACCGCCAGATACAGGTAATACAAAGATAATTTTCATTTTATTTCTCAAACATCGCTTTAACGGTGGACCGGGAAGATATCATAATTTCATTATTATAAAGCTGCTTACAGACTAAGCCCCAATCGTAATTCGGATGCTTTTCTTTTAATATCCCCCCCGCTTTTTTTGATAAGTCTGCACGAACTTCATGACCAAAACTTTTTGATTTATGGTGGTACACATAGCTATTAGGACAAACTAATAACTTATATCCAGCACCAATTAACCGTGCACATAGATCATTCTCTTCCCCGTAACCCTTAGGGAAAGCGACTTCATCTAAAGCCCCTACTTCATAAAATGCTTTCCGATTAATTAATTGGCAGAATCCATTAAGAACACCTGCCTCAGGATATTCTCCACTAAAATTAAGCTGAAGCTGATGTGATATATGGGTAGGAGTAATACCTTCTGGGAGTAAATTAAAATCCCATCCACCACCACTAGCGTGTACATTTGGAACTGATTGCCAACTGGCAGCATTACCCAAGGGGCCGATGATAGCGGCTTTTTCTTGCCCTGCGGCTAAAAAGAGGTTTTCGAGCCAATATGGCGATACTTCCGTATCACTGTTTAATAGCAATACCCAATCAGTCTGGCTAATCTCAAAACCAGCATTAACGTTACCCGTATACCCTTTATTTTTAGGATGATGTATTACTATGACGTTATCGTATTTTTCTGCATAGGTATCAATTAGTTCAGATACCCCATCAGTTGAGCAGTCATCCATTAAAATAAGTCTGAAATTCATACTTGTATGCTGATATATAGATTTTAGGCATTTATCTACATATTCTTTTGCATTATAAATAGGGATAACTATGTCAACATTCAATATGGTATGTGCATTACTTACGAAGCTTTTTTGAAATGATACAGCTGCATTTTCCTTAGGGTGTATATCAAAGTAACCACTAATCACATTCAATTGAGACGAGATTGCTTCATCTTCAATCTCGGTTGTTTTTTCAACTGGCTTTTCTAATTGCTCTTGATTTAATTCAATTACAAAATCACTGGCAGAGGCATGCTCATTTAACTCGACCGCCAACCTGAATTCATAAAACTGACCTTGAAGTCTTAACAGGCTCTCAACATCAGTTAACGAGAGCGAGAATTGATATCCTTTTCCGTCCAATGTACGAGTAAGCTTTAATTTATTTAAGATATCACTGCTTTGACCTATTCCATAAATATAAATAACTTTAATTAAATTATTATCTATTTCAGCCAAACTTATCGTTCCATATAAAGGCGCTATTTTCAAACATGAAATGTCAATGCTATAAGCAATACGTGCATAACCTTGAAGCTCATTAGTTGCAATATTCAACCCTACCGGTGCCTTGGACATTTGAACTTCACAAGTCACGCCGGATTTTGATTCGAACTGCACGCCAGAAGCAATAAGCTGCTTACGCTCAATACGCTGAAAACCTTCAGAAACTCTAAACCCCTGCAAACTATGATTGATTAAATTTTTAAACTGATTATGAAGCTTTTCAAGCTTTAAAGCTGGTTTCTTTATTTCTTTAGTAGTGTCTAAAGTACCAACAACTAAAGCCCCAAGATCTAGCGACGCATTTTCTGGTATGCTAATACTTAACTTTATTTGTGCTGCTTTCTCAATCAGAAGATAATCAATATTCATTAAAGCTATGGTGTATTTATTCCACTTGGCTTGCAATGATATTGTCGCACTCCATAATCTCTCGCCTTCAGAGTCCAAAAACTCAACGACTGCCGTCGTCGTAAGGTTTGAATGTGCCGTAAAGTACAAAGTATCATTAGATGCAATTCTTTCAACAATTCTTTGCCCAAGATCTAATGTCTTAACTTCATTGGTAAGGTTGTTAATACGATAAAAATATGTCCCCGCAACTTCCTTCTCAAAATGGCTTGAATTAATATGTTGTATGACTAAACCATCATCTAGTCGTGTGGTGCCTCTTTTTGACAGAGAATTACTATAAAAACTATTAAAATATGGGTCTTTATTTTTAATAATTAAGTTACTTCTTTCGATTTTTTTTTCAACAATAACTTTATCATCTGATTTTACTTGCAGATGATAAATATCAGACTCAGGTATCAAGTACTCAATATCAAAAGCTGCGATACCTCTAGCAATCCCCTGCTCAAATAGGTCTTCCCTAAAGCAAAACTCATCAATCACTCTAATCAATTCGCCATTCACATAAATTTCTACCGCCCCCTTAATAGGGGAGTAATCTGACCAAGATAGCCAGCCAGCCACACCTGAATCCGAAAATTCATCTATACACCCTACAATAGTTAAAGGTGTGCTTTTTATATTCTTATAAATACGTTTTTTTAATCTTAAAAATTTATCTAGCATTGCAGTAGCTCCATCCACCAAGCATCGTTATTTAAATACCAAGCAATTGTTTTTCTTATGCCCGTTTCAAAACTTTCTTGTGGCACATACCCCAACTCTTCATTTGATTTAGTTGGGTTGATTGCATAGCGCTGATCGTGCCCTGCGCGGTCGGTTACGTAAGTGATCAGTTCTTGTGATTTTCCTGTTAATGCTTTTATGGCTAGAGGGTATTTATCTGCAAGGCTTGAGTCATTTGCAAAGTATTCATTCATGAGATTACAAATCAAATTCACAATGTCTATGTTGGCCCATTCGTTTATACCCCCTATGTTATAGCACTCACCTAAACGGCCTTTGTTTAATACTAAATCTATACCCCGAGCATGGTCAGTTACATATAACCAGTCACGTATTTGCTGGCCGTTGCCATAAATAGGTAGGGCTTTATCAAATAAAATATTTGTAAGCACTAAAGGGATTAATTTTTCTGGAAAATGGTACGGGCCGTAATTGTTTGAGCAATTAGATATTGTAGTTTCTAGGCCATAGGTATGGTGATAAGCATTCACTAGGTGATCGCTTGCGGCTTTACTGGCTGAATAAGGGCTGCTTGGTGCGTATTGGGTATCCTCGGTAAAGGCTGCGTCTTGTGGCCCTAGGTCGCCATAGACTTCATCTGTGCTTACATGGTGAAAACGGTGTGGTATTGGTTGTTCGCCTTTGGCTTTTGGTGCGTCTACCCAAAGTTTTTTGGCGGCTTTAAGTAGGCTATGGGTACCAATTATATTAGTCTCAATAAAGGCATCAGGGCCATCTATTGAACGGTCTACGTGACTTTCAGCTGCAAAGTGTACAATCGTATCTATGTGATGTTCTTTTATTAAGGTCTCTACCAATGGTGTATCGCAGATATTGCCGTGGCAAAATACAAAATTGGCATTGTCTTTTACTGAGTTGAGGCTTTCTATATTACCGGCATAGGTTAGTGCATCTAGTACGACTACCCTGTCTTGTGGGTAGGTTGCCATCCAGTATTGTACGAAGTTCGCACCGATAAAGCCGGCGCCGCCGGTTACTAATAAGTTTTTCATGATTCTTCGCGCACGGGGTGCGCTCCTACAGTTTAATTTGTTTTATGGCTTTAAAGCCTAAATATTTCAATTCTTTGTCGTTTTGATGCCTAGCAATACTGGGCAACTGGTTCGCCTCGGCAACTGCTCCTGCGTTGCCCTACTACGATTACTTAGCCGCTTAATCGCTTATTCGCCTCGGCAACTGCTCCTGCGTTGCCCTACTACCTACATCCATGTAGGCATGCAGCAGCCTCCTACATTTTAATGTGAGAGGCTCATTAGCATTTCAATTCTACTATCACTTCTGCTAAAGCTTTGCGCCAATGAATGCCACTTACAGTCAGCTCCTCCCTTAACGTAGTACTATCTAAAACACTGTAGGCCGGCCTTTTTGCTGGGGTTGGGTATTGCTCGGCTTTAAT
>MAAA01025591.1_pt1 | contig 16835 bp, 16 predicted proteins | sample 1115971 | NCBI WGS metagenome assembly MAAA01 (sample SAMN04961123, study PRJNA320927) | seawater metagenome | isolation source: sample BD02T6 sea water enriched with oil for 6 days | place: USA:Gulf of Mexico | collected 2013-07-27 | reverse complement strand
GGTCGTGAACTAGCGGAAGGTATTAAGGCTGATGCGGATCGTCAAAAGACCGTGTTAGTGGCTAACGCCTATCGTGAATCTGAAATGACACGAGGCGAAGGCGATGCTGTTGCATCACGCACCTATGCTAAAGCATATAATCGTGATCCAGAGTTTTACGCCTTTACCCGTTCTTTAAAAGCCTATGAAGAAACCTTTAATGGCGCTGAAGACGTGTTATTGCTTAAGCCAGACAGCGACTTCTTTAAGTATATGAAGAGCTCTAAAGGGAAATAATTAGTTTATTGTTTTTAGCGATAATCTAAGCGTTTCGAATTAGCATAAAAAAACCGCAGCCAGTCTGCGGTTTTTTTATGCATTTTTAAAACCTCTAATCACAAGTGTGCTTAATTAAATCGACTAAGCGATTGGCATAACCCCATTCGTTATCATACCAAGCGACCAGTTTTACAAAATTGTCGTTAAGGGCAATGCCTGCACTGGCATCAAAAATAGCACTTCTAGGGTCGTGTAAAAAATCGGAAGAGACTACAGCATCTTCTGTGTAGCCTAATATCCCAGCCAATTCATTTTCACTGGCACGTTTCATAACGCGTTTAATGTCGTCATAACTGACGGACTTATTAAGTCGTACCGTTAAATCTACCACCGACACATCAATGGTCGGAACCCGAAAGGCCATGCCGGTTAATTTCCCATTAAGCTCTGGGATGACCTTGCCAACCGCCTTGGCGGCTCCTGTGGAGCTTGGAATGATGTTGTTGCCCATACTGCGTGCGCCACGCCAGTCATTGGGAATGGCACTATCCACAGTTCGCTGTGTAGACGTCGCCGCGTGCACTGTTGTCATGAGTCCTTCAACAATGCCCCAGTTTTCATGAACGATCTTCGCCATAGGGGCCAAACAATTTGTGGTGCACGAGGCATTAGAAAATATATTAAGGCTGGCATTATATTCGAGATGATTCACGCCCATAACAAACATAGGAGCGTCAACGGAAGGCGCGCTGATAATAACCTTTTTAGCCCCTGCCTGAATATGGCGTTCAGCCTGATGGAGTCCGGTAAACAAACCAGTACTTTCAATAACGATATCGCAATTAAGCTCCCCCCAGCAACAGTCTAAGGGTTGCTTAAATTGAGTGGTGCGAATTATTTGACCATCAATAATAAGAGCGTCTTCTGTGGTTTGAATGTCTGCTTGAAATTGCCCGTGAGTAGAGTCGTATTGTAATAAATAGGCCATATATTGTGGTGTGATTAAATCGTTAATGGCAACCACTTTAATATCGGAGCGTTTTAACACGACCCGAAGAGCAAGACGACCAATTCTTCCAAATCCATTTATGGCAACTTTAATGCTCATTAAATTTCCAATTAGCGAAGATTCAAAGTAATAACGTTAAGTATAGTTGGTGCCTGAATGTTTGTTAGTAAGGGGATAAAAACATAATAAATGACCTAATGAAAAGTAATTAGTAAAAATAATATAAGCACCCAACTATTTTATACTTCCAGATAAAGCAAAATAAATGCCAATAAAAATACAAACAAAATATTGGCTATTTAGGTGTATAAAAGAAGACTTAATAGACACAAAATAAAAAATTTAGGCTAAATAAGACTAAAAATGGCGTATTAGGTGGATAGGAATTTTTTCCTATATGGTTTTTGATAGTAAAAGACAAAATAAAAATAAGTATAAACTTTCAGCCTGAGGGGGGACCATGAAACGAGTGGGATTTTCTGCTGTATCCGCTTTACTCTTGTTAACAATATCTCAATCTGCTTTAGCAGAATGGGGTCTAAATATGACAGAAGGGGTAACTCGAGTAAGCCATGAAGTACATGACTTACATATGACAATATTTTACATTTGTGTGGCCATTGCGGTCGTCGTGTTTGGAGTTATGCTTTATAGCATTATCTATCACCGAAAAAGCCGAGGCGCAAAAGCTGAAAACTTTCATGAATCCACCGTCGTGGAAATTATTTGGACAATCATACCGCTCGTCATCTTAGTGGGTATGTGTATTCCCGCAACCGCTACCTTAATTGATATGTATGATAATACCGATTCTGAAATTGATATTCAGGTTACTGGTTATCAGTGGAAATGGCGTTACACCTACCTCAACGAAGGCGTTGATTTCTTTTCAAATTTATCCACACCATCTGAACAATTAGAGTTGGATAATACCCAAGAAAAAAATATTAATTACTTATTGGAAGTTGATAAGCCATTAGTATTGCCTGTGGATACTAAGGTTAGATTCTTATTCACGTCAAAGGATGTAATTCACTCTTGGTGGGTACCTGACTTAGCCGTTAAGAAAGATACGATCCCCGGTTTTATTAACGAATCTTGGGCAATAATTGATAAGCCTGGAATATATCGCGGTCAATGTACTGAGCTTTGTGGCAAAGGACATGGCTATATGCCAATCGTAGTAAAAGCGGTAAGTAAACAAGAATATAAAACGTGGGTTACGGCACAGGCAGTTGCGCAAGCAGCCGCTAAAGAAATTAAAGATATGAGCTTTGATGAACTCATGACTCAAGGCGAAAAAGTGTATAACACTAACTGTGCTGCGTGCCATAAGAAAAATGGAACAGGCATTCCGCCCATGTTCCCTGCATTAAAAGATAGTCCTATTGCAATGGGCGACATAAGCGATCACATAAAAATTGTCTTGAAAGGGAAACAGGGTACCGCCATGTCGGCCTTTGCTGAGCAATTAAGTGTGAGCGATATAGCCTCTGTTGTGACCTATGAGCGTAATGCTTGGGGCAACAATAAAGGGGATCACGCCACGCCCATGTCTGTTAAAAAAATAAAAGATAATAAATAAGGGGCCGCACTATGTCGCAAACAGGAGTATTGGAGGGTGCAGACGCGCCCACCGATGAAGAGCATCATCATGGACCAGATAAAGGTTTTTTGCGTTGGGTATATACAACCAACCATAAAGACATTGGCACAATGTATTTATTGCTGGCGCTGGGATCTTTATTAATTGGCGGGGTAATGGCATTTGTTATTCGTGCCGAATTATTTCAGCCTGGTTTACAGCTAGTTGACCCTAACTTCTTTAATCAAATGACCACTATGCATGGTTTGATTATGGTCTTTGGCGCAATTATGCCGGCTTTTGTGGGCCTTGCTAACTGGCTTATACCCATGATGATAGGTGCGCCAGATATGGCGTTGCCGCGCATTAATAATTGGTCATTTTGGTTGTTGCCATTCGCTTTTGGCATGTTGCTAAGTACGTTATTCATGGAAGGTGGAGCACCCAATTTTGGTTGGACGTTCTACGCGCCATTATCAACCACGTACGCGCCACCCAGTGTGACGTTTTTTATATTTGCAATACATATCATGGGTATTAGTTCGGTGATGGGTGCGGTAAACGTAATTGTAACTATTTTTAATATGCGTGCCCCTGGCATGACATTTATGAAGATGCCTTTATTTGTTTGGACTTGGTTAATTACTGCATTTTTATTGATAGCGGTTATGCCAGTGCTCGCAGGTGTGGTTACGATGATGTTAATGGATATTCATTTTGGCGCATCATTTTTTAACGCAGCGGGCGGGGGTGATCCGGTCTTATTTCAGCATGTTTTTTGGTTTTTTGGACACCCTGAAGTATACATAATGATCTTGCCAGCCTTTGGTATTGTATCGCATATTATTTCAACGTTTTCACGTAAGCCATTGTTTGGTTATACCAGTATGGTGTTCGCCACATCCTCTATCGCAATACTGTCATTTATTGTGTGGGCGCATCACATGTTCACAGTGGGAATGCCGTTAGCAGGTGAATTATTTTTCATGTACAGCACAATGTTAATCGCGGTACCCACGGGTGTTAAAGTGTTTAACTGGGTAACAACCATGTTCCGAGGTTCCATGACCTTTGAGACTCCCATGTTGTTTGCCATCGCGTTTGTGGTGCTGTTTACCATTGGAGGGTTATCTGGCTTGATGTTGGCCATCGCACCTGCTGACTTTCAGTATCACGATACCTATTTTGTAGTGGCTCATTTTCATTATGTATTAGTACCGGGTGCGCTATTTAGCATTTTAGCGGCGGTGTATTACTGGTTGCCAAAATGGTGTGGCCGCATGTATAGCGAAACTTTGGGTAAATGGCATTTTTGGTTAAGTTTTATCGGTGTAAATTTAACGTTCTTCCCTATGCACTTCGTAGGTTTAGCCGGAATGCCAAGACGAATTCCTGATTACGCTTTGCAGTTTGCTGATTTTAATGCGGTGGTGTCGGTGGGTGCCTTCTTGTTTGGTACTAGCCAATTAATATTTATTTACAACGTATGGCGCACCACAATAGGTAAAAAAGGTACTAAGGCCACAGACTTAGTTTGGGAAAAGCCTGAAGGATTAGAATGGACAGCTTTGCCTAGCCCCGTTCCATACCATACCTTTCAAACCCCGCCCAAGGTGGATTAATAAAACATGAAAAAAATGTCACCTTTAAAACTTTCATTAGTGCCGCTATTAATGTTTGGCTTCGGCTTTGCGTTAGTACCTCTATATGACATTTTTTGTGAGGTGACAGGCATTAACGGGAAAAACTACAGTGTGTCTAATAGCAGTACTGTGAATCAAGAACAGGTCACAGGTCGCACGGTTCCATTACGTTTTCTGGCAGATGCTGATAGTCGAGACGTTTGGCATTTTACCCCTGAAAAAAAATTGTTGAATATTCAGGCGGGAAAGATGATCACTACCTATTATGAAATAACCAATGACAGGGATGTGGAGGTGACAGTTCATGCCGTACCGAGTATAGCGCCAGGTGAATGGGCAGAGTATCTCGTTAAGATAGAATGTTTTTGTTTTAATCAGCAAAAAATCCCTGCTAATTCAACCGTAAGGTTGCCGTTACAAGTAACCCTTAGTTCTAAAGCACCCGAAGAGGTTAATCATTTATCTCTTTCATATCGCATTTATCAAAGTGAATCCCTAGGAGGCACATTTTGAACACACCACGGTATTACGTACCCGCTCGCAGTCATTGGCCCATATTAGGGGCCTTTGCCGTTTTTCTTACTCTATTCTCCATGGCATCAATCATTCACGAAAGCACACACAGCCAAGTGAGTATGTTTTCCATAGGCAGTGCGGTAGTGGCTGGTTTCTTGATGTTGTACATGTTGTTTGGCTGGTTTAGTGAAGTAGTGAACGAGGGACTAAGAGGATTAAATAGTGACCAGTTAAAACGCTCCTTTAGAATAAGTATGGGTTGGTTTATTTTTTCGGAAGTGATGTTTTTTGCTGGATTTTTTGGTGCTCTGTTTTATGCTCGAACGTTTTCAGTTCCCTGGCTTGGTGGTGAAGGTGCCAAAGGTGTATCGGGCATGTTGTGGGAAGGGTTTACGGCCCATTGGCCGTTAGTTAAGACTCCTGATATGACACAGTTTCAAGGCCCAATGGGATTAATTGATGCTTGGTCTCTGCCTTTTATTAATACCGTTTTATTAATAATCTCAAGTTTCACTCTTACCTTTGCTCATCATAGTTTACGCCAAGAGAATAAAGAAAAAACACTATTTTGGTTAAAGGCGACGTTGTTTTTAGGCGCTGCTTTTTTGTGTGTGCAGGTAGCCGAGTATGGGCATGCAATTAATGATTTAAACCTTACGGTCAGTAGCGGTATCTATGGCTCAACCTTTTATATGTTAACCGGATTTCACGGCGCGCATGTGACATTGGGTGCCATTATGATTTTTGTTATGTATAGACGAGTTGATAATGGCCACTTTACCCCAGACGATCATTTTGGTTTTGAGGCGGCAGCATGGTATTGGCATTTTGTAGACGTAGTGTGGTTGATGCTGTTTACATTTGTATATGTCTTATAACGAGAATAAATAAAGGTGCCTAAGTGGGCACCTTTATTTTTATAATTTTTGATAAAACGTTATTTATATATAAGTAAATAACAAAAAATAACGATTAAGGTGCACGCAGCAAAGATAGCGCGATACTTTAAAGACACAAAGGTTTGCACGGAACTTTTTTTAGCAGTAATAAGATGGTAAAGACCAATAAAGAGGGCTCCAATGCTGAGCAATAAAAATAATAAAATTAACCCTTTTAAAAGCATGATGTTATCTCCAATGCACAGTTTTAAACAGTCTTGGTATATTAGTATAAAACCTTTATATAGCCTAATAATGTTGTTGGGTATTGCTATTTGTCTTGCTGCGGGTACTTGGCAGTATCAGAAATCACAATTTTATTTGGCACCCAGCGCGCAAGAAGTGCACATTAGTGGAGACTATCTAAACGAATACACGCATTTCTTAGACAATCAAACATTACATGGGCGGGCTGGTTACGCGGTAATTACGCCTTTTTCTTATGAGGGACACATATATCTAGTTAATCGAGGTTTTATCTCATACAAAAATCGCGACACACTTCCCACTGTTCTGCCCATATATGACTTCAGTGAAATAACCGGTTTATTAGTCGACTACCAAATCCCCATGTTATTAAACAGCAGCCTAATTGATCCCGTTAAAAATAGAATTCAATACATAGATAATCGTTATTTTTCAAATATAACCGGTCAGGCTGTATCGAAAAAAATATTTCACTTGAAGAAAGGCGCTGGCCTGCAAACGTTAATGCCAACTAAAGCGCCTTACCTTAGTCATCATCGTCATCAAGGATACGCTATACAGTGGATCTTGTTGGCTATATCAGGTTTTATCATTCTAGTGTTATCTAGCATTACCAGTAGTATTAAAAACGGAGAGAAGTTATGAAATCAAGATTGCCAGTGTTATTAATGTTATTAGTGTTATTTACACCTTTTGTAGCCTCTATTTTATTATTGGATGATAAAGCAAGTATAAGTATTAGCGCGCGGGGGCAGTGGCTCGATGATTCACAGTTTGTTGAAGTTCCCAAAAAAGCGAACTGGCAACTATTGTGGCGTGAGCAAGATTGCCTGCAAGAGTGTGATTCTTGGTATGGCTTATTACAGCGAGTCAAAATGGCCTTAGGTAAACACAGTGAAAAGCTGGTTATCAGCGAAGCTTCAAATAAAGGTTTATTAACTCATCAGAATGGATTGTTTATAGCGGATCACCAAGGTTTGGTTTTACTGTCGTATCAAGCGAGCGAGAAAGGGGCCTATGATTTATTGAAGGATCTTAAGGTGCTCATGAAGCATGGAGGGGCTTAATGCGTAAGTTTGCATTATTTAATATCTTCCTGACGCTTTTTGTTGTCACGTTAGGAGCATTAACTCGATTATTAGATGCGGGTTTGGGGTGCCCTGATTGGCCTGTCTGTTACGGGCAATTTATTCCAGAGCACAATCAAGCAGCTACAGAGTTTGTTCATTGGCAATTTGATTCAGTCAAAGCTTGGATGGAAATGACCCATAGATATTTAGCCACTTTGTTAGGTTTAAGTATTGTAATTCAGGCGGTTTTACTTTGGCCTAGGTATTTAGGAATGGTTCGTTATCTTTCAATATTCTTGTGCATATGGGTAGTGGTGCAAGGTTTATTTGGCATGTGGACAGTGACATTACGCTTGTGGCCACCGGTGGTGAGTGCACATCTGTTAGGTGGTGCCATTACTTTGGGTGCGCAATTTATGATTTGGCGAGTACTGACCAGTAATCGTGAACCCAAGTTACGTTCTGCGTGGTCGGCATTTGCGCTGGTTATATTTCTGCAGATGACTCTGGGTGCTTGGACCAGTAGCCAGTACGCCGGATTAGTGTGTCCAGACTTCCCCACGTGCCAAGGTAATTGGTGGGTAGACATTGATGCGGGTGTATTAAAAGCGCCCAGAGTTGATGGAGATGAATATTTAGGGGGGGTGATGGGCATGAAAGATAAAATGGCGGTGCAGTGGCTGCATCGTTTAGGAGTGATTGCTGTGTTATTTATGTTTTTCTATCTGGCTAAGCTCCACTTTCAGCAACGACGATCATTAATGTTTTGTGCTAGTTTTTTAGGAGTGCAAATAACAATTGGGATACTTAATGCGATTTGGTTATTACCTTTGCCATTAGCGTTATTGCATAACACGTTTGCCATGTTGTTATGGTTAAGTGCTCTAAACGGCATGACAGCCAAAGAAATAGAATTAGAAAAAGAAAAGCCGCTGGAAGAGTTACTGGCTTAGCAGGCTAATAATTTTGATAATAATTATAAGAATATTTGGGGTTAGTTATGCAAAGAATTACTAAGCTGCCTATTACATTTACCGTATTCAATACAGTGAAGGACTATTTTGCTCTCACTAAGTTTAAAGTAGTGGCGGTGATGTTGTTTACGATGGTGGTGGGCTACCTATTGGCAGATGGCGTAAATATAGATTTATGGCATTTGACGTGTTCCTTATTGGGGGTGGCTGCGTGCTGTATGTCGGGGGCGGTACTGAATCATTTGGTGGACCGTTTCAGGGATACCCAAATGCAACGAACCAAACGCCGGCCGGTTGCTAGCGGTAAAGTAAGCGTTGAATCTGCGTTTGTTTTTTCAATGGCGTTACTTATCTTTGGTTTTAGTATTTTATATTTTCAGGTTAATACCTTAACGGCTGTTTTATCTGTGTTGTCGATGTTTGGTTATGGTGTGGTATATAGCTTGTGGCTTAAACCCGCCACGCCACAAAATATTACCATTGGTGGCATTGCTGGGGCGATGCCACCACTATTGGGCTTCACCGCGGTTGCCAATACGGTTTCACCAGAAGCATTATTGTGGGTGCTGATTATTTTTACTTGGACCCCCCCTCATTTCTGGGCGCTGGCTATCTATAAGCGAGACGATTATGCCAAGGCCGAAGTCCCCATGTTACCTGTGACCCATGGCGTTGAATTCACCGCTTTTCAGGCCTGGCTGTACTGTTTGTTATTGAGCGTGGTGAGCATATTGCCGGTACTCATTGGCTCTCAAGGGCTTATCTACTTAGTGGTGGCCACCTACATCAACGCTAAATTTACTTGGCATTGTTATCGCATGTGGTGTGACCCCAGTCATTACAATGCGCGTCGTAGCTTCAGATATTCGCTTTTTTATATTATGTGGTTATTTGCAGCTCTGTTATTGGATCATTATGTTCGCTTGATTGCATTTTAGGAGGGAATTAGTCAATCTAACTGAGGGGAGAATGAAACGAAATTCTTATTAGGTCAGAAACCTCGACATTTTAAAACGCACACGTCTTTTTCTATACGTCTCACAGTTGCTAACGGCTGGGCCTTGTGAAATGAAAGAATAATCAGCTAATAAGGGAACGATTATGTACTTACAACATATGTTTGGATTGCTGTATCACCCAAAAGCAGAATGGGACTCTATAAAACGTGAAGACCATTCATTAGGTCATATCTATTTGACCCATTTATTATTTTTAGCGGCGATCCCACCGTTTGCCATGTTAGTGGGGACCACTCAGTTTGGCTGGAGTATTATAGGTAAAGAGTATTATTATTTGTCCATGGCAACCGCTGTGCCCTTGGCCATAGGGTTTTATGCTGCTTTATTGGCAGGCATGTTCTTTATGGGTTACACCACCTATTGGATGGAAAAAACGTTTGGTGCCGAGGCCAGTCTAGAGCGTTGTTTATTGTTTACCACATTTACCTCAACGCCCATGTTTTTAGCCGGTGCTATTGGTGTACTGCCTATTTTGTGGCTTAACGTCTTTGTGGTGATGGCGGCGGTCGCATATACCATCTACCTGTTATACGCCGGAGTGCCGATCTTCATGAACATCCCAGAAGAGCGGGGTTTTATATTCGCGACCTCGATTTGTACGGTGGGCATGTGTGCTTTAGTGGGGGTTATGGCGGTATCGGTTATTATTTGGGGCATGGGTTTAGCGCCGCATGTGACCGGCTAAAATTTAAAAGTAACATATAAACCAAGTATTATTAAACCCAGGTCTGTCCTGGGTTTTTTGTGTCCAAGGAAAGGCTAACCTATAAAAAAAATTGGCCGAAAAGGCGACAGATTAAAAATACAGCTACACTTTATTAAGGGTTTTAGGCTCTTAGACTTTAGTTCTTATTTGCAGATAGAGGTTTGGCTTGAAGGTGAAGGTGTAAATGCATAAATGACAGGACATGCCATAGATTTCATGGATCTGAAGCTGATCCCCGGCCAGGTATTTCAATTAGAATTTGAAGGTTATACCTCGGACCGTGACCGTAGCCTGCTCATAGGCTACCGTCGTAATGAATCGCTCATCGTAACAACGCCTGTTATTAATGGTGCGCCCGCCAACGTAAAGAATGGCGAAGGGGTTAATGTACGCTTTTTTGCTAACCGCTTAGGATGTGCGTGTGCCTTTAAGACTGAGGTTATTTACGCAAGTAAATCCCCCTATCCACATATACACTTTAAAATTCCAGAAACCGTTATCACCGGCGAAGTACGTGACAGTGTGCGAGCGAATGTGGAAGTCGTCACCGAAATTGAATACACCTTAGCGGACGAAAAAAAGTCCACCACGGCAAAAATTATTGATTTAAGTATTCATGGTGCTGGGATAATTGGCAAAAAATTTGATTTTCAAGCTAACGACTCTGTCTTGTTAGTTTTTACAATTGCGATTGCTGACTTGGAATATCAATTTAAAGTAAAAAGTATCGTACGCAGTATTCAGAAGATAGAACAAGGTTTAAGTGTTGGTTTACAGTTTGAGGATGTGCCCGATACTGAAAAAATTGCGTTGCAGGCGTTTGTACTTAGTAAAATACATGACCTGTAAACGCCTCTTCCTTCGATCACGCCTTTTACCGTTAATAACCTTAAAAAAATGCAATATTCTCAGCCGCTAATGGGAACATCTGGCTAATAGCGTGTTCTTCTATGCCCGCTAACCGCCGCATGGCCTGTTGAATATGTTTAGGTTGAATCAAAATGCCTGAATCATCAAGGGCTAATGTAGTGGGGTTTATTTTCAGTGCGTTGTGCTCGCTGGATGTGGCGCCAATAACTTGGTTGGTCCAGCTTTGGTCTTTGCTCATAATGATTGTACTGGTAATGGGCCAGTGATCTTTACCGTCTCCGTCGTTGTATTCTGGTGTGCGCCCAAAGTCACTGCTGACTAATACCACTAATTTATCATCTATGCCGCGCCGTGCGGCTTCTTGCCATAAATAATCGATGCCATTTTGCAATCTTTGAAGAGCAGTGGTGTGCTCGGTATCATGGTCACTGTGTGTATCAAATCCCCACATGGTAAGGTCTGCGGCGACACACAAACCCGCTTCGTACGAGGCCAGTGCAATTTGGGCTTGGCGCATCAACGGATTCCATTCCCCATCACTATCGGTATTACTGACTAGGGTATCGGGCATGGTTTGCGCTAAAGGAGCCAGTTGGTCTACCCCAACACGGGCATTAAACAGGTCGTTTAAACTATTGACCTGCTTAGGCGTTAATTGGTTTCTTCCTCGTAAGCGTGTAAGGCGATCCATTTTGGCCTGTTGCACTAAATCCATAGTGGCAGTGCGATGATATTGCTTGGCGGGATCCCAATCCCCTTCACTGTCGTAATCTAAAAACTGATTCGGAAATACCAATTTTTTTAGTGAAGTGGGATCTTGCATTAACGTGTACTGAGTAATGCCCGCCGTTTCTTTATAACCGCCATTACTGATATAGGCTAAAGGTAAATTGGCACCTAAGGTGGCCGCGGCAATGGCCGAAAAGCTAGGGTAACCATGGGCTAGCTGACCGCTCCAAACATGCCTTACTCCTGCTTCGTGAGCATTGGTTTGGCAATCAATACCATTAATGACCAACATGTTTTTGTGATGCGTTTGAAAAAATGCACTGTTGTGTGCAAAAGGCGCGTACTGAATCGGACTGCCTTGAATATTTTGCACTCCCTGGTTGTTCGCCCAGCGGTTTATCACACTATTGGCTTTAGGATCACAAAAGCTGGTCACATCCCAGCCACCGTCGGCACTGATGCTGACAAAAAACTTGCCTCTATACGGCGTCAAAGTAGACGCTTGCACTGGGCTAGTTAACCAAGGCTGACCTGCGCATAAGCCAGCTGCGGCTAGTATTTTAATAAAATCACGACGTAGCATTGTGACTCCCTTAGTGGCCGCAGATATTCGCGCTGTAGCTTGGTAAATTTAATGTCATAAATACAACACTTTGTAATCACTAATTAAGTACATTAATACTCCCATCCATGGGCGTACGACCTGGTTGCTGTCGACACGTAAGGCGTTTTCATTTTGCCAATCAAGCTGGCAGAACTCATCAAAATTGTCATGAGTTTCATGGCTTGCATTAGTATTTAACACGGTGGTGGCATTGTTTTGTAAGCGCTCATCTCGAAGGTCCACAAATAAATCAAAGGCTGCGTTTATTTCACTGCTTGTGGCTTCGTCACTGCCCCAAAAACGTGAGATTAAATGACTCATGGCTGTCTTAATAGCATCTTGTCCAGATGCGGTGGCTGGTGTATCAGTGAGGCCAACGTCACTGAATAACAAGCGCTCAGTGATGGGCAGTTCAAAATCGTCGATCACCAAACGACACACCATTTCGCTGCTGTATCTTTCCACTACTGTGGCCATTAGCGTATTTAATTGTGGATTCCTATCGGTTACGCCATCGCTGTCGATGCCCCCGTAAAAAACATAAAAATCACTGGTGAGCTGATTACTATTTTCATCCCACACGTGGCTCCAATGGGTACCCAGCAAAGCCGTTAACTTACGATTTAATTGCTCAGGAGTGAGTAACCGATCTAGGCCCATGTGATTAAGTGCAATTTGCTCATCAAGTCGCAGTGCTTGTTCACTTGATTGCGCTCTAAATAATGGTGAAGCCAGCATGTCGACCAATAAGTCTTTTAAGTTAAAGGCACCATGGGCAGCGGTACCGGCACTGCCATTAGCAAATGCGGTGGCAAACTCTTCTATAAGCAAACGATCAATGTCAAAAGCACCAAGACGTCCTGCAAACTGTTGATCCATTGTGTTGGTGGGCAAGGGGACGGGTTCGCGGGCAAATACTCCCTTGAACCAAAACTTAACGGTGCCGCTGGCAAATCTTGGGTCCTCAACAAGCTGCTGCGCTAACCACCTAAGACCGGTGTTTTCTTGATTGTCGGGGAGCGGCAGACTGCCAAAACCTACTAAGCGCATATCTCGGTACCATAAGTCTCCGACCACATAAGGGTCAAAGAACTCTTTGTATCCCACCCAGGGTAAAGCATCTTGGTCACACAGCCATTCACCGCCTTCCGGGTGAGTATTGTCTGGAAACCAGCCGCATTGATCACGAAATTGGCCATCATTGCCCCAGTTCTGAAAGGCGCCAGCCACAGGGTCCATAAGCTCATGGCACACCGCGCAGTCGGGGTTGTTAAGTGTAGGGTTGTCTACATCAGTTAAGCTGTCGCTGTTCATGGGGCGGGTGGCGAGCCCTTCAATATCCACACCCAGAAAAAAATAATGGGTCCAGCGTGAACGTGCTCGGTTGCGGTTAGTGTCAGTACTGGGGAAACGGGCTAAAAACATGGGGCTAGTGAGTATGCCGGCGTGGGGTAAATTGGCGCCATTACGATAACCTGTATTTATCTGTGCTGGTTGCCAGTCTTCGAAATCAAAACTATCCACAAAAGACAAGCCGGTATTAAATATGTCATTTAAATAGGGGTTCACCAAAATATAGTTGGCTGTGAGCACTTGCGAATAAGCTTGCTCTTGTTGAACCACTCGGGCAATAAGTCTTAATGGCTCTTGCGCGAGTGCTAAGTTAGTTTTGTTTAGAGTGTCCCATACTCGTTGTTGGGCCAGTTGACGTTCTTCATCTGTATTGGCATTTTCAAGCGCGAGCTCAAGTGGGGCAATGCGAGAATTTATATGGGGGTAAAAATGCTCGCCATTTAAGGCACTCAACCCTGGGGTGCGGCTACCGGCCCACTTCATGGTGAGGAGTTGGTCATTGGCCGCTTCCATTAAAAAGTCATCAAATTCTGGGCCGCTCATTAGGGACCGTAGGTTTAACTTTAAATTGCTGTCGGTAATAAGGGCCAATTCATCGTTGCTGGGTAAGCGGCCATTCATAAGTAATGCCGCCTGACGGTAAGTATAAGCAGCACTGGCCATAGTGAGTTTATTAATCAATGTGCGAGGATCAAGCGAACTGCTGACGGGGGGCTCGTCACTGGTATCACAAGAGGTAATAGGCGTTGTAAAGCGTTGGGTTAATTCAGTTAGTATTTGAAAGTTTTCATCACCGCTGGTGAGTAACACGCCACCGCCATGGGTCACGCCGTTGCTACTTGCTTTATTTAGTAGTCCGCCAGGGTAGGCATTCTCATAACTAAGGCTGGCGGCATAGTTTGCATCTAAGGCAGATAACGAATTATTTAGGATGTAGGCACTTTGTCCCGCCAGTCCGCCATCGTTATGACAGGCCGCGCACTGGCTTAATACCCTAGGCCATGCACGGTTAGCCATGAAGCTGCTATCGGTTTCACAAGCCATCGTGGCAGGGTTGTTTGTATCTGGATCATCTTTTGGCTGAGTATCTTGCTCGTTAGACGACGGAACCACAGTGATGCCTTCTGATACGTCACCGCAGCCCGTTATTAGGGTTAAAACTAGGCCTAGCGCGGCCATAACGGGGGCGACTCGAAAAACCATATACAATCCCCTAAAAAAGCACCTACTCTTACTATAGTTTAGTCTAGTTATAGGCCACGCAAGCGTTGGAAGTTGTATGTATGTGCAGCGATTTGTACAGACCTGTAAGGAATAGCGGGGCTTGTTTGGTTTTCAGGCAGGGCATAAACGGGTACAATCGCCCCCACTAACTGCTCTTTATACATAGGCTGTGCCATGCGTTGTCCATTTTGCGATGAACAAGACACTAAAGTCATCGATTCCCGCCTGGTGGCAGACGGTGATCAGGTGCGTCGACGACGCCAATGTCAGGCTTGTGAAGAACGTTTTACCACCTTTGAAAGTGCTGAATTGGTCATGCCTAAATTGATCAAAAGCGACGGCACACGTGTTCCCTTCGACGAACAAAAGCTCACCAGTGGCATTCAGCGAGCATTGGAAAAACGTCCTGTTAGCGTTGAAAGCATCGAAGCCTCTATTCACCGTATTCAAGCCAGCCTAAGAGCCACCGGCGAGCGAGAGCTTAAAAGCCGCATCGTAGGTGAATTGGTGATGGATGAATTACGTAAACTAGACCAGGTAGCGTACGTACGCTTTGCGTCGGTTTATCGGCAGTTCCAAGACATCGAAGAATTTAGCCAAGAAATCGATCGTATGCGCCACGATGTGCCTGAGCATGGCAATCCAAGCTTAGATACCGATCAAACAGATACCCCTGCGTTAAATAGGCTTGCCTCGCAAAGCGAACCCGCTACGTGATTCATCTTGAATACATGGCCCAGGCTATATCATTAGCTAAACTAGGTTTATATACCGCCGATCCCAACCCAAGAGTGGGCTGCGTCATCGTGAAAGACGGTCATGTTGTCGGTGAGGGCTTTCACCGTAAGGCAGGCGAAGGTCATGCTGAGGTTAATGCGCTGTTAATGGCAGGTGTACAAGCAAAAGGGGCTACGGCGTATGTAACGTTGGAACCCTGCAGTCACTTTGGTCGCACCCCGCCTTGCAGCGATGGACTTATTAAAGCCGGTGTCGCGCATGTAGTGTGTGCCATGCAAGACCCCAATCCTGCGGTGGCCGGTAAAGGTTTTGCTAAACTTGAAGCGGCCGGTATTGAAATTACATTGGGTGTATTAGAAGACCAGGCGCGTGCCTTAAACCCCGGATTCATAAAGCGTATGGAAACAGGTTTGCCATTTGTACGCCTAAAAATGGCATCCAGCTTAGATGGCCGAACCGCGATGCAAAGTGGCGAAAGCCAATGGATTACAGGACCGCATGCTCGTGCAGACGTGCAAAAATTACGCGCGCGCAGCTCGGCCGTCATCACTGGTATTGGCAGTATTTTACAGGACGATTCATCGCTTACCGTTAGGGCTGATGAGTTAGGGTTTGATGATGCGGACTTTGCCCAATTTGTTGCCAGTCGTCAGCCATTAAGAGTGGTGCTGGACAGCCAAGGTCGCTTGCCTAAAACAGCTAAAATATTAAAACAAGATGGTGACACGTTAGTGGTGGTGAAACACGGCGTGCAACTGCATGTAGGTGCTGAAGTCTTGCCACTTAATATTGATGAAAATGGATTGGATTTACCGGCTCTTTTACGGGAGTTGGGTGATCGTCACTGCAACGAAGTGTTAATTGAAACCGGAGCCACCTTAGCGGGTCAATTTATTAAACAGGCGCTGGTGGATGAAATGGTGTTGTACATGGCACCTTGTTTGATGGGAAGTGAAGCCCGTCCGTTGTTTCAGTTGCCCATTAGTGAAATGGCCGATAAACAGCTGCTAAATATTATTGATACACGCATGGTGGGTGATGACATTCGCCTGACCATAGGTTTTTAATCTTTTTGTACATGTTGGCCTTAAACAGATTGAAGGTTTAAGGATGCAAATAATTAGTGTGAGAGACGTAAATGGCGCTTAATAAAATAGAAGAAATAATTGCCGATATTCGTGATGGCAAAATGGTTATCCTCATGGATGACGAAGATCGTGAAAATGAAGGCGATATTATTGTGGCTGCCGAGAAAGTCACCCCTGAAATCATAAACTTCATGGCCAGTAAAGCTCGTGGACTAATTTGTTTAACCCTAACGCCAGAACGTTGTGATTATTTAGGCCTGCCTTCTATGGTGGCGGGTAACGGTTCTAAATTTAGTACCCCTTT
>MAAA01014179.1_pt1 | contig 16856 bp, 8 predicted proteins | sample 1115971 | NCBI WGS metagenome assembly MAAA01 (sample SAMN04961123, study PRJNA320927) | seawater metagenome | isolation source: sample BD02T6 sea water enriched with oil for 6 days | place: USA:Gulf of Mexico | collected 2013-07-27 | reverse complement strand
GCCAGTGTGGGAGTACGGGGCATATACCTAAATAACTACCTTCGTTGGGATACTAAGGCTCAGCATGAAAACATGATTAAAAAATATCAGTATGAAAGCCATGCACAAACCAGAACGTTTGACAGTTATAACGACGTGGACAGTTTTGTCTACTCAGACATTCACGACTATATAAAGGATTTAAAATGGGGTTATGGAAAGATTACGGATCATGTTAACCGTGAAATACGTTTAAAGCGCCTTAGTCGTGAGCAAGGCCTATTAATAACTGAAGAGTTTAAAAATAGAGAACCCATATATAGTCAGCAGTTTATGGATTGGTTGGGAGTGAGCCCTAATTCTCTAAATTTTATATTGGACCTTCACCGTAATCCAAGAATTTGGCAGAGGGATGAAGATTGGAACTGGAAAAGAATTGATACTTATACTCAGCCCCCAAAATCATATGTCGCAAGTAATCGTTTACCAAGTGAAAAAAAATGTAATTTCATCATTAGTAAAGACAAAAGTGGCGATTATATAGATGACCGTTATATTCTAGTATCAAAAGGGTGGGTGGCATGAGTAGCGGAAATCTCATAAAGGATATCTTGTCCGCTAAAGACCTGACGGTGGTCTTAGAAAATAGATATGGAGACAAATATGTAGAATCCTATCAACTTCCCGTAGTCATGCTTAAAGATAATAAATTCTGGGCTAAGTTTGGTAACGTGCATTCAGCAATTGGTCATTCTGATATGAATGAATCTCTTGTTCTATCTTATGCTTATAATAACTTCAGCGATGTAGTGTGTACTGTTGGTCTTAATTCATTCACTCAAAGATTCTATTCATCCTACGTATATTCTAGCATTAAGTTTCAGTGTGGAAATAGCTATCAAAAGATATGGAGTGATAAGGGGGTTGGGAATGTATCAATACTGGATGAGGCAGTTCGTGCGGGGCTGAAAATGAAATTGGCTCTTAAGTGCGAGCAAGGATGCAGTTATATCGTTCCTGTTCATACATTAGAAGTATTTAAAAATAAAAGAGAATTTAACCTTGAATCGAATTTCGATGGGTTTCCAGAAATACTAAGAGATCATAGTTTGATAGAGAGTCTTGGCCAAGATTTTAAAGAGGCGCTCGATAAACTCACGCCTCCAAGTTACCCGGGTACGGCCTATAACCACAATCAAAAATTCTTTATGATGTCTTTTATTACCGACGGTACTAATGTTATGCAGCGAGAATTTGATGAAGGTAAACAATTTATTGATAAGATATTTGAAACTAAGTCTATAGAAATTTTTGCAGAGGTAAACTAGTAGGAGTTATTTACTCCATAGTTTATTGCAGAGTAAATGGTGGATGGTTACTAATATAGAATAATTAAATGTACATAAATGTAGTTTATCTAGTTAAAAAACAGGTAAATAACGGGGAGAAATATATTGATATCAAAGAAGGGGGGTTAAAAACGAGTCTTTCGTTGGTTGATAAACTGCTATTGGGGCAAAATTTGTTCGTGGTTTTAGAGAGTCGATATGGTCCACAATACAAGGAGTCATATAACCTCGATACCATTATTTTAAGAGAGAATAGATTTTGGGCGAAGTTCAAGAATGTTCATTCCCCTATGGGACACAAAGGCTTCAGGACGAGTAGGCCCTTCTCATATGCCTATAATAATTTTTCTGACATAGTGTGTGTGATGAGTGCATCGGAAGGCATGCAGAGGTTTACCTCCACAAACATGTATTCAAGAATGGATTTTAAATGTAAAGGGACATTTAAAATGGTGGCTAATAGCAATGGTTATAAAGATTTAGACACTCTTAATAGCGGAGTTGAAAATTGTCAGTCAATAAAAATAGTGATATGTGATAAGAATGGGCTCATTCATATAATGCCTGTCCACACTATCGAGCTATATAAAGATAATAGAACTTTTGGTGTTGATACTGATTTTGAGTCCGTACCCTCAGTTGTATACGACTTTGATCAATTTGTATCATTAGGCAAGAAATTGAATGATTATTTGAAAGATAAACCAAGTGGCGAGACAGCAGGTACAGACTACATGATGAATAGTCCGTTTTCGATGATCTCTTTTTTATTGGATGATGGGGTAATTTATAAACGAGAGATTAGAGATGGCGAAATTAAAAATACAGTTGTTGAGTGTGAATTTTATGAGTTGTACTGTGAGATGTAGGTTCTACGGGGATGTCTAAATCGATATAAACTAATAAGGTACTCAGTAAACGTTCTAGTGCTTGTAAGCCTATTTGGTTTGTTAATTGCATATTGTAGGTTTGTTGAAAATGAAATTAACTCTTTAGTTTAATTGGAGCCCTCCGATATAGCTTATAGAGATTGGATATTATAGGGGATTACTGTGAGCTTAGATAAAAAACCGTTTTATGACACATTTATGCCAGGTAACGTACAGCGTAATATGGTTGAGATGGAGGAGGATCATAAATTTCGAAAATTAAATGAGATATCTAAATTATATTCCAACTTTGATGAACAAGCACCCGCACAAATGCACTCCGACAAGCATGTAGGCTATTTTCAATCTTTACAACCTGAAACGGTGGTAAAGGCTAAGATGTTGGCCGACCAAAACCCGAAACTTGAATTTACACCAGATGTTAATGCTTTATTAAGTATGGTTATAACAGATGAGATTGATAAAGAGTTAAAGGCATATTTGGGCAGTAATTATGCTGTAATGTCGTTTGGATACCGAGAATTAACGGCTCAAAGCCGTGAAGATAACCCTTCTATTAAATGGCATTGTGACGTTGCACCTATTAATTCGGCGATGGTTATTTGCTACTTAAATGATGATGAAGACCACGATTCATCCACTTTGTTTTTATCAGAGGAAACCACAAAAGAATTAAAAAAACTGGGTTATATTTACTCCTTTGTGAAGGATCGACATGAGAATATAGATGAAATGCTGGACTATTACCAATTAGATTCTACGGTAGATCGGCATAGTTTTAAGGCGGGTGAATCAGTTATTTTTGGCGCATCGCAAGTAGCTCACAGGGCAGAGGTTCCTAAAGAGGGAACACTAAGGTCTACTTTAGATATTGCGGTTATACCCTCTCCCGTTCCCTGGCAAGAAGCACTGAGAAGAGGTTTCACTCCAGGCAATGCCTATGCGGCCTATCAAGAGCAGGTTAATCGGTTAATGAAGGCTTTAAACATAGCAGAGTTACCTAAGGTTATTGAAAATATTATTTATGTTGACTCAAACGGAAGTATTAATAGTGAAAATTCCTTAAGATTTCACCTTAATGTAATATTTGGTGAAGGCGAGTTTAGTAATAGCCTATTTTATCAACTACAAGAAATAGGTGTTAATTATGAATCGTTAACAATTACCGAATTGACAATATTTTTGAAAAAGCAGTTTAGTAGTGGCTTAAATTGGGATGAAAAATTTAAAAAAGATGACTTGACAAACATTAATAGATTATTAGGTTTTGAATCTGATCATGTTGGTTCTTTAGACGTTTTTGTAATGGCTAACAAGCCGGATCCAACCGCTATGATGTGGCCAATACCAACTCATGAAACTCATCCAAATTCTAAGTACGCTATGAGTCCATTTGTCATCAAGCCAAAGATCATGACCAAGAATACACCAATAGGCTCTGCGGGTTCTTGTTTTGCCGTTGAAATTGCTGAGGTATTACAAAAAGAGAAATTTAACTATGTTGTAACTGAACTAGGCGACAAGCCTCTAGAAGAAGCCATCATAGATGGCTATGAAGTTAATAGTGGTCAAGCCATGTACAGCGCCAATTTTGGCATACTATTTAATACTCCCAGTTTATTACAGATTGCACAAAAAGCCTTTTCAGAAAAAGTATTTACTAAATATTTAGCGAAAGCACCTAATGGTTTGTATATGGATCCTTACCGGGAAAATGTATATTTTCGATCAGAAGAGAATTACTTGCGAGACTACCCAAAGCATGTGGAAGCCATAAAGCAAGTTTTATTGCAAAGTGAAGTCTTTATTTTTACAGCTGGTTTAAATGAATGCTGGCAGATGTTCGACGGGACCGTAATATCTCGTAACCCAAGAGAGGGTTTTTATCATTTAATTCAGCACAAGGTGCTAACAGTTCAAGAAAATATTGATAATATTTTATCCTTTTTTTATTTGGTAAAGCGTAATAATCCTAAGTTTAAGTTGGTATTAACGCTTTCGCCAGTACCATTACTTGCTACAGGGCGCGCAGCAACTCATCATATATTAGAGGCTAATACGCATTCAAAGGCTGTATTAAGAGTGGCCTTAGAAGAAGTGGTTAAGCAGCATGACGATATTTATTATCTGCCCAGTTATGAGCTGGTTACAGAATGCACCGAGAACCCATGGGAGCCAGATCATCGCCATGTAACCAGGGATACAGTCAGCCGGGTTGTATCAATGTTTAAAGAGATGTTTGTCAGTGAATGATTTTATCTTTTAAGAAGGGTAAGTCAGTTCATTAATTTTATCCTTCATTATTATATTGGGTGTGTTTGTGACCGACATTTGTAGCGATATCCTATGCTGTAAAGATTTATTTGTGGTGTTATCCAATGTAAATGGTAAGTTTGACTACTTGGAAAGTTATCGACTTACCAATATATTGTATTCTGATAATAAATATTGGGGAAAGTTTTCTAATGTTCACCCGGCGGTAGGTCACGATAAACTCTATTCTAATCAAGCTCTTTCTTATGCTTATAATAATTTCTCTTCTGTAGTGTGTACCAGCGGACTTGTATCTAGGACTAAGCGATTTATATCCTCTAAAATTTATAAGACAATGGACTTTAAAGTCAAAGGGAGGTTTGTTGAGATATGGTCTATGACGAATGGCGGCGATATACACAGTTTAAAAGACGCGGTTAAATCGGGTTGTAGAATGAAGGTTAAAATTGAGTCACTTGATAATTATACTTATATCTTAAATCTTCATACTATTGAAGTTGATGTGACTAAAAATGTATTTTGTGCGGAATCTGAATATGATGGTTACCCTGATGAATTACGTCATTTTCAACAAATTACTGATATAGAACGGTTGTTTAATGAGGCGCAAAAAGAGCGTGGTATTCCTGCCCCTTCTACCGGTTATTATCAAAACTCGGATTTCTTTTTAACGTCGTTTAAAATTTACAGAGATAAAACGCTACTTCGATTTATAGACAAAGAAGGTAATGTAAATCAACGTGATTTTAATGCTAAAGAAATAACAATATGGAAAGAAGTAGAGACGGTACAATAAGTAAGTTTCTTATTGTACCGTCCTATAAGGCCCTACTCTGGGTCTGACGCTGAACGGGTCATCCATACATCAGTATCATAGTCATAATCTTTGTAAACCACAGAACAATAATGTTTAGTCATTTCAATAAGCATGGTTGACGCTCTTTCCTTCCATATATTTATCCAGGCGGCTATTTCCTCTTCGTCTTTTAATGCCATCGCGTGGGAGTAACCAATATAGAGTATGTGCCAAATAGAGCCGCGCATAAAGAAATAAAACGAGGCGGCTTCGGGTTTTAGCTTTCTTTCTAAGAAGGATGTTATGTCATTTATTTTTGAAGTAAATGAATATAGGTTAGTGTCCATTTTATTAATCTGCTCTAACATATACCTGTTTAATTCTGTCATATTATATTCTAGTGTTTCTAGTTTTTTCTGCATGTCAGCAATATTGTAGATGTTTTTATTGTTATTAAACTGAAGATCCATAAACTTATTCTTTTGTTTATTATCTTTGGTCTTTATGGGTAGGTCATTGTCCTGTAACCAAATAGTGTCTTTCATGGCAGCACCATTTGAACAATTATAAAACGTGCAATGTTTATTGAAGCGTTTGGCTAATATTTCGGTTGACCTCATTGCAGTATATAACAGAGGTTTAGTCTTCATTTTTGAGCCATCTACAGCTGTAATTTCAATGGTAGCTTCATTGGCTACATCGGCATCCGCCATAAATGCAGGAACTTTTGACGTGTAATATATAGATCCTTCAGCGTGGTGATTGTCTGTATTACGGTAGCCAAAATCTAATCCAAACATGTATATTTTTTTAAACCCCCATTGAGCAAAAACACCTAAAGCACCATTTGTACAGGTGGGCGTTGCTTTTTCGACAGAGGAATCTTGATTGCCAAATAACATGCTTGTGACACTTTCAGCCTTGAAAAATATCACCTTTTTATCGGCTAGTTTATATAATCTTGGAGCTAGTTGGGAGGGGCCCATCATGGGTATGCTACGAATCCAGTCTGGATCTCCAAGGTCTTCCAGGGACGTGACCGTACATTGATCAGACTCTAATTCAAACTGTATGTCAGGTTTAATTCCATGCTTATATAAGCAATGAATAGCCGTACCACAGGATACAATCAGTGCTTTATTTTCATACCTTTTTAATACCTCTATTTTGTCGTCTAGTGAAGGCCCCGCACCAATTATAAAAATGGGTAAGTCTACTAATTTAGAGCTGTTAGGCTTAATAACGGGTATTTTTAGATGCAAGTTGTGCAAGCAGTTATTAATTTGGTTTATTTCATCATCATAGTAGCCCCAAGTACTAACAAAGGCATGGGTGTCTTTATTGAGCTTATCCGTCGCTCGATTATAAATATCCATATTATTATGATTTAGAAATAGTGTCGTTAACGGATACAACGGGCAGTGAGCGGAAAGATACCCTAGTAGTAGGGCTGGTATATGCTCCTCTTTTTCAAAGGGGCCAATAATGAAGTGAATACTGCGTTCTCGGTTATCAATAAAGGGTTTACATAATACTTCCCAGTCAATTGTATACAGTGATGTAGCAAATAAGTCAGGTTCAGCTTCCATTATTGCACAGTTAAGCACCGTGTTATCGCTTAAAAAGTCGGCTACGTGGTAGCCCGCCCCAACGCCATTAAAAATGATTACAGGGTAAAAGTCAGGGATTCTATATGCAATATACTTACTTTGGTTTAAAGGCGAGTGCTCAACTAACTCTCTGCAATGATTGTGAAAAAATCGTGGGCCAGTGTAAGTGTTAAAAGGAGGGTCGATCGTCTTAAGAAAACACCCTTTTCCGAATCGTATTCTAAATTCTTCGACTGTTTCTTTGGCTTCTGCTATAGGCCGCCCATTATAAATGGATTTTCCTTTATGCAGGACATCTAATTGCGCCACATCTGTATTAAGACTGACTTTATAATCCCCTAGTACATAATCGGCAAAAGCATTATAAATTTTGGGGTGGAACTCTTTGAAAAAATTAAGATTTTTAAGTTTTAAATCTTGTGCATTATTAAGTATTTGAATGTTAACTTCTTTTTCTCTTTCTTCGGCCAATTCAACCATGCGCTAATGCTCCCTAAGTTAATATTTATATAGCATTTATAATGCATTGCTTATGCCATTCCTCACCCGCAGCATGGTTCCATTGCGTTATCTATATCTTTCCGGTCTATAAAAGTTTATTTAATAGCAAAGCGGTATAAGGAGGCATTTAAGTATTTTCAATACGGGTCGCTAAATTATGTGAACGAAATATTTTCCCCAAATTAAGGGGATACTGCTTTTGGCAGGTAAAGGAGAAGTGCTATGCCACAGATTATTAATACCAACATTGCGTCTTTAACGGCGCAAAGGAACTTAAATAAATCACAAACCGCCAACCAGACCGCATTACAGCGCTTATCGTCTGGTTTACGTATTAATAGTGCAAAGGATGATGCTGCTGGACTAGCAATTTCTACGCGTTTTAACTCCCAGATTCGAGGGCTCAATGTAGCCATCCGGAACGCCGGGGATGGTATTTCACTGGCCCAAACGGCAGAAGGCGCATTGGGTACCGTAAACGATAACCTTCAACGAATTCGAGAACTGTCTGTACAGTCGGCAAACGCCACCAACTCAGATGTGGATCGCCAGGCATTACAATCTGAGGTAAGTCAGCTCATTGCTGAAATTACCCGTACAGCCGAAGAGACCGACTTTAACGGTCGTAAATTATTAGATGGGTCATTCTCAGCGTCATTTCAAATTGGCGCAAATGCTGGCCAAACGGTTGAAGTATCCATTGAAGCGCTAACAGCAGATAAGCTAGGCGCAGGTCAAGAAGCGGGTATTTCAGCCCTGGGAACCAATACCGCTTTCACCAATGGTGACCTTGTCATCAATGGTGAAGGCATACGGGCATCATCGGCCACAGATGATACCGCATCTACAGAAGGTGCAGACAGATCAGCCATTGCGAAAGCAAAAGCCATTAATGAAGTATCCACGAGTACGGGGGTCGCGGCCGATGTAAATGTTAACGTGGCAGCGGGTTCTGCCCAAACGGCGGCGGCAACAGACGGTTCAATCACTCTAAACGGTGTCACCATTAATATCGCCACAGGGGGAGTTGATACGGCAGCAGATAGAGCGGCAGTGCTTACCGCCATTAACGCGGTATCCGGTCAAACGGGCATTACCGCAGAGGATTCTGGTAGTGATGATTCTGGTATCGCGCTTAGTGCTGCTGACGGCCGAAATATAGATATTCGCTACGACAAATTTGATAGCGCCGGTAACAAATATGCTAATGGCGTAACGGCCTCGGCCACAGGCTTGGCGTCTGGAGGCTCGGGTGCTTCAACCGGCGCTACCGCTGAATCAGCTGTGCTTACAGGTATCGCCACAGCGGCAGGCGGATTTACCGGTGATTTTACCGGCGGATTTTCGATTGCCATAGATGGCGAAGAGTCCATTACCGTTGCGCTTACCGGTACTGCTAACACCATTGATAAAATAGTGAGTAGTTTACAAAGTTCAATTAATACCGCTATTTCCACCAATGGCTTGGATGTAGGTGTAACGGTTAGCCACCAAAACGGTGTGGTGAGCATTACCTCAGATTCAATCGGCCCTGATTCCTCACTGAAGATCTCAAGTGTAACCAGTGGTGCTGCGTTTGCTGATCTCAACTTTGCTGAGGTATTTGGTTATTCCACAACCTCTCTTATATTTGGTGCAGGCGGTTTCACCGCTGGCGATATGGCGGGTCTTCATTTTGAAGATGAAGGCTCTGATGGCATTGAAAATACCTCGGGCACCTTTATAGGGGCCGTAGGATTAGCCACTAGCGCAGGGGCTGCCTTAGCAGAATTAACCCTGGCTGATGCTACCTTTAGTATTGAAGTTGATGGCGGTAATGCTGTAGCCGTTGTGGTACTGGCAGAAGGTACGGTAATGGCGACCGTGAGTGACCTGGATGCTTATGCTGAAAAGGTGCAAACCGAGATAAACACCGCATTGGCAGCCGATGGTCAAACGGGCACGGTGGATGCCTATATTGGTGAAGGTTTCCGTTTAGTCATTGAATCTAACGAAGAGGGAACCGATTCGGCAATTCGCATTACTGCTACGGCTTCTGGCTCTGCGCAAGTGGGCATAGTATCCCATACATTTGGGGCGTTCTCTGACAATGGAGATGTGGGTTCCAATGGGGTAGAAAATGCTTCTGAAACCTATGAAGGCTCCATCACCTTACGGTCAATTAATGGGGGGGCTATCGATATTACCGCAGGCAGTGGTGACTTAGAAAGTACCGGCCTACAAAGCGGCAGCTTTAACGCCGGCCAAGCCTATGCATCGAGTCAATCTCAGTCGGTGGGTGGGGCTATTGCTACCTCAGGTACTGTAGTGGGGGAAAGGCTCTCTACAGGGGGCCTAGATGACGCCTTTATTGCTAACATTGCGGCTAACGTTACCGTCTCATTTACCATTGAAGTGGATGGTGGTGACCAGGTAACCGTGTCCTACATTCAAGCCACTGCCACCGTCACCGAGTTTACTTCCTTATCTAACTATATAAGTGGGCTAGAAGAGGAGATTAACTCTGCCTTAGCCACAGATGGTCAAACGGGTACGGTATCGGTCAGTATTAACGCCGATAACCAACTCGTGATGTCATCGAGAAGTAAAGGAGACGCTTCGAGTATCGAAATATCGGCTGTTAACACGCTTAACGGTGCGCTTGATATCCTTGGAGTGTTTGACAACCTTGATGGCTTTGGCTCTTCAGGCGCCACAGCCACGTCAGGTGCGGTGGAAGGCGTAGGCGAAATAAATGCTGCCGGGTTTGCTAACTTCAGTACCGCACTGCTTGCCAGTGTTGGTCTCATGACGGGCGAAACGCTTCGCATAAGCGTAGATGGTGGTAAAACCATTGGTGCGGTGATTGCTACGCATACCGCAGGTGATGCAACGGCGGCTTTGGCCTTTGTAGAGAGTGAAATTAATGATGACTTAGCCGCAGCAGGGCAAACCGGGCGGGTGTCGTTATCGTTGGATAACGATGGTTTTGTGACCATCACATCAGATAAAGTAGGCGCCGGCTCCAGTATTGAAATACTGGCGAACAATACGGCGGCAGCCACGTTTAGCAGGCTTTCAGGACTACTGGATTACCAGAAATCGTCTGTTGCCGTGGATACTGTGACAACACCGGATGGCTTAGATTCTGGCGACCTTATTATCAATGGCTTCTCTATCGAGTCGGCGAAGGCAGCAGATGATACGGCGTCTAGCGACGCTGCACTGTCGAGTAGCAAACAAGCCAGTGGTATCGCGACCGCCGCTGCCATCAATGCTGTGTCAGAGCAAACAGGTGTGGTGGCCACGGTGAATACCACAACCATGGCAGGTGGCGCACAAACGGCAACGGTGCCCACAGATACACCTCAGCAAGGCTCCATTGTCATAAACGGTGTTGAAACAGCCACGATAACCACCAACGGCGCGAATGGAGGTGCTGATGATAGATCGGCAACCATAGCCGCGATTAATGCCATTTCGGGCCAAACAGGGGTGACCGCCATAGATGATGGTCAAGGGGTTACGCTCTCAGCGGTCGATGGTCGAAATATTAGTGCGGTTATTAACAACTCTGAGAAATCAGCGCTGGAATCCAGTGGTGCGTTTGGTGCGCTTACGGGTTCGGCCATCGGCTTGAACATAGCTGAAGCCGATATTAGTGGTGGTGCAACCTTTGCCGCCACAGCACAAACATCCTACAGTACCGTCACACTGGATGGGCCAGGTACCATCGATATACAGGCGGGATCAAACGGGGCGGCTGCTCTTGAGAACCTTGGGTTTAGGGTGGGTGAGTACGGCTCAACCGAGGCCGGAACTCGACTCTCGGACCTGGATGTAAGTACGGTGGCGGGTGCGCAAGCAGCCATTAAAGCGGTGGATAATGCCATCGGTGCAGTGGCCAGCCAACGGGCAACCTTAGGTGCGATTCAAAACCGACTGGATAGTACAGTAAACAACTTGTCGATAACGTCCAACAACTTGAGTGCTGCGAACTCGCGAATTCAAGATGCTGACTTTGCGGCCGAAACCGCTGAACTGTCAAGAACCCAGGTACTGCAACAAGCGGGTATCTCAATTCTGGCACAAGCGAATGCGGCACCGCAGCAAGTGCTATCTCTACTCGGATAAGCTAAATAATGGAGCCTCAGGTTGAGGCTCCTGGTTTTACGAAGTAACAATAGCTTAAATGAGGTGAAATATGAGTGAGATTAAAGCAGATATGGGTAGGGCTGAAACACAGCCACGCTCAACGCTAACCACTGCACCTCCAGCAAATGCCAAGGTGCAAGTTGAAGTAAAAGCGACAGAAAAAACCGGCAAGGTATTGCCGGCTGAAAATGTCGTTAAGGTGGCACAAGAAGCAGATAGTGAAACTGTTGAAAGTGCAGTATCCAAGTTGAATGAGTATGTACAAACAACCTCCAGAAAGCTCAACTTTCAAGTAGATGATGATAGCGGTAAGACCGTCATTAAAGTCTATGACCGAGAGTCAGATAAACTCATTAGGCAAATTCCAAATGAGTTGGTACTGGAGCTGGCGCGAAGACTGAACGAAGAGGAGCCATCCTTGTTGTTTGAAGCGCAAGTGTAATTAGGGTGTTGTAGCTCAGACTTAACTTGACAGTTATCTACTTTTTAGCGGTATCTGTCGGGTTAAATTTGAGCTAACTTTTCTGCTCAATTTAATATCCCGTTATTTAATGTTTCATTGTAAATTTGCTCACAGCCCGTCGTTCCTAATCTGATTTGTTCATTACTGTTGTGCCCCCCCAATCCTCTAGGTTTTTGTATACCAGTATATTGCTGATTAAAGCGCTTTAAATATGGGTAAAAGGATAGCAGGCGCCGTGCGACCGTTTTTTCGGTTTTGATATAGAAGTGTTAAATGCCACACATTGAAAAAAGTGGTAGATATGCTCAATTGTTCTAGTTGAAAACTAAAGCAAACTCTACTACTGCCGTTAAGAAGTATATGAGCAGGGACGTTTAGTGTGACTCTTGCCTGGCTAAATCGATGTTTAAAAAGTGCATAAAAACGGTCCCGCCATAATAAGCGTCATAGGGTTCAATACATTTCAGTTTTAGGCATGGCAATTGCCTCATCTTAAAATGCTCAGTTCAAACATGCGGAGGCGCTCATGGCCAGCATTCAAACATTAGGTATCGGCTCATCTATTTTAACCAGTGAATTGGTGGAAAATATTATTGCCGCTGATCGTGCTGGTTCAGAAGCCCTTATCAATGCCAAAAAGGAAATAACAGAAGCCAAAATTTCTGCCTTTGGCGAAATCGATAGCAAGTTATTTACATTCCAGGGCGTTATCGACGACCTTACCGACCCTGATGTTATTAGTGGCACCGTTTCAAGCTCAAGCGATGAAACAATTTTAAAGGCCACAGGCAGCAACACAGCCGTACCAGGCACTTATACCGTAGAAGTGCAGGCTGTGGCAGAGGCACATTCACTGGCGACCAAGTCTTACGCTGATGCTACCTCTATTGTAAGCACAGGTGGAGGTGTACTGGAGTTTACCTTTGGTACCACCACCTATACAGGCGGTACTGTCTATGACACATTTACCGAAAACTCTGATAAAACAGGGGCAACGGTGACTCTAGGGGTAAATGCGACCCTGTCCGATGTGCGTGATGCCATTAACAATGCAAACTTGGAAGTAACCGCAGCCATTGTATTTGATGGTAGCGGTTACAAGCTAAGCATCGTCAGCGATGATTCAGGTTTAGATAACAGCATAGAAATAGTGGCCCGTTCTGCCGCCAATGGGCCATTATCTACCGATGGGTTGGAGGCCATTGCCTTTAATGTTGATCAATCCACCGCTTCAAATATGTCCGAGCCTCAGCAGGCAAAAGACGCCATACTTACTTTTAATGGCCTGTTGGTAACGCGGGAATCCAATTCCATCACAGACTTAATAACGGGCACTACCCTTAATTTACAGTCTGCTAACGTGGGTCAAAATGTCACGGTAACCGTGGGAGCAGATCTTTCTATATTCACCGATAAAATAGATGAACTGGTCACGGCCTATAATGATTTGGCTGACAGCGTTGAGTTTTACACAGCCTATGATGCAGTAAAGAATGAAGCAGGCTTACTCACAGGTGAAAGCACAATACGCAGAGTCATGCTGGGGGTTAACAATATACTCGCCAGTGCAGTATCCGGTATTAGCGGTAAGGAATTTGAGTCTTTTGCCGAACTGGGTATAACCCGTGATCAAAATAATAGCTTTAAATTAAAATTTAGTACTTTTGCATTTTTAGCGGCCATGGAAAAAGATAGAGACAGTGTTATCGATATCTTTGGGGTTAGTGGTGCCACCACAGACTCACTTATTGCATACAGCAACGACTCCATCAATACCAAGGCGGGTACTTACGACATTAATATCTCCGAATTGGCCAGTCAGGGGACTTTTCAAGGAGCCACAATATCAGCCTTGGATTTTGCCGTTCCAGTGCTTATTGATAGTGCTAATGATGCTTATACCATTAATCTTGATGGCACCAGTGGTAGCTTTACTTTGGCACAAGGCAGCTATGCCACTGGGGCTTCTTTGGCTGCTGAAATTCAGTCAAAAATTAATGCCACAACCAGCTTATCCTCAAAAGGAGCCAAGGCTTCGGTAATCTACGATTCCACCAATAAACGCTTTGATGTGACTTCAAACGCTTATGGTTCAAACTCGCAAGTGTCGTTTACTGCGGTGGATACTAATTCTGCCAATTCATTGGGTATTAACGAACTAGGAATCGGCACATACGAAGGGTCTGACTTAACCGTACTCAGTTCGGCTTATTTGGTTGGACTTGGGGCCAGTACCGTACCTACCAGTAAAACCGTGGCGAGTACCACGGGCATAAACTTTAATGCCACCAACGCGACTTTTTCGTTAAAAGTGGATGGCGCTGCGGCCATTGCGGTGACAGTAAATCAAGATGCATTAGGTTCTGATTTAAACGGAGACAGTATTTTTGGTGATCGTAAAGATGTATTGCAAGCGATTCAAAACGGCATAGATGCATCTGCCCTAACAGGTCTGGTCTCTGCGTCGTTTGATTCAAACGATAAACTGGTTTTTACCACAGATGCGGTGGGCTCAGCCAAGAGCATAGAAATAAGTGCAGTGGGGTCTACTACATCTGACATATTGCTTGGCTTAGATGCCACTGATGGCATTCAAAGTAATGGCCGAGATGCAGGTCTCACATTAGCCGCCAATGAAGCGCAGTTTGATATCACCTTGGATGGTACTACCACGGCCACCATTATTTCAGTGGCAGCGGGTACCTACACTACGGGTAACGACATAGCCACGGCGGTTCAAAGTGCTATTAATACTGCCCTGGCAATAGATGCCAATTATGCCGGGAAAGTGGTGGGGGCGGCCACTGGCGTAGGCACTCGAGATATTTCAGCCAATATTGATTTTTCTACATCAAATTCAGGTTTCATTCTTAATGCAAATGGAACGTCACAAGAAGTGATTGTTAATACGGATTCTGGCAATAACATTACCGATATTCAAACCGCTATTGATGCTGCATTTGGTGCGGGAATTGTGACAGCGACTTTATCTGGCACAGGTTTAAAGATGACCACGGTAGCGACAGGGCATACCCAGTATGTTCAAGCCACCAGTGATGGCCGTGGTGCACAAACAACAGCAGGGTCCGTTATTGCAGCAGGTATTGATTTTAGTGGCGCCAACAATGCCACCTTTGATATGACGGTAGATGGGGTCACCATGAGTGTTGATGTCAACACCAATGCCAGTACCGGCGATGGTGAAGACTCGATTGCCGCGATTCAAACAGCGCTGGATATTGCTCTACTGGCCTCAGGGCAGTTTGCAGCGGGTGATGTGGTGGCGAAACGAAATGGCACCAATAATTTTTACCTGGAAACAGCAGCTAAAAATGGTATAAAAACCGCGAATACATTTGGCTCCAGCGCTTCAATTCAAATAGCAAATTTAGGCGGCACAACGGTAGCAAATTTGGGATTAGCGGCGGAAACTAAAACCGATGGATACGATGCTTTTGGCATCAATACAGATGTGAATTTTGGCTATGATATTACCGCCAACGTAGATTTTGTTAACGATACTGCCGGCGGTACTGGTCAATTAGAAATTACCATTGGCGGTAATGCCACAACGATTGCGTTTAGTAATTCTACTGCTAAGGCAATCTCAAATTTGGGTATCCATATTCCTGATGGTTCAGAAACAACGGTGATAAAAGGTGAAGATGTAGCGGGTACCATAAATGGCATTACCGCCAGTGGCAGTGGACAATATCTTTCAGCTGCAAACGGTAATACTGCTGCCACCAATGGTTATTTTATTGGTAATCAATCGGCGATTGTCAGCGCTTCTGTCGTGGTGGATGCCACCAATGATAAGTTTACTATGAACTTAAACGGCGTTGAAGCTGAGGTGACTGTAGCCCAAGGTACTTACGCCACAGGCGCGGCATTAGCATCGGCCCTTCAACTGGGAATAAATGGCACCAGTGCTTTTTCTAGTTTGAGTTATGGTGTTAAGGCTGAATATACCAGTGATGCCAGTTCTGCTTTATTTGGAAAAATTGGTCTCATCTCCAACACGTTAGGCTCAACCTCTAAAGTGACAATGTCGACTGTATCAGCAGCGGCCGGTTCCGCTTATGGATTTGAAGTGGGCCAGGCAGATGGTGAAATAGGCAAGAATAAAGTGGGGGAAATAGATGATTCCAGCGGTATAAGGGTCAAAGTGCTCGGCGGCGCCACCGGCGCTCGTGGCAGCATTAATTATATTTCCGGACTTGCCGATCAATTGAATGACTTCCTAGACCAATACCTGAATAGCAGTACTGGTTTTCTGGATTTAAAGGTAGATGGCCTCAACGATGACTTGGCGGATATAGCCGAGGATCAGCTGAAATTGGATGCCAGAATGGAATCCCAGGAGGCATTGTTACGCGCCAAGTTTCTGGCCGCGGACAGTATTATCGCTTCCATTAAAAATATAGAGACATTTTTAACCCAACAGTTTGACGCATTTGCTGCGGCTGCTAATAAATAATTAGGTAATTTGCTTAATACTTCTGTTAATTCTGAATACTTAAAATAATTTTATGAGTTTTTTAACCGCATGCCCCCCGTTCTAAATAGCGTGTGTTGTCATGGGATTGTCGGCCATAGGGTGGCCTCGTACGATTGTATCCGGTGCGCGAAAAGCAGTTAGCGAAAAATTTGGAATAGAGCACTTGCAGTTCTCAGAAAATAGTCCTCCCGGAATCCGATCTATTTCCTAAGACTTAATTTAGGCTGGTACTGACAATAAAACTGAAACATGTTGGCAAAGGTATGGGGGTACTCTTCTTCAAAATCATCCCATTGTTTAAGATTAAGTAAATCGGCCTGCTTGCCATGAAAGGTCTTAAAATCAAGCTTGGTCTTATG
>MAAA01014178.1_pt1 | contig 16870 bp, 10 predicted proteins | sample 1115971 | NCBI WGS metagenome assembly MAAA01 (sample SAMN04961123, study PRJNA320927) | seawater metagenome | isolation source: sample BD02T6 sea water enriched with oil for 6 days | place: USA:Gulf of Mexico | collected 2013-07-27 | reverse complement strand
AGGCAATTAAAACTAAATGCTCATGACTATTTGTTCTCATCGTCTCGAACGGGTAAGGCCATTCTTCAGAAATCGCTTACCGAGGCTAAGTGGAGCATGAGAAACCCAGATAAAATGACCAATAGAAGAAAATTCAAAGAAGAGGAGTTCTGGTTAGATACCATTGAAGATTGGTCTCCCCATGACTTAAGGCGCTCTGTGCGTACAGGGCTTTCCAAAATGAGGTGCCCAAACGAAGTGGCAGAAGCTATTTTGGGGCACTCACGTAAGGGCATAGAAGGCACTTATGATTTACATCGTTATGAGAGTGAGTGCAGTGAGTGGTTGCAACAGTGGGCCGACCATTTGGATAGCTTGCAAGGCTGAGGGTTTGATGGATGATTGCGAATTCAGGGATGACCATTATATTGGTATTTTTTGTGCTAATTGACCATTATGACCAATATATTGATCTGTTGGTGTGTGTATGAACCCTGGAATCCTATTTAAGATGAGAAGGAAGCTAGCGCTTCTAAGAAAGCGGAATTTCCCTCGGGATAACCAGGCAACATTTGCTGTTCGTGTAGGGGTGTCGAAAACCACCTATGTGAAGATGGAAAAAAGGAGATAACCAAGTAGCGATTGGCTCTTACTTTAAGGCGGCTTCTATTCTCAATATTGAAAGCCAATTTAGTGCCCTCTTCACCGCGCCTAAGGAAGAGATTAACTTATTTGAATTGTCCAACCTTGATAACTCAAAGAGACCTAAACAGTGATCTCTATAACATCGCTATGAGAGTGCATGCCGTGAGTGGCTGCGACAATGGACGGACCATTTGGATGGTTTATAGTTTTTTCATTGGATTAGCTTTTTTGAAAGTTAATTTCAATTTGTTTGAGGGTTGAAAGCAGATTTCAAGAGTCCGCCAGAAAAGAAGTTGCTTCGCGCCAGAGCCCTATAGTGGATCACACCTGACGGCGGGGTTTGTAAGTATGCCTTGGTCCGCCCCTGTTTGTCGGCTATGCCCCTAATTAACACCGCGTCGATATTACTTAAATGTTACATTAAACTGCTACAGAAAAGGCGATCGAACTGTTGTCTTTTTAAGTTCTTTCGATTAATAAATCGTCACACCATGGCGATTGTTTTTTAATTTATTCACCGGACGGTGTCAACACTGAGCACCCTCCTATGAAGTCCTCCTGTATTCTTCTTAATTCCTCAGAAAACTTTCTTGGTGACCGCAACGAAGGCGTCCCGCAGACTGTGGTGTCCACTCAATGGTTGGTGGTTTAGGTGTAGTGGAGGAGGAAAAACGCAAAGGCTTAATTAAAGCTTTGGCGTAGATTTTAAGTCTGCGCAGAAAAGTTACTTTGGCAGGTTTGGCTGGTGCCCTCTTTATGGGCTGTACAGTATGCTGTGTAATCACTGGGTGCGTCCATTCCTGAGAAAACCTGCTAAACACTATGGTAGCAAGAGTGTCGAATTTTGCGATGACGTCACTCCTTTCACGGGGGATATGACACATTAAGTATACATGCCGTATATTAGTATCTAGCAAATTGAATGGAATCAAAAATGGAGTGGACAATTCGGCCAACGTTATGGGCCTGCTCAGTATCAATAATTTTTATTGTGTTCATGGCTTTTATGATATGCGCCATCAATATTGGAGATGCCCAAATTCACATCACCATGTACGCAATAATGCCTGCCCTCTTGCTGTTATTTATCGCTACTTAGGGGGCGCAAATATTCGCTAAAGAATAATGTCATTATGGCTAAGCGTTTCTTGCAGCCAATTCAAACCATGAGTATTAATAACATTGTAAATGTAACGGTAAAGCCTGTGGGTATCCGGGCAGGCCACATAACACTCCATAGTATTCATGGCACAGAACTTACTATGAGTAATATCCCTTTATCCTACAAGAAAATGGCTGCATTTCTGCGTTTGTAGGTGGCCAGTTTCAAAGTTTCTCTATAAGGAATAAGGATTGCTCGTGACCCATTATGAGGGGGGCAACACCTATTATTACGTGACCAAGTTCACTATGCCTCTAAATACCCTAAAATATTGCGTAATAATACCCGTAAAATTACCACCATAGACGGCATCACCCAGCCAAAACCCACCCCTCACTTCCCCTGTGGTAATTTCGATTTATGGAATGGTTTAGGTGTTGGAGCTAATTAAAGATACAGCTATTTAGAGCCATGCCAAACTAAATTTTCAGTTTGTCTTGGTTCTAAATAGCACTATTGGTAAGGCACCGTTTAATAGGTTTTGTGTAGGAAAAGCATAGCTTTACACTAAACAAATTTAAGTGTCTTCTGCAGGATTTCAGTGCAAATAAAAGTGAAACCTAATAGGATTGCGAACTAGTTCAATTAATAAAAGTAAATATGTGCAAGCAGGCCATTCAGGCTTACTTGCACTTTTTTATGTCTAGCGAGAAATGGTATGAGTCTATTAAAAGGAAGTTTAGCTCTGGGGCTAAGTATTATCTTAGCTGCATGCGGTGGTGGTGGGGGTGGCGATTCTGAGACCACCTCAAATGGTGCAGTTGCAGTAACTAAACGGCTAATTGAAGCCAATGCTACTTGCCCCAGCGGCGGTGTAGATATAGATATGGGGGTGGATACTAATAAAAACGGCCAACTCGATGCCGATGAAATCAGCTCCACCGAAACCATTTGTAATGGGGCCAATGGGTCGGACGGTTCCAATGGCACCTCGGCCGCGGTACGCCTAACCGCTTCAACTGACGCCAGCTGTCCATTTGGTGGTACCAATATAGAGGTGGGCATAGATACCAACGCCAATGGCGCACTGGATGATGCCGAAGTCCTCGACACTAGTCTAATATGCCACGCCCAATCCAGCGTAGTGGCCAGTGATTTTGCCCTGTCTGCCAAGGGAAAGGTAGCGGGCCAGTTAGACCTGGCGTTAATTCCTGTCCCTAAAAGCAGCGATGGCTTTTCGGTTCAATCTCGTTCACGCTCAATTACCAGCCGTAAAGTCACCAGCCAAGCCGGTACCTTATGGTTAACGCCGAACGACATTGCCGCCGCCATTCAGGCAGACCAAGTCGCGCTGGATCAAGCCAATAATAATCCGGGCTCAGATACGCAAATTACTCCACCGGTCATCGCACCTATTGAAATCCCGGTAGCGGCCGATGGCAGCTATTCCATTGATGTGCCAGCGGGCACCGATTACAGCCTAACCTATGTAAGTGATGATGCAACGCAAGCCATTAAAATAGACGATGTAAACGTAACACCCAATAAAGAAACCACCCTGAACATTGCCCAGCAAGATCTATTACCGGCTGGTGCGGTGAACTTTGTGGTGCAAAGCTTGGCAAACAACAGCCCAATTGAAAGCGCCACCGTTACCCTGTTAAACGATGCCACATCCACCAGTACAGATGCCAGCGGTGCCGCCTCGTTTGAGGGCTTGGCCCAAGGCAGTTACACCTTATTAGTCGCGCAAAGCGGTTTTGTAAGTCAAACCTTTGCCGTGCAAATTACCTCCGGGCAAACTCTGGATTTAGGTGTACTGCAAATAAACAGTGAAAAAGGCTCTGCCAGCGGTATCTTAAGCGTAGATGTGGCCTTGTTAACCAGTTTGGAAAATATAGTTGTGTATGCCCGCGATGCTCGCGGCGGTATTTATACTACCCTAACCGATGCCAGCGGTGCCTTTAGCTTTAACGCCTTACCTGTGGCCAACGGCTACTCCTTTATTGCACAGGCCAATGACTTTAGTGTTGACAAAATTACGGACGTAAACATAACCGCCAATACCAATACAGAGGTGGACAGCATAGAACTTAAAGCGGCCAGTGCCTTTGTGGGAGCTATTTCGGGCTTCGCTAAGTTTAATGATAAGTTAGCTGTATTAAATTCTCACGCCGGTTTACTGGTGGCAGTAGAAGGAACCGACAAAGAAGCCGTTACCGGTCGCGATGGTGCCTTTATTCTAAATGACCTATCACCGGGCCGTTACACCCTAAACTTCACCGACTCTAACTACCAAACCACCACGCTGGAAAATATTCGCGTGGTATCCACCGCCACCACCTCACTAGACCCGGTGGCTTTGCAGCTTAGAACCGGACAAGTTAGTGGCGTAGTGGCACTGGATGGCCAGTTAAGCTCTGCAGGCATATTGATAGAAATTCTAGGCACTACCAGTAAAACCTTTACCGATAACTCGGGCCGCTGGTTCTTAAACTTACCCACAGGCAACTATGGCAACGGCATTCGCTACAGCGCCAATTTGTTTGAAAGTAAAACTATAGGCGAAACAATCAGCGTCATCGAGAGCGGCGAATACCAGGCAGGCGCACAAGTATTAGCCCAACAAGGCAAGCAGCTAAGTTTAGATTTATCGGCCGTGGGTGGTAGCTGTTCTTCTTTACAGGTGGCTCTTGCTGGTACCTCTGGTGCCGCTAATGGCTACACCGCCTTGTTTACCGTGGAAGGTGGCACATTGGAGCAAGACTTGGTCTTTGGTGATTATACCCTTACCGCCAGTTGTGTAGATGCCGGATTTGAAACTGTGGTCACTACCCTTAATGTTGCGGCCGGTAATGGCTTAATTACTACTTTAAACCCCATCGCTTTGCGCGTAAGTTTTGTGGCGATAAACCTAGGTGCGCTTTATACCAATGATGCCAACGTCACCCTGAACATTGGAGCGGTGGGCGCAAGTGAGATGCAAATTACACAAGGCAGTTTTGATAGTGGTTGGATTACGCTGGCTGAAACGTATGCTTTGGCGTTAGACGCGGGCGACGGAACTAAAACGGTATTAATTCATTTAAGGGATGATGCCCAACAGCCACTCTCGGATGTGTCGGCCAGCATAGAACTGGATACCACCATTACCGTGGCCAGCTTTACGGCCACCGGTGCCAGCACCAAGAACGAAACACTGCATCTTAAACTAGATTTAAGTGGTGAAACCGATGCTACCGTTACCGCCACCATTCCAGGTTTAGTAAACGGACTCGTGTTATTTGATAACGGTTTAAACGGCGATGTATCGGCTAACGATGGTGTGTACGAGCGTAACTTGGATATCACTACCCCCAACGAAATTACCGCCACCGCCACCGCTAGCATTGCCGACCGCGCGGGGAACACCGCCACGCAAGATGCGGCAAACGGCATAGTATTAAGCACTAACCCAAGCATCTCGGCAGTGTCTGTTAGCTCTAATGTGGCCAGCGGTGAAATGACTATTCGCTTCAGTACTGACGAGCCTGCCACATCAAGCATAAATTACGGCACCGATTCCGCGGCGCTAAATACCAGCTTACCAGTAGAGGCGCTATTAACGCAAAATCACACAATAACCCTAACTAATTTACCGCCTAACCAGCTGACCTTTTTTGAATTGCTAGCCACTGATAACGCGACTAACGTGGGCTCGTTTAATGGCCAGGGTAAATTAGCGCCTGCTCCCATTGGTGGCTTAAACGCCGCCGCCGGTTCTGCCGAGGTTGGTTTGGTTTGGGAAGCAAGTTCCCACAGCGAGCTAGCCGGTTATAACGTGTATCGTTCGGCCGATGGGGGCAATAGTTTTAATATATTAAATGCAGGTGCTGTGATTACCGAACGTTATTTGGTTGATAGTTCTGCAACTAACGAAATTAGTTATCAGTACTACGTGACGGTGTTGGATGTGGATGGTAATGAGTCTATTGCCTCTGCTTCGGTAGAGGTAACTCCAAGTTCTGGTTTGGCAGGCCCAACACAAATGAATGGCGGCGTAATATCCACAGGTACTATTTGGTTATCCTCCCGCAGTCCATACCTTGTTAGCGATAATATGTTGATTCGTGAAAATGGTAGCTTGCTATTGATGGCAGGGACAACGGTTCAGTTTGAAGGGGGCAATAAACATATTCTAGTGAAGGGTATTATGCAGGCCTATGGTAGTGAAAATAATAGAGTCGCCATTTTAAGTGACCCTTTAATCACTGAGTATGAAAACCAGTCAGCCATTATTCATGGTAGATTTTTCAATGAAGAAACTATGTATTACAGCTCGAACCCACTGACTAGCAACTTCAATTATACAGATGTAAGTTATATTAAAATCTATGTTGAAAATGAAAGTGTTTATGGACGAAATGTTGATCCAGTTAACTTAACTTTAAATTTTTCTAATTTGAAGTTAAGGTACTCAGCCAACGGTGAAAGCAGTGAGTTTGCGATTAAGGAGGTATCTAATTCTATAGTAACGATTGAGGATTGTTTGAGTTATTTCAATGCCCCTGCATTGATTGAGCGCATATTTAATACGAGCGTAAACATTCAGGCTGGCAATACCTGTTCAACTCAAGATGGTGGTCATAGCGGCGATTACATTTTGCAGTATGGGGGTTATGGGTTGAAGTCTAAGGAAGTTGTAGGGGGGTCAGTAAATGCTATAAATATATTTGTGGCATTGTCGTTAGAGTCTACTCTGTTAGCTAATAGTAATGTGTTCAATGAAGGGGGGTTAAGGGCTAATAAACTGCAAATGGATAATAGTCATATCGCGCTTCAGGGTAGTAATTCAAAACTGACGTTAAACAACAGTGTATTGGATGCAAGTTCAACCGTGAGCGCTAAGTATTTAGATGTAGCGAGTAATTATTGGGGTACAGTGAACTTCTCCAGTATTGCAGAGCGAACTAATTATTTCCCAGCGCCATTATATGATACCCACCTTTACCCAATAATAACGAGCAGTGACTTAAAAAATGCTGACTTTGACAATGATGGTATTCCAGATATTCGTGATCACGATAATGACAACGACGGTTACTCAGACTTGCAAGAAGATTGGACATCAGACCCAGCCTACGGCAGCATTTACAATCCGTTAGACGCTGCCTCCCACCCAAGTGCTGCCATCGACTCAGATATGGACGGTATAGCCGATGCTAACGATACTGACGACGATAACGACAACTTAACCGACACCGAAGAATACATCTATGGCACGAACCCTTTGCTGGCTGATTCAGATAACGACGGTAGTCTAGATGGCGATGAGGTTAGTCATAGATATGACCCATTAGATGACACAAATTATCCGTATTTAGGTACGGTCACTGGTATCACCATCGATGGAACAAACGTGAATTCAGACGGTGTAGTGTATTTCTCAGGGCAAGCGGTAACGTTAAATAATGTGGCGGTTTTGCCGGGTGTGAAACTCATGGTGGATCGTGATACTACTTTAAGCTTTTATTATTCCAACTTGTTAGGTCATAAAAATAATCCAATTTTCATTCGTTCAAGTGGCAGTGGTTCGGGCAACGTTAGCTTTCATAATAGTCAAGTTTCCTATGCAAATATTAGATTGTCACTGGGGTTGTCAATTTATGGGACAGTCTTGGATTATTGTGATGTAGAGATAAATAAATATAGTAGTGTTTCAGGGGGGGGGATTAACAATAGTTACCTCAGAGTGGCTCAAAGCTTTACTGTTCTTGGAGGTGCATTGCTTAGGCATGTTTATGGTGACTTAATTCAGGCGCCAATTGATATAAGTGATGGAATATTAACAGGTAGCAGAATAAAGGCGCTAACGGATGGCTATGGTGCAAATATAGGCATGGGTGGGTTAATTGAATATTCAGTTGTAGATCGATCTTATGTCGGAGGTGTCGGTAAAATAGAAAACTCCATTGTCGGAGAGTTTACCTCTTGGGCTTCAGCTTCAGTACGCGTTTTAAATAGCGACTTGAAATTACCTGATTACAATAGTGACTGGGGCGTAATGTTTGAAGGGAGCTATATTCGATCTTATAATAATAACTTTTATGATGGTCTGGGTTCACCTGAAGACTTGATTGGTGATGGGCTATTGAGTTCTGAATTTTTATTAGATGGGCGTTTGTATACAGTCGATGGTATCAAAAACCCAAGGTCCACCCCCAACTTCCCCAACGGCGAAAGCGACTTATGGGATCCCAACGGCGTAGGTGTCTTATGGGATAAAAATAATCCTGATACTTTCCCAGACCCATTGGCACCTTAGTGGCCTGCTTAAAAATTCAGACCGCATTTATAGCAATATAAATGCGGTCTCTAAGACTAAAGAATAACAGGGCCGCAATATGAAAAAATTAAATTTATTAAATGTGCTGTTGTCATCTGCACTCTTGGCCATACCCCTTTTGGCACAAAACAGTGTGGCAGAAGAAAGTGTAACCAATACCGAAGACGAAGCCTTCGATATTCAAGCCATGGCACAAACTCAAATGGATGCACTCACCAATGGCAATAAGCCTTTCTGGGGAATGAAAGTCGCCTACAGCCCTTGGTTTGTTCAGTGGCAGCAAACCAGTACCGCTGCCAATCGATTTGGTGGTGACGCTATCAATGTGGACTACACCATCGACGGCGCCATCGCCCACAGTGCGCGCATAGAGTTTAAATTGTTTGATGCTGGTGCCGATTTAAACCTGGTGGAATTGCCAAAAGGTTCGGCCGGTGAAGGGCAGGCGTTAAGTTATTTATCCATGGGGGTAAACTATACCGAACTGGTGGGTGATACGGCACTGCATTATCGTTTCGAAAAAGGCAGTTTTACCGGTTTTATCAATGGTGCTGACAATAGCGGTAACATTGGTACTGGCACCTTCGAGACCGATGTAGTTAGTCATGACATTGCACTGCTAACCCGGTGGGGCATTGGCATAGGTTACCGTTCGTTCACCTATGAAGTACCGCAGGATGTGTACTTAATCAACACTAATACTCAGGCTCTGTTGCAGTCGGGTTTTGTGGATATGAACTACGATGCAGACTTCTATACGTTAATCTTTACCCGTGATGAACTCCTTAAAAAAGACACCGCCAACTTTAACCTGGGCTTAGAACTGAGATACGGTATTGGCATAATGACGCCCAGTGGTGACTTTGTAGACCAAACCAAGCAAGCGTTACGTGACGGAGATCTGGATGACAACATTATCGAAGATGCCGATGCCAGCTTCCTAGAACTGGATGTTTATGCCTATATGCCACTCTTCCCAGCCGCCTCAGTTACCAGCGAGCTACGTGCCGGATACCGTAGCAATACCTTAACGGCCAATTTTGGTGAAGGGAGTGGTGATTATGCTTTGGTAACCGATTTTGAAACTGAGTTCTCTGGCCCATATGTGGCCTTGAGTGCCGAGTTTTAAGAATAATTATTTATTCTAAAAGTTGATTGGTATTGCTTTGGAACTCTTTCAAAGTAATGCCGTCTATCCCCTCCAGAGCATCTGGCTACCTGACACAATAGTATTCTGTCAGTTATAAACATTGCCCAAAACAAGTCATGGGAGTATAAAAGCCTATTCGTGTATAGGTAATAAGCATTAACTAAAAGGACGTTTTCGCTAGCATGGACAAAAGAAAGCTTAGTGAAGCCGACATCATCAGTAAATTCATCCTGCCAGGAGTAGTGAGCGTAGGCTGGGACGACATGCTCCAAATTAGCCAAGAGGTGAAACTGCGCTATGGTAAGGTAATCGTGTGCGGTAATTTAGGTGTACGCAAAACCGTAAAATTCGCCGACATTGTTCTATATTGCAAGGCCAACATGCCCCTAGCGGTAATCGAAGCAAAAGCCAATAAACACGAAATAGGCAAAGGCATGCAGCAGGGCTCAGATTATGCCCGCTTATTAGATGTACCGTTCGCCTTTACCTGTAATTGTGATTGTGATGGATTTACCTTGTCACGACAAAACCTCCGAAGTTATGTCCAAAGGATATTTACTATTAGCTTTAACTGAGCCTCATTTACTTGAAAGGGCTTCTGGGCATGACGTTGGTTTAACCGTTAAGCATTTAAGATTTGGTGATGTGGAGCGATTAAATATTCCTATTCATCCCTTAGAGAAGCAGCACAGATAACTGTAAGAGTGAGTGACTTAATGACGGTATGTGACACCTTAAAATCACGCATAAGTGACCCCCAGACCACACAGCTTCACTTAGCCGATACCATGGCCGAACAGGCGTTGAACTAATGTGACCATAATCAATAAGGATGTTGTGAGTGTAAAAGGTATTTTATTTAAATTTTTATCCAACAATGATACATGCATGGGAATTGGATTAGCTGATGTTATTTCTGGCAGGTTGGTTTATTTACAGAAGTGTTCATATCATAAATAATATAAAAAGCATGGGAAAGTGAAAGCGTATGGATGCTGCTTGGGATATACAATTTACAGAAGAATTTAGGAAGGATTTAGCGGACTTTAAAAAGAATGGAAATGTCGGCTGGATAGCTAAATTAGACTTTCTAAAAAATGGACCTATTGCAAAAAACAATAATCTAAAGCCACTTAAGTCTCGTCAAAAATCCTATCGCTGGCGAAAAGGAGGGGTAAGAGTTATTTTCAGGTTACTTTCTGAGAGTAAGGTGGTTCTTCTTTTAAGAGCTGGTGTTCGTGGCAGCATATACAACAAAAAAATACCCAAAAAAAATAGTGCATCAGGGAAGTTATCCGAACTTTATTCCCCTTCAGTAGGTCCGATTTTAAAGGATGAAAATGAACGCTCAGAAATAAGTCCGGTTCATAACCTTTCATCTGATTTATTTGGCTATGATGAAGGTGAAGACGGTGTCATAGAAGAGTTGTTTATAGATGAACATGAGTTGTATTTATTAGGTATACCTGATGAGTATCATGAGCCTCTATTAAAATGTGAATCCATAGAAGATGCGGTATCTCTTGGTATTAGACCAGACATTGTGCGAGACATCGAAGAATACATTACTTCTCCAGTTACACATCAAATAGGGCGTGTGTATTCGCTTGATAGATTGGATCGAGTAAACACTATTCAAGAAAAGCCTTTGCAGCACTTCTTGGTTGCTTTAGATCCACAGCAAAACAGAATAGTTGAAAAAGATATTCTAAATGGCCCTTGGATGGTAAGGGGAGGGCCGGGAACTGGAAAGACGTTAATCAATTTGGCCAGAATGAAACGTGTATTAGATGAAGGAATTGGCCGTGACATGTTTTCTCAAGGAGGAAATAATATTGGTTTTATTACATTTAATAAGCCTTTGTCAGAAAGCGCGCGCACCATGTTTGGGGCACTTGTTCGTGATTACAAAGAAAATTATGTCGAATTCACAACACTAGATAGCTTGGTTTATAAGTTACTTAATGGAGCAAGTATTCGCTCTTCAAATATTCCTAAAGAAAAGATCCTCATAGGACTAATAGGCAAGGCGATTGATAATCCAAACCTTGGGGCATTTTCTAGTAATGATCTAGATAGGCTGATCAAGAATAGAGGGTTTAAGTTTCTATTTGATGAATTTGAAGAGGTGTTGCTGTCAAATGATCTGATGAAAGTATCTGACTATGAAAATTTTACTCGATCAGGTCGCAGGAGTCGTGTTAGCAAACAGCAAAGGCCGTTAATTCACAAAATATTCAAGAACTGGCTGCTTGAATTAAAGAACCATAAATACACAACTTTTTCTGCAAAACGTTTATATGTTTTAAGAGGGCTGGAAAAAGGGCTGATTGACTTGCCGTATAAATTTGACTTCTTATTTGTTGATGAGCTTCAAGATTTATCAGTTGTAGCCATTAGGTTGCTCACTTATTTGGTGTCTGATGTATCAAGATTGTCATTTACTGCAGATACGGCTCAATCCATATATTTGAAATCACCATCGTGGAGCAATGTCTCTCCTAATATAAAGTTTACAAACCGTAATAGCTTTATTCTCAAACAGTCTTATCGAATGACGAAGCAAATATCGAAAGCAATTGCACCATTAAGGCTGAACTCTGGCGAAGGTGAGGGGGAGGACGATGGAGTTGAGGACGCGCTATTTACGGGTGAAAAACCAGTTTGGTTGCAATGTGATAGCAGTCGCCACAGTGAGGTAGTTAGTGGCTTGATATCGAGTATTAGTCATCACAAGAAAATAAATCTTAGTCAATTTGCGGTTATAACCCCTGATAAATCATCATGTACTGATGTTTCTACTTATTTAACAAAAGCAGGTATTCCAAATCAGATTGTGAGTAGAAATGAAAAGATTAAGTTAAATGTCAGTCATATAAATATTATGAATGTCCATATTGCGAAAGGTCTAGAATTTCCATTTGTGTTTGTTATATCGGTTATCGGTGATAAATACCCTCAGTTTGCCGCACTAAGAGGTCAAATTGATGAAGACCAAATTCAAGAAGAGCATGAAAAAGCGAAGAGACTTTTATATGTCGCATTGTCTCGGGCATCAAGTGAGTTGTGGATGTTAACAGATTCAAGAAATCCAAGTTCTGTGCTTTCAAGTCTAAACTCACAAAACTGGAAACTTGAAAGTTTGGAAGGAGTGTGAAATGTCAAAAACCATAGAAGAACTTAGCAGGAAGTTTTTGGGTGAATCTGGTCCAGGTTTGAAGGATTTATCGCAAATAGAATCGAAAATAGTACCCAACTTACCAAGACGAGAGTCAGGTACATATAGTTCGAGGACAGATGTTGATCTGTCTAAGCTAGAGATATTGCCTGAATATAAACTTTCTTTAGAGTTACTGAAGTTACCTGACAGTCCCCCATTGTTTGTTACTGGTGAAGCGGGCACGGGTAAGTCGACATTTATACACTGGCTTGTTTATCAGTTAGATAAATGTGCCATTGTTGCCCCTACTTCCATTGCGGCAATTAACGTAAATGGAGGAACAATACATTCATTTTTTTCATTACCACCTAAACATATTGACCCGGATGAAAATTTTCAATTAAGTTCTAGAAATAGGCTAGTAATTGAAAATCTAAAATATCTAATTATTGATGAAGTCTCCATGGTTTCTGCGAATATCATAGATGTTATCGATAAAATTCTTAAGACTACCCTTGATAGTAATTTACCATTTGGAGGTGTGAGGTTAATATTTGTTGGTGATTTATATCAGCTTCCACCTGTTGTTAAAAGTGACGAAGAAAGAACATATTTTGGTCATCGGTATTTAACGCCCTATTTTTTCTCTGCTGATGTATTTAAAACTGTGAAGATATATCCGGTTGTACTTAAGCAGATTCATCGACAAACAGACGAAGAATTTAAGACTGCGCTTAGTTGTATTAGAACAGGGAGCGAACATCGAGAAAGTGTGGCCTTGCTAAATAGGCAGTGTTTCAGGGGCAAGCAAAATATTCATAACGATGATGTTTGCTTGGTACCTACCAATGCGATGTCTAGAGAAATAAATATTAAAAAACTAAATGATATAGACGCTCAAGAAGTGATTTTTAATGCAATCGTTACAGGGCGTATACCTGCTAATAAATGGAGTTTAGCCATTCCTGATCGATTGCATCTAAAGGTTGGTGCAAAGGTTGTTTTTATGAAAAATAACATACCTAATTGGATTAATGGGTCTTCAGGGGTTGTAGTAGAGATAATTGAAGATAATATAAAAGTGAAGCTGTTAAAAAATGATATTATAGTTAGTGTGGAACGTGAAACTTGGGAACAGGGTGAATATACCTATAACTATGCAACTAAAAAGTTAGAATCAAATGTTGTAGCTACATTTACACAGTACCCTTTGACATTAGGTTGGGCGATTACAATACATAAATCACAAGGTATGACATTAGACCCAGTCTCGATCGATATTGGAAATAGATCTTTCGAAAATGGACAATGTTATGTCGCGCTATCTAGGGCAAAAAGCTTGGAGGGATTAAAGCTAATGTCTCCTTTGCATATGAGTGACATAAAAGTTTCACCTGAAATAAATATATTTTATCAGCAGTTACTTGCTTCTAATTAATGCCCAATAATATGTGTGTAGAGCCTTCGGTACTTTAGATTAAATGGATATGATATGAAAGCCTTACTGGATAAATGTTCTTAACATGCAGCCAGCCACAATTAAAATATTTCTAACCGATGGTGAACTAACAGGTATTCGAACTGCTGAATTTACTGCACCAAGTCATTTGGCCAGCGTATTAATACCTTGCCTGAATTACAGTAAGCCGCTTGTTTATACGCTGCAAGGGCCGCCGAAAAACTCAGGGCTCAAGATTCATTGGCCATCACACTGCATGTATTCATCAATACCAGTCATCATGCCGCCGACACGAATTTTAATTCCAGAACAGTCAAAATGGATTACGCCACCAATGACACTTTCCAGATAGAAGCGAAAGTAAAAATAGCAGTGGCAAGGCTGTATCGTGGTGGTTACTCATACGCCAAGGCAGGCGTGGGCATAGTTGAATTACAAAATCGCTGCCATAAGTATAATGATTTTTTACTTCTGGGTAATGCCTTAAATCGACGTCTTGATGATGTGTATGGATACCATTAATGCCAGGTACGGGCGAAATACTGCCCATGTAGCAGCTCAAGGCCTTGGTGGGAGCTGGGTCATGAATCAGAAGTTACTCAGTCCAGCCGACACAGCAAGGTGGAAGAATCTACCTGAGGTGATTTGTTAATGTGAGAAGGTTCGTAAGCTACATCTTTACCGCTTATCTCGCATTGTGTTTTCAGCAATCATATTGCTTCCTTGTTTCTAAAAATATTACTGTTACTGCTTTACTTACAAGCGCCTGGCGAACGACAAGCGCATGAAGATGGCGCATGGCATGAATGATCTTCACACCTAGATGCGTTCAAGGGGCTTTTATTAGGATAAGGTCCAAACTGCGCTTCATAAAGATCAATAGTCTCTGCAAATGCTTCTTGCAGCATCTTGTAATCCTCTTCACCATTAATTCCAAAGTAAGGATAATGATCCATAAAGCGCCCAAACATGGCTTGGCAGTCCTCACGATATGCACGTGTATCCAAAATATGGGCATGCCAAATGGCATCTACTTGTTTGCTGGGTACTAGAGCTATATCGGGGTGTATTACCTTAAGGGCTAAAAAGCGGCGATATTCTCGCTCAGATGAGTCCCACTTTTCACTACTCATAATCGCCTCGTCGCCTTGAGTGTTTTTATTCCTTAGCCTCATAAAATTAAGGTTGTTCACTGAGCTTGGTAGGCCCTCGTTAAACAGGTGTGCTTGATGATTGTTTGGTGTAGTAGGTGATATATTCATTTTAAGTCCTGTTCTCTAGTTGAATTTTATGTTGGTTATCTTGTAGATAGCTCCTTGCGTTCAAATAAACAGATTCAAAGCTATAGGTAGCGCCTTCTTTTTCTTCCATAAGGGGGAAAAATCCAATTAAGGTTCTAATTGTATAAGCCAAATTAAAGCATATGAAGTCTTCATGAGTTGGGTCAGGTGTTAGGCATTCAAATAAGTCATTCAGTTTTGAAAATGAAGGCTTTGTGCCTGACTGCCAACTTTTCAGGCGGCGTCGAATAGCTTGATGTTTTTTTTCAGCAGCTTCATATTCTTCGCCAGTAGATTTTTGAATTACTCTGTATAACTCTTCTTTTGACTGTAAATTTAATTTATTGTGTAAATTAGATATCCAGTGCTCAACAGGTTTGATGCCGTTATCCGAATATTCTTTTGTTGCAGTAAGTACAAAAGAGAGTTCTTTATACTCTTTCTTGTTTGAGATAGATGCTAGATCTAAATCGAGAGCAGCAATGATTAGTATTGTTATCTCTGTACTGAATTTAGATTCTTGCGATTTGCTCAGGTCTGAAAGGGCTTCGGTGCTAAAAAACGAATGGGGGAAATCACTCAAAAGGCCCTGTTCATCTTTTTTTAGTTTTCCTGACCTTAGGAAGCTTGTTATAGCTACGTCGGAATAACACATGCATCCGATTGTAAAAAGAGGTAGGGATTTTATTTCCGGATTAGAGTTATAGATAAATGAAAGGAACTTTTTAAAGAAATTAATTGGGTTATTAACCCCGTGTTTTAGTTCTTCAAGAATATCTTGCCAAATATCAAGAGAGTGAGGGTTGAGCACGGGGTTCTTTGACTTCACTTTTTTAATAAATTTATCAGGATGAAAGTCATCCATAGGCTTTGTTAATAACGCTCTTGCTCCCGAGTCAGAATAGTTTAGTTGTTTGAATACAGCGAGAGCTACGTTGGTGCTATAAACATTGCTTAGTAGGTTAAGTAAAGCATTAGTAATCATAGTTACGAATTCAGCTGCTTCTTTTTATTTTTTATAACAGCTTTCCTAGCGGCATTGACACCAGGGCTTCCATCATTGTTATTTAACTGATCAGCATGATGTCCCATTCTCGCCTTAAACTCAGAGTTGTTCGGATTTAACGCACGAGACCTTTGGTCTAATTGCGCTTTAGATAGTGTTTGTTGTGATTTAGCCATGTAAGCCTCCTTAATTGAGTGCTTACATTAACGGGAGAAGTGCTCCTTGGGTAGTGAGAAGCCCCTACTATTTATGAATAAAGTTAAATATATAACTTAACGCGCTCCACAGCATGGGGGGGGCTTCCTTCGTAACTCGGATAACCCGCCTGAAAATGCTCAGGAGGGCTGAGCTGTAAGTAATACTAACAGTCTTCGGTTAGTATTAAGTGACATAACATATTGTTAAACATGGTCTATTTGATAAGGTCTCTGTTTTAATAATAGAAATTAGCGACTTTCAATATAATACAAAATGGGCACTAAATGAGAATAGTAAAAATACATAGATGTATGCCTGTTTGAGCGTGGTGCTCAGATCTATTATTAGATAATAGAACGGAACTGAGATGGATTGTTAAACAGGTACCGGGGTTTATCCCCCCCAAAAAAAATAGGCTTGTACACATCCATATAGGTTTCATATCTGACACAATGGTCTTTTGTCAGGTAGCCAGCGCCATTAATGGTTGGTTAAAACAGAAGCTATCGTGGGTATTTAATCCCACTGTATAAAACACCTAACAGCCAGGTAATTGAGGGTGTGAG
>MAAA01014189.1_pt1 | contig 16880 bp, 17 predicted proteins | sample 1115971 | NCBI WGS metagenome assembly MAAA01 (sample SAMN04961123, study PRJNA320927) | seawater metagenome | isolation source: sample BD02T6 sea water enriched with oil for 6 days | place: USA:Gulf of Mexico | collected 2013-07-27 | reverse complement strand
TTGGTTCACTTGTCTGATATTTCTTGGAACGAAACCGGTGAAGAAGCGGTTCGTAACTACAAGAAAGGCGATGAGCTTGAAACAATCGTTCTGTCTATCGACCCAGAGCGCGAGCGCATTTCTTTAGGTGTTAAGCAACTTGAAAGCGATCCTTTCAATGAATACGTTGCTGAGAACGACAAGGGCAGTGTTATTAAAGGTAAGGTGATTTCAGTTGAAGCGAAAGCGGCAATTGTTGAGCTGGCCGAAGGCGTTGAAGCGACTCTTAAAGCCTCTGAAATTAGCAAGGATCGTGTAGAAGACGCACGCAACGCGCTTAAAGAAGGCGAAGAAGTAGAAGCTAAGATCATTGTTGTTGATCGTAAGAATCGTACCATTGCCCTTTCTATTAAGAGCAAAGACGAAGTAGAAGAGAAGGAAGCAGTGAAAGCGCACAGCCAAAAGGCAGCGCCAGAAGCAGCCGGTCCAACCACCATTGGTGATTTGATCAAAGAGCAACTTAAGTCTAAAAACGATTAATTCGTTTTTAAAAAAACCGGCTTAGGCCGGTTTTTTTATGCGCTGTCCCGCCTTGTGCAGGGCTAATAAAAGATAAAGGTATAGAAGAATGGATAAACCCAATAAATTGCTTCTGGTTGGCACATTTAGGCATTACTTTATTGGTTTGGGGCTGGCGCTGAGTGACTCGAAATGTAATTACCACCTGGTTTTTATTAATCAAAAGTTTGATGATGAGCGGAATCCAATATATCAAGCATCTTTAAGGTTGGTAGAGCCGTTTGCATCTGTAACTTGCCTCCCATTACGAACGTCTAAATTTAAGAAAAAGAATATTAACAGAAAGGCAGCGTTTGAAATATTGAGGGAGAGGATTCTCGCCATAAAGCCTGTGGAGATAGCGACCGGTAATGATCGTCGCATAGAATTTCAATACGCTATGCATTTTTCTCGAAATGTTCTAAATCTAGACGTTAAGGGAGCGTTTTTGGATCAGGGAACCGGTAGTTATATAAGTTTTCAAAAGATTAATATGCGGAAATATCTAGCGCGTAAGTGGATTGATGTCCCAATTAAGAAATTAGTTTATGGCAGTTGGTTCTCTAGAATGCGAAGGTACGGGGAGTCCCATTGGACTGATACTTGTTATCTTACTCACCCAGAACTTGCACCAGGGCATTTATTGAAAAAGGAGTGTGTTGAAGTAAAGGTAGATTTTTATAAGGGTGAGCAGGCACTGCGTGTAATTGAATCTATTGTTGATTCTTTAGGTTGTGGTGATGAGGGTAGGCTAAAAGAGGCTGGCTTGCTTTTGGTTTTGCCACATAGTTCGACGATAGAGGAAATGTATGGTTCGCTGGATCAAGCTAAAGAGTTTTTCAAAGGTATTTGTGGTCGGTATGATAATGTCTATGCGAAATATCACCCGGCTGATCCTGGGGATCTATTGAATTTAAATGGATATGCGCATATTTTACCAAGTCAAATGCCAGTTGAGGTTCTATTTAGTGTGATGGCGTTTGATAAAGTAATTGGTGATATATCTACTTCCCTTTTGTCGGCAAAGTGGATGTTGCCTAAGGCTAACGTGTATTTCTTTGATATACCCTCTTTGTACGTTGATCAAGTTAGGGGGTTGTTTAAGAGCATAAATGTTTTGCCATTAAAGATTGGCTCAAATGAGACCTAAATGACTTATAGGGGGGAGTGATTCATTGTGGTAAGTTGTAGCTTTTTAGTGTGGACAATAGGGAAACGGTAATCTTTAGGGCTACCTATTTTAATTAAGAGTGTGGGGCGTGCATTGGGTGCGTTATTAAAAAATCATCATCATTAATACTTAGGCATTGTGCTTTCTACCGGTTAGGCTACTTAGTTGTTGAATGAGTAGCGTCTGTGTTAAATGCAACTGTAGCTGATGGGCTAACTGATTAGTGGTTGTATACATGTGTGTTATTTATTGGTTATTTAAGGGTTGAATTGTGAGTTCAATATTGTCAATGATTGGTCGAGAAAAAGAATTGTTTGCTGACGACATTGCATGCAATGAACTAGAGCTTGGCAAGGTTATATCCTCCTCATCATTCTTAGTGCTTGGTGCGGCTGGTTCTATTGGGCAGGCGGTTACAAAAGAAATATTTAAACGTAACCCCAAAAAATTACATGTTGTAGATATTAGTGAAAATAACATGGTAGAGCTGGTGCGTGATATACGCAGTTCTTTTGGTTATATTAATGGTGATTTTCAAACCTTTGCTTTAGATATCGGTTCGATTGAATATGATGCTTTTATTAAAGCAGATGGCAAATTTGATTATGTACTTAATCTATCAGCATTAAAGCACGTTAGAAGTGAAAAAGATCCCTTTACCTTAATGCGCATGATAGATGTAAATATTTTCAATACAGATAAAACCATTCAGCAGTCCATTGAGCACGATGTTAAAAAATACTTTTGTGTATCAACTGATAAGGCCGCAAACCCTGTAAATATGATGGGGGCCTCTAAAAGAATTATGGAGATGTTTTTGATGCGGAATAGCGAGCGTATATCAATATCTACGGCGCGTTTTGCAAATGTAGCATTTTCCGATGGTTCGCTATTGCATGGCTTTAATCAGCGCATTCAAAAGCGCCAGCCTATTGTAGCTCCCAAGGATATAAAACGTTATTTTGTTTCTCCGCAGGAATCAGGGGAGCTCTGCTTGATGTCGTGTATATTTGGTGAAAACAGAGATATATTTTTTCCTAAATTGAGCGAGGCACTGCACCTAATAACCTTCTCGGATATTGCTGTTAAATATTTGGCGCAATTGGGTTATGAACCTTATATTTGCTCTTCGGAGGAAGAGGCAAGGGAGCTTGCTAAGTCAATGCCCCAGAAAGGTATGTGGCCGTGTTTATTTTCTGAAAGCGATACTACAGGTGAAAAAGACTTCGAGGAATTTTTTACCGATAATGAAACTCTTGATATGCAGCGGTTTGAAAATCTGGGTGTCATCAAAAATAAAGGGGGATTTGACCGAGACCTGATTGTAAGTTTTGAACAATCAATTTCTAAACTGAAAGCAGGTAGGGTTTGGACAAAAAAACAAATAGTTGAGTTGTTTTTTCAGATGATTCCAGAATTTGGTCATAAAGAGACTGGCAAATATCTCGATGGAAAAATGTAATTAGGATGTGCCATGTATAAAAAAATTGTAAATTTTGTTCGTGATACTTATCAAACAAATGAGTTCATCCCTCTGCATGCACCAACTTTTAATGGTAATGAAAAAAACTATGTATCTAGCACTATTGAAAGCACTTTTGTGTCAAGTGTTGGGGAGTATGTAGACAGATTTGAACAGCTTGTTGAGCAATATACCGGTGCAGGTAAAGCTGTGTCTACCGTGAATGGTACTGCTGCATTACATACATCTCTCTATATGGCTGGCATTAAGGCCGGAGATTTAGTTATTACTCAGGCCTTAACGTTTGTAGCCACCTGTAATGCTTTGTACCACATGGGGGTTCAGCCAATTTTTGTTGATATTTCTCTTACTAGTTTAGGTCTTTGTCCAAAAGCGACCAACGAATACCTAACTGAGCATGCTCAATTAAATAGTGATGGCGAATGCATTCATAAAATAAGTGGGCAAAGGATTCAAGCAGTTATGCCTATGCATACCTTTGGTCACCCTGTTGAGTTGGATGAACTTTCAGTTGTGTGCAAGCGCTGGAATTTATTGCTAATAGAGGATGCGGCAGAAAGCCTTGGCTCTTACTACAAAGGAAGGCATACAGGTACGATTGGTGAATATGGTGCAATTAGTTTTAATGGCAATAAAATTATCACCACCGGTGGTGGTGGTATGGTTTTGTGTAGGAGCATTGAAGATGGCGTACACACAAAATATGTAACCACCACAGCAAAAGTACCGCATCCGTATGAGTATTATCATGATGAACCTGGGTTTAATTATCGCTTGCCTAATTTAAATGCGGCACTTGGCTGTGCACAAATGGAAGCCTTACCCAATATTCTAAAGCAAAAACGAATCTTAGCAGGTAATTATATAGAGTTTTTTAAAGGTAGCGATTTTCAGAGTGTATTGGAGCCTGAATATGCCAGGTCTAATTATTGGCTTAATGCGATAATATGCCCAACTCAATCAAGTCGTGATGAGCTACTTAAAGTGACTAATGATGCAGGCGTTATGACTCGTCCAGTATGGAAACTAATGAATAGACTTCCCGCTTTTACTGGTGCGTTAAGAGGGTCATTAGTCAATTCAGAGTGGGCAGAGGCCCACTTGGTGAACCTCCCAAGTTCTCCTATAAATAGGGGTGTTATTAATGCGTAAAATTGCAGTTTTTACCGGAACCAGAGCGGAGTATGGCTTGCTTTACTGGGTTATGAAGGGGTTGCATGAATCAATAGACTCAGAGTTTCAATTGTTTGTGGGGGGGATGCACCTCTCGCATGAGTTTGGATATACAGTAAATCAAATTGAAGCTGATGGATTTCCTATAGCAGAGAGGATGGAGTTTCTAGTATCGTCAGACTCTTCTGTCGGTATTTCTAAATCAATGGGGCTTGCGCTGATAAGTGCGGCAGAAACCTTTTCTCGTCATAAACCTGATCTTCTTGTGGTACTTGGTGATCGTTTTGAAGCATTAGCCGTTGTACAGGCAGCTATGGTAGCGTGTATTCCTGTTGCTCATATTCACGGCGGCGAAACTACCGAAGGATTGATTGATGAGGCGGTACGTCACTCAATTACTAAAATGTCTCATCTGCACTTTGCTGCGACAGAGGCTTATAGAAAGCGAATAATTCAGTTAGGTGAAATGCCTAATAGAGTATTTAATTTTGGAGCTCCTGGCATAGATAGTATCAACAAGCTTGAGTTATTGAAGCGAGAGGAGCTATCCGCGGCGATTGGTTATAAATTAGATACTCCGTATTTTGTGGTGACATACCACCCTGTAACACTGGAAGTGGATGGTGCTTCAAAATCTTTAGAGGCTCTTTTATCTGTTTTAGATGGGTATGCTGATCACAAATTAATTATCACTTATCCAAATGCCGATACCAATGGTAGAAAGTTGATTGAAATAGTAGAAGCGTATAAGAATAAGCACCCTGATAGAGTTTTATTGGTACAGTCATTAGGACAGCTGCGCTATCTAAGTCTTATGAAATATTGTGATTTGGTCATTGGAAACTCATCTAGTGGGTTGATCGAAACTCCTACCTTTAAAGTTCCTACCGTAAATATCGGCAATCGCCAAAAAGGCCGTATAACTGGTGAAACCGTGATTCACTGTGACGATACCACTGTAGCCATTAAGAAGGCGATTGATAAGGCATTATCCAGCGCATTTAATAAGGTTTGCCAAGCATCACATAACCCTTACGGTACCGGGAGTGCTTCTGAGCGAATTGTTGATAGGTTAATAAATTACCCACTTGATGGAATCGTGAGCAAACAATTCCACGACCTGGATTAATAGTTATGAAAATTGGCTTTATCGGTTGTGTGCACTCTAGTCAGGTCGCTTTAGAAACCTTGCTTAAAATGGAAGGGATAGAAGTTGTTGCAGTTATCACTAAAGAGCGATCACCTTTTAATTCAGACCATATAGACTTAGCCCCAATATGTAAGCGTTTTGGCATTCCATTTCATTATGAGAATAGTCAGAGTAAGACAGATAGTCTTGAGTTTATGGAGGGTTTTTATCCTGATGTTATCTATTGCTTTGGCTGGAGTTATTTGCTAAGTAATGACTTCCTATTATTGCCACCATTAGGAATAATTGGATTCCATCCTGCTAAATTACCGCAAAATAGAGGTCGTCACCCCATAATTTGGGCGTTGGCACTGGGCTTGAGTGCGACGGCTTCCACTTTTTTTAAATTATCAGAAGGTGCTGATACTGGCGCTATATTAAGCCAGACTGATATATTAATTTCTCATGATGATGATGCTGCATCCCTTTATAATAAAATTATTGTTGTAATGAAGACTCAAATTATTGACTTTACTGGGCGGTTGACCAATGGAGAGGCTGACTATATAGAGCAGGATCACAAACTATCTAATTCATGGCGAAAACGGTCACGAAAAGATGGTTTGATTGATTGGCGTATGCGTGCCGAGGATATTTTTAATCTTATTCGTGCGCTTGCAAAGCCTTACCCTGGAGCGGAGTTTGAGTACCATGATTCATTGATACCGATTTGGAAAAGTTCCATATGTGATGAAGTTTTCCCTCGTAATGTTGAGCCGGGTCGAGTCCTTGAAGTTAGTGGAAAAAATATCTTAGTAAAATGTGGTAGTGATACAGCAATTTGGCTCTTTGATATTGAGGTAGGTATGGCAGCGGGTGAATATTTATGAAAAAAATACTAGTAGTGGCGCCTCATGCGGATGATGAGTCGTTAGGTTGTGGTGCTACGATCTTACGACATATTGCAAATGGGGATGAAGTACATTGGTTGTTGGTGACAGGGATGACCAAAGAGGCAGGTTTTTCGCCTCAACAAATATTAACTCGTAAAAATGAGATAACACAAGTTGATGAGTTATATGGATTTACACAAAGGCATGAGTTATTTTTTCCTCCTGCAGCACTAGAAACTCTTCCAAAGGGCAAGATCGTGGGAGCCATTTCTAAAGTGGTGGATAAAGTAAAACCAGAATTAGTCTATACAGTTTATCGGAATGACGCTCATAGTGACCATGAAATTGTTTTTGATGCCTTGATGTCGTCGACAAAAACATTTAGATATCCATACGTCAAGCGTGTGCTCGCATATGAAACCATTTCTGAAACTGATTTTGGCATGAAGCCGGAAGACCCAGGTTTTCGTCCCAATGTGTTTACTAATGTTGAACAATATTTGGACAAAAAATTGGAAATACTGGCTGTTTTTGCATCGGAAATGGGGGAGTTTCCGTTTCCGCGTAGTCCTAAAGCTATCAGGGCGCTGGCTCATATTCGTGGTGTTCAAGCAAATTGTGAAGCCGCTGAAGCCTTCATGTTAATTAAGGAGATTAACTAACTATGTCAGTATTAATTATTGCAGAGGCTGGAGTTAATCACAACGGTCAAGAAACGTTAGCATTTGAGTTGGTGGCTGCAGCAAAAAGAGCAGGGGCTGATATTGTTAAATTTCAAACGTTTAAGGCTAAAAATTTAGTCATTGCTAGTGCCAAGCAATGTGAATACCAAGTTGTAAACACTAAGCGTGAAGAATCCCAACTCTCCATGTTGAGTCGACTTGAACTAAGCTATGAGACTCATCATAACTTATTGGCATACTGTGCTGAACTAGGCATAGAGTTCTTGTCTACCGCATTTGATTCTGAAAGTTTGGCTTTTTTAGTGAATGACCTGAAATTAAAAACCTTAAAAATTCCATCGGGTGAAATTACCAATGCACCCTTAGTTTTAGAGCATGCACGCACAGGCTGTAACTTGATAGTATCAACAGGTATGGCAACATTGGCCGAAATTGAAGCTGTTCTTGGGGTGATTGCTTTTGGATGCACAACTAAACCAGACTCTAAGCCAAGTATTCAGGCATTCCAAGCTGCGTATTTCTCAGACGAAGGCAAGCGTGCAATTGAACAAAGAGTGACACTTTTGCATTGTACTACAGAATACCCTGCACCTTTGGTAGACATAAATCTGAAGGCTATGGCTACCATGAAAAGTGCCTTTAATCTTCCTGTGGGTTATTCTGATCATAGTGCTGGATTGTCAGTTTCAATCGCCGCCTCAGCTCTAGGTGCGATCGTGATTGAGAAACACTTTACTTTAGATAGGAGTATGGAAGGGCCGGATCATAAGGCTTCACTGGAACCTGAAGAGCTGAAATCGATGATTGACTCCATTCGCAATGTAGAGCAGGCAATGGGAGATGGCATTAAGGGGCCTAGGCCTTCAGAAATTAAGAATAAAGAAGTGGCTCGTAAATGTTTGGTAGCCAATGCACCTATTCATTTGGGCGATGTCTTTAGCATAGACAATCTTGCGGTTAAGCGTCCAGGTACTGGAATGAGTCCTTATCAATACTGGGAGGTGCTGGGTAGTGAAGCGATGAGGGATTACAAGGAAGGGGAGATAATAATTGTTTAAGCCTGTAATGGTAATTGGTGGTGGTGGTCATGCAGCCGTGCTGGTCGATATGCTTAGACAGCTAAATCAGCCAATATTGGCGATTGTTTGTCCTGAAATTGATAACTCACGCCAAGTGTTGTTGGGTATAAAACACTTGTTAGAAGATGAAGATATTCTGGCTTATGATTGCAAAGAAGTAGAGCTGGTTAATGGTATAGGATCGTTACCAGGAAACTCGCTGAGATTTGAAATTTTCAAACACTTTAAAACATTAGGTTATACTTTTAAAACACTGGTCTCTCCTTACGCAATTGTAAGCCCATATGCACAATTGGGTGAAGGAGTTCAAGTAATGCCCAATGCAGTTATACAGTCGGGCGTTGTAGTGGGGGAGGGCAGTATAATAAATACAGCAGCAGCAGTGGAGCACGACTGTAAAATCGGTGCTCATAATCATATTGCCCCTGGGGCGGTTATTTGTGGTGACGTTACTACGGGTAAGGCAGTGCACGTTGGAGCAGGCGCAACGGTTATACAGTCGTTATTTATTGGTGAAAAAACAGTAGTTGGTGCGGGGGCTTGCTTAACAAAAGACACTGAAGCCAAAAGTACAGTCTACCCTGCCAGAGTAGTTATAAAGAATAAAAACGGATATTGCAAATGACCTATAGTTGGAAAAACATACTAATTTCACAAGAAAGGTCGGTGCGTGATGCTTTACAGATAATAGATTCGGAAGCATTGCGCGTTGGGCTAGTTGTTGATTGTGAACAAAAGTTACTGGGAATAATCACTGATGGTGATGTGAGGCGCGGTATTTTAAATGGCATTGCGCTGGATGCTCCTGTCACTAAGGTAATGAACAGCACTCCCAAAGTGGCACTGGTAACTAGCTCTAAAGAGGAACTTCTTCATTTTATGGAGAAACACGATATTCTTTCAATTCCTCTGGTCGATGGAAATGGCCATGTCTTGGGGCTACAAACCCTTCGTGAAAGCCTATTATCCCCTGTGCATGATAACCCTGTATTTATAATGGCAGGTGGCTTCGGAACTCGTTTACACCCACTAACAGATAAATGTCCCAAGCCAATGTTACAAGTAGGCGACAAGCCTATGTTGGAAATTCTAATTCTAAATTTTATAAAAGCAGGTTATTACAACTTCTATATTTCCACTCACTATTTACCTGAGGTAATTGAAGAATATTTTGGTGATGGCAGTAAGTGGAATGTAAATATTACGTATGTTCATGAATGCAGCCCCCTTGGTACAGGTGGGGCTTTAGGGCTTTTACCAAAAGAGATACCTCAGTTACCGTTAATTATGATTAATGGAGATGTTCTAACAGATATGAATATGGGGAGGTTATTAGAATCTCATGTCAGTGAAGGGTCTGATGCGACGATGTGTGTACGTGAATATGAATACCAAGTTCCTTATGGTGTTGTTCAGGCTGAGGGAAATCGAATAGTGGGCATGGTTGAAAAACCAAAACACTACTACTATGTGAATGCTGGCATTTATGTGCTGAACCCGAAAATATTTAACTCTATAGGCAAAAATACCATTGTAGATATGCCCACATTATTGGAACAGTGCATATCGCAAGAATTGCGGGTGAGTATGTTCCCATTGCATGAATATTGGTTGGATATAGGCCGCATGGATGATTTTAAAAGAGCGCAGTCTGATGTTAAGGAGCTAAATTTATAATATGGCCATACATGTTGTTGGGGTTGTTGGTTTTGGTAATATAAGTATTCGTCATAGATCAAACTTAAAATTATTATACCCTGAAGTCTTTATAGTAGCTTTATCTGCTAGCGGTCGTGTACCCACTGAAAATATTAATGATGTTGATCAAATTGTTTCGAATATCGATGAGCTTATAGGGTGTAAACCTGATTTCGTTTTAGTGGCCTCGCCTGCACCTCTCCATTCAATGCATGCTGAATTGCTAATTAAGAGTGGCATCCCTGTTTTGATTGAAAAACCTGTAACGGCTAATTATGCAGGCGCTATCCAATTACAGGATATTGCAAATGAGTATGATGCCACCTTAGCGGTGGGGTATTGTTTACGGTACCTGCCTTCTGCAATAAAAATGAAAGAGCTCATTGAATCTGATTTTTTAGGACCTATTTATAATTGTTTTATTAATATGGGCCAGTACTTGCCAAGCTGGAGGAAGTCTAAAGATTATCAGGCTTCTGTTTCTGCCAATAAAAGTTTAGGAGGGGGGGTATTATTAGAATTAAGTCATGAGTTGGATTATGCTCAGTGGTTACTTGGTAGCTTAAAACTTGAGTCATCAATATTAAGAAATAGTAAAGAACTGGATGTCGATGTTGAGGAGCTAGCAGACCTAGTATTTTCTAACTGTAAAGGAACAATTTGCAATATTCATTTGGACTTCCTTCAAAAATCTCCCCAAAGAATGTGTTTTTTTATTGGGAAGAAAGGACGTTTAGACTGGGATCTTTTATTAAATACGATTAGTTATACTTCACCAGCAGGTATAGAAGTTCTATATAGTGACGTTGACTGGGATAGGAATGACATGTATTTGAATATGTTGCGTGACTTTAATGACTTGATGGGCGGAAAACCTAATGAATGTGTGGGAATTAATCAAGCAGTTAGAAGTATTAAACTGGTTGACGAAGTTAAAGTAAATGCTGTGTGGGGGAAAGTGCAATGAAAATTTTCGGATTTATATTTGCTCGGGGTGGCTCTAAAGGATTGGTTGGGAAAAATATTAAGTTGCTACATGGAAAGCCCTTAATCGGCTACTCAATTGAATCGGCTCAGGAAACACCAGAGATAGATAAAGTTTTTGTTTCAACTGATGATGCTGAAATAGCCAAAATAGCTGAGACTTTTGGTGCAATTGTTATAGATAGGCCCCAGGTATTGGCAGGAGATAGTAGTGCCGAGTGGGATGCATGGCGCCATGCTATTCAGTGGGTGAGAAAAAATCATGGAGATTTTGATTTGTTTGTAAGCTTGCCAGCAACAAGTCCTTTGAGGGCGGTTATTGATACGCAAGGTGCGATCAGGAAAATATCTAAGAGTGATGCCGATATCTGTATATCTACAACACCGGCAAATCGAAGTCCTTTTTTTAATATGGTGGTTATAAACAATGACGGTTATGCTGAATTGGTAAATAGCCCCAAAGAGAGTGTTTTAAGAAGGCAGGATGCGCCAATTGTATTTGATATAACTACGGTGGTGTATGTTGCGAAACCAGAGTTTATTTTACAGAAGTACGGTATTTTTTCTGGGAAGGTTACCACTATAAATGTTCCTAAGGAACGAGCTGTCGATATTGATGATATATATGATTTTATGTTAGCTGAATCTATTATTAGTAGTAATTTGTAAGTGTTCCTATAAACAGAGTTTTTAATAAACTAACTACAGCCCTTGTGCATTTTACTATTGCCTTACCTCTAAAAGGATCAAGGTCTTTTGGTCTATTTCTATTCTAGGTTTAATTCCATTTTGGTTAGAAATGAGTTAATTGGTATGCGAAATAATTAATTTATACTTTGAATTAAATGTGGAATCTCATAGTGAGTTGGCTGGAACTGATTTTAAAAAGAAAGAAAGGAAGTGGAATGTTACTAACTAATAAAGTTGTTTTAATTACAGGCGGGGCTGGTTTAATTGGGCAGGAATTTATTAGAGCTGTCATTGAGGAAGGTGGGGTGGCTATATTGGGGGATATAGACCTAATCAAAGGCCAGCAGGTTAAGGCTTCAATTGAGAAAGAGCTTAATACAGATAGAATTGAATTTGTGGAATTAGATATAGCCTCTAAGAAATCACTGCAAGACGCTATTAAATATATTTTAAGTAAGTACTCATCTATAGATGCATTGGTTAATAATGCTTATCCAAGAAATCCAAACTATGGTCGCCACTTATTTGATGTTGATTATGAAGATTTTGTAGAAAATACTGGCATGAATTTAGGAGGGTATTTTATTGCGTCACAACAACTTGCTAGTTATTTTAAAAAACAGGGCTGGGGGAATATTATAAATATATCCTCAATTTATGGCGTGATCGCGCCTAAATTTGAAATATATGACGATACGCCTATGACAATGCCTGTTGAATATGCAGCAATTAAATCTGGTTTACTACACCTTACTAAGTATATGGCTAAATATCTAAAAGGTTTAAATATTAGGGTGAACGCCCTTAGTCCCGGGGGGATCTTTGATAGCCAACCGGAAACTTTTTTAGCTGCTTATAAAAAACAGTGTTTGAATAAAGGTATGCTTGATAAATCTGACTTAACGGGTACCCTTATATATCTTATTAGTGATATGAGTAAAAATGTAAATGGTCAAAACATCATAGTGGATGATGGGTTCTCATTGTGATTAGAAGCTTATTGGATAAGATTAGATTTGATATTTCAGCCGACCGAGTTGGGCCTGATTGTCCTTTTACACATTGGAGATTGTATTTTCGTCCATTGATGAGGCGGGTTTGTGAAAAAAAGTTTAGTAAGTTCTCGGAAGGAGCTGACTTTCGGGCCGGTGCCTATGCTGTAACTTGTTCAAAAATTTCTATCGGTAAAAATGTCGTTGTTCGGCCAGGAACTATGATGTTTGCTGATCCTAGGGATGGGCTTGAAGGCTCAATTAATATTGAATCTGATGTGATGCTAGGATCCGGTGTTCATATTTATGTAGGGAATCATCGTTTTGACATGCCTGGGGTAAATTTAATAAATCAAGGTCATCAACCTGCAAAATCAGTTCATTTAAAAGAAGGGTGTTGGCTTGGTGCTAATGTAATAGTGTTACCAGGAGTGACGGTAGGTAAGAATTCAGTAGTTGGTGCGGGAAGTGTTGTGACAAGGGATATCCCTGACAGAACTCTTTTTGCGGGTAATCCTGCTAAATTTATTGAAAACCTATTGTGATAGTTTAATTTAGTGGCATGAGTTAAGTAGCTACAGTTAGGAGCTATTGTATTGAGGGGTTATGGTCCCTCAATACAATAAATTTTAGATGTCCATATTCAGCTTTTGTTTCAAAACCGTAGAGCTAACATTGGGTGTATAATCAAAATACACCATGTCACAGGTAACGGATGGGTATTTTCCCTTCCAGTCAGACCCAACTGAAATGGCATCAATATTATACTGGTCAACAATGGCCTGTTTATTCTTATCTACTTGTGGAACAACCTCATCCACATATCTATTGGACTCCAGTATAGAAATTCTTTCTTCAAAAGGAATCAATGGCGGCCGGCCTTTCGACTTAATGATTAGCTCATCGGTAGATACCCCAACAATCAAGTGATCGCATAGCTCTCTTGTCTTTTTCATGATATTGAGGTGGCCCTGATGAAAAATATCAAAGCAACCTGAAGTAAACATCCTTGCATACTTTTTATTTAGCGGGCTATTTGATGTGTCAAAGAATGAGAAGTCATTACGGAACGTGGCCAGCAGTTCCTGTGAATAGGTATCTTTTAGTTTTATATCATGGCCAAGATTGGGCGGGTTGGGCCAGTATTCATCGGAAAACTCCTTGTTGCAAAATTCAACGGCTTGTTCGTACCTGGGAATAACATGAAAATGTACAATAGGGTCTACCATCATTAGCATTAGATAGTTGATTTTGCTGTAATCAAAGCGCTTTTTTAGTGTGTGCTCGATCTCAGAAATTATTATCTTTTGCTCAAGAATGGCTTCTTTAGATATTCCAGAGTATTGATGAGTGTTCTCTTTGGAGATTAATATGAGTGATCCAATTGTAGGTTGTGTCGGGCGGAGCAGTAGATGCCAGTGTTGATAGGTCTTGATGAGGCTATTGGGATAGCCGAATTTTCTTAGAGTCGCATTTGGCATAATATGGCTTCTTGATTAGCTACTAAAATGTGTTAATTATGATTATTTTAAGGGTTATAATTTCAAAAATCTAAGTATAATCTCAGTTTATTGCCAGTATTTAATAGGATGTCTATGTTAGTTATCTTTGACACGGCTAATGTTTACTATTTGCCTCAGTTTCAGCCTATTGTCATGGTGCTATTGGCGAAGGGGCACGAAGTAAAGCTGGCATGTTATGGCAGTAATATTGGTGATTCATTTAAGGGGGGGCTTGCTGAAGTAGGTGTGGAGTGTTGCTGGGTGGGTGATGAAAAATCAGCCTCCAAGTTATATGTGGATCTAAAACCCGATTGGGTTTTTTTTGGTAATTCTTTTAAATACTTAGATGTATTGCATGGCAGGGGTATTAAAACAGCCCAATTAGGCCATGGTGTCGGGCCAAAGCCAAGTTATTACCACAAGTCTTCAACCCCCATGACGGTTAGATTCATAGAGGGGAGTGGGCGTTTAGCAAAAATAATAGAGCTTTATCCTTCTGATAAATTTGTTCAGGTTGGCTTCTCAAAATTAGACCCTATGTTCAATGGTCAGGAAAAAGGGTTAAATTATAAGCAACTGGGGCTGGATATTAATAAGCCTACTGTATTGTACGCGCCCACTTTTAACCCAAGTTCTTTAGAGTGCTTTCCTGATGATTGGCCAAATGACTTTTCTGGTTACAATATACTAATCAAGCCTCATACATTTACCTATACCATAGAGCAATATGCCAAGCAACGTACTAAACTTGAGAGATGGGCACGTTTTTCAAATGTGTATGTGGCATCTCCTTTAGACCTATCTTTACTGCCTTTCATGAAAAAGGCAGACATCTTGTTGAGTGAGGCATCCAGCACTTTGTTTGAGTTTGCAGCTCTGGGCAAGCCGGTGATTGTATGTAATTTCTTCAAGATTAAGTGGTCCTACCGTGGCCCACTACGTTACCGGTTTGAGAAGCGGTTCGGAAAAGACAATGTGCTCTATAAAGATATAGGCCTACATGTGAAGTTGTACAGTAAGTTGCTGTTGGCAGTGCCGCAGCAATTAAATAATGTTGCAGAATACAAGCAAAGGCGTCTAGATTATACGAAAGAGCATGTGGGCCCTACGGATGGCAAGGCCTCGCAAAGAATTGTGGCGTATTTGGAGAACACCAAAGATACGTGAGTTATCTATAGTTTTAGTCATATCGACCTGGAACGAATGTTGTATTTAATTGATGTGAACTTGTTTAATAGGATTTAGTTGTGAACGTTTTTTTTGACGTACAAGAAATGTACTACCTGCCCCAGTATGCCCCAATCAAGGCAACTCTTGAGGCGCAAGGTATACAGGTCACTTTTGTTATTTATTTAAAAGAGGGTGATGAGGCGCGTCAAAAATCCGTTGTTGGTAACGCCTGTGGTAATTCTCGTGTGAAGTGGGTAAATAATGAGTTGGAAGCCAGAGCCTTATACTTAAAGGAGCAGCCATCTTGGCTTATTATTGCTAACACGTTCCAAAACCTGGATGGAATACATAAAAATACTAAAACTGCATTGGTCAGTCATGGAATTGGCCCCAAGGCCTGTTATTACGATGTATCAGATTCCGTTACCAGTGTACGTTTTGTTGAGGGCCCCTATCGTACTGCGCGCTTAAAAGAAATGTACCCAGCTCAAACCTTTATAGATACTGGCTACGCCAAGTTAGACCCCATAGTGAACGGTGAGATAAGCCACCTTAAACCCTCAAATTTGGGGCTGGATGATAGTAAAAAAACCATATTGTATGCGCCGACTTTTTACCCAAGCAGTATTGAATGTTTACCTAAGGATTTCGCTAAAGAATTCAGTGAATACAATGTTATTTTAAAGCCTCATTATTTTTCGCTGGCGAATAAAAAATACCAAAAACAGAAGCGATTGTTGGAGTTATGGGGTGAATCCGACAATGTGTATCTGGCGGGTTTGGATGAGGTGAATATAATCCCATTTATGGCGGTGGCAGATGTATTAATAAGTGATGCGTCTTCAACCTTGTTCGAATTTACCGCATTAAATAAGCCTGTGGTGTGGTGTGACTTTTATAAGTTGCGTTGGGGTTATCGCGGGCTGTTAAAGTTCCGTTTTAAAAAACGCATGGATGAAGACTTATATAAATACGCAGGCATTGCCATACATGCCAAAACGTACCAGGTGTTAAAGGCGTGTGTAGATAGTCAAATACAAGCCCCGGATGCATTCGCGCGGCAGCGTCAGCAATACACTCTGGCCTTGGCCGGTAAGGTAGATGGCCAGTGCAGCAAGCGAATAGTAGATTACATCTTGAGCAATAAATAACTGAGTAGTAAGCCAGCATGACAAAACGCGTTATTACCTTTGGAACATTTGATGTGTTTCATATTGGTCATATTAATATTTTAGAGCGAGCTAGAAAACAAGGTGATTACCTAGTAGTGGGGGTGTCATCCGACCAGCTTAACTTTGAAAAGAAGCAGCGTTACCCAGTTTACCCTCAGGATCAAAGAATACGAATTCTGGAATCATTACGCTTTGTAGACGAGGTTTTTGTAGAGGATTCACTGGCGTTAAAAACCCAATATATACAGCAATACCAGGCAGATGTTCTGGTGATGGGGGATGACTGGGCCGGTAAATTTAATGAAATGCAGCAATACTGTGATGTGATATATTTACCCCGCACGCCGTCTATCTCCACCAGTGAGATAATAGAGGTGGTAAAAGCCCTCTAAATAACGGGTACTGCCCCTATAACTCCAATAAATTCAGCCACTTAGCTTGTGTCCGAGCAAAAAATAAGGCAAAGTGAAAACAGTAGGCTAAATTAAGCTGATAAAGATGTACAACTTAACCGCCTGATTTAT
>MAAA01014177.1_pt1 | contig 16883 bp, 12 predicted proteins | sample 1115971 | NCBI WGS metagenome assembly MAAA01 (sample SAMN04961123, study PRJNA320927) | seawater metagenome | isolation source: sample BD02T6 sea water enriched with oil for 6 days | place: USA:Gulf of Mexico | collected 2013-07-27 | reverse complement strand
CCAACCATTATAGGCAATGGTTTTAGGAATTTCTTTGTTAGGCTCTGAATCGTTTGAGCCTGAATCGTCTGAGCCTGAATCGTCTGAGCCTGAATCGTCTGATCCTGAATCGTCTGATCCTGAATCGTCTGATCCTGAATCGTCTGATCCTGAATCGTCTGATCCTGAATCGTCTGATCCTGAATCGTCTGATCCTGAATCGTCTGATCCTGAATCGTCTGAGCCTGAATCGTCTGAGCCTGAGCCTGAGCCATCGGAGCCTGAATCGTCGGAATCTGAATCGTCGGAACCTGAATCATCGGATCCAGAATCATCGGATCCTGAATCATCGGATCCTGAATCATCGGACCCTGAATCGTCGGACCCTGAATCGTCGGAGTCTGAATCGTCTGAGCCTGAAGTGTCTTTTTCTGAGTTACTCGGCTGCTGTTCTTGCTGATTACCGTCAACTTCTTCGTCCTTTGCCGATACGTCAATACAAGACGCCAGTAACCCGATAAAAAAAACGAAAGTCAGCCGAGTCAAGAGTAATCGCAACATCACACATCCTTATACGATATTAATTTGGGGATTAAAATTTAATCAATTTTAATTTAATACTAGCCTACAGACTAATAATTTTAATACTGTGAACTATTTAAAATCCCGTTTAATTTTATGTAATTAAACGTAATAAAATGTTTTATCCTATGCGGTTTTTGTTTGTTTTTAACAATAAGCGAAGTACAGACAATGGTTTTTATCATTATAGTTTTATGTGAGATCAATTTAGCGGGTTTCCCCTCATCTTAATTTAAGAAAAAAGCATGAGGAGGATTTAATTCTTACAAGGAAGGATTGTGCTTATACTTGATTAGGCACAGAGCAGGAATATTCAAAACTCTTAATTTTTTTGTATGCGCTGCGGGTATACAGGAAGTTACAGCTTATATTCCCATGGCGCCATGCCCAGTTATGTTGTGAATTTTTTATGTTAGGCTTACCAAATCCCAATGATTTCATGCGTGAAATAACCTGTTTGTTCGTTAAGTTTAAAAAATTGTGATCTTCTTTTCCTTTAACATTTAAGGCATAACTTACCGAGAAACGGTTTTCGGCCTGCCCCTGTTTAACATCCACAAGGTAATTAATTTTCTCGTAATGAAGGCGTGTATTTATGAATTGAATATTTTTTTGTGACAACAAGTAAGACACTTTCATACCGTGAAAGTAGTTTCTTTGCAGACCTTTTAATACATGACTCATATTATTAAAGGAAAGGGACGCGGCGAACTCATCAAAGTCCTTTTGATCCTTTATAATTACTTTTTTAATGGCGGTATTTTTAAGTTTATTATTGGTACTGGATGTTTTTCCCAGTGAACCAAGAGAAGCCGCTGCCGTTTCACAAGGCTCACCACTGAAACTCATGTTGCCGCTGGCATCTTCACATTTATAAATTGAGCCTGCATTCACGCTAAGTGATACTGTGGCTAGGATTGTTGCCAGAGCTAATTTCATTTGTACGTCCATATAACTGATGTTTAAAGCTAAAATACTTTAAAAATAACAAAGCCAAAGCCGCCCATCAAATGACTAAGCCATTAAAATTATGAGGGTGAAAGAAGAAAAAACAGGGGTAAGTTCTTCAAATTTGGCATCCGTGTGCAATTTGAGTGTTTTTTAAACAACTTGAATTGAGCATGTGAATTCTGTCACATTTCGTAATTCATCTCTACTAGAAAAGCATGAATGATAATGAACACCAGTACTGAATAAACACTGACTATATGACCAATTATTGTAATCTGTGCCTAGACAAGCAACCTAATCCAGATGATATGGTTTATCCCAAGGATCAAGTCGTTAAGCAAATGTGCTAACCTCACGGTTGATACCTGCCCTTTACTTATTCTTACACATTATATTGCCCTTGTGAGTATTTAGCATGGCGATATAACAACTGCTGTTCAGCACCCACAAACCACCACTACAATAAAATTTTGGGTCCTCCAATCCGTGTGATATCTGCCCTTCACAACTGCTCATAACCGGTTTAAGCTTTTTATTATCACAATAAATGGCCAAGTGCCGATCACCTTCCCGCTTCACCGTACAATGATCTTGCACATCGTGCAGGTTAAAATCGTAACCTTTTAGATTTTTAAGATTAAGATCATTAGATAGATCACAGGCGCTACACAAGAAGGCTATTGATACTAAAAGGGTTAATTTAGTCATGGCCGCAATTTCGTATTTCAGTGCTGTTAAGTATAGAACATATTACAAAATGCAGACTCTACTTACCAAAACGCCATAAACCTCGGTCGTGACGATATTTCTGGACAGTGAGATATTAAATCAAGTCATACGCAGTGTGTTCATAAAAAGAAAAAAAAGGCAGTAACGCTAAACCGTTAATGCCTGTTTATTTTACTACGTGCGATCTTGCGCGCGCAGACCAAACCATACATAAACGTCACGCCAATTTACCCGTGCATCCTGATTCAGGTCAAACTGTACACACCGGCTTACATCACAACCCCAATGCCTAACCAGTTTTATAAAGTCTCCTTGGTCTAAAGCGCCGCTTTGATTAAAGTCTCCACGCTTATCTGTATTATTCGCCTTATCTTGCAAGTTTAACTCTATGACCACGGGATCATGGTCAGAGGCCCGAAAAGGCTCGCTGCTGTACAGATCAAATAACTGGGCATCTGTTTTATATTCAGTATTGTAATCCAGCACACTGGGTTCATCGGCATTGATGTGCCAGCTCGCTACACCGGTAACCTGATCTTTAAGGCTGTCGCTGGCTAGAGCGTGATCCAAGTACCCAGCCTGACCGTAATATACGTAGGAATATGCAGTGGTATTCAAGTGTTGCGCTAAAAGGTCGGTGTAACCTGCCGACGTTATGGCGGTGATAGGGTCTTCCTTGGCGTATGCATTTAAATCCCCTAGGATAAGCACGTTTGTATTGCCACTATTGGTGGGATCAGCCGCTAGGTAATCGGTTAAGGCTTGTGCGGCAAGTGTGCGAGTAAAATTACAGTTACCCTGACCGTCATTCATATCAGGGTCGTTCAACTCATCACAATCGCTGCCCTTGGATTTAAGATGATTTACCGCGATGGTCAATACCTCTCCTGAGGCTTGCTCACGAAAAGATTGAATAAGCGCAGGCCTATTTTTAGTATCCACAAAGCGGTTATCCACAGTAGCGTCTAAAATTTTACTGGCGCCTTTCAAACTGATTTTAGCTGGCTTATAAATAAGCCCCACTGCGATGTCATCGCTGCCAATGGTTGTCACCCCCGGATTTACAAAGTTGTACTCACCACCTGACGCATTAATAGCATCAACTAAGGTGGCGATGGCGCTGAACTCATCATAACCGTCGTTTTCGATTTCCATCAGGCCCACTACGTCGGCATCCAGCGCCATTAACGCGCTAACGAGTTTATCTTGTTGGCGCTGAAACTCTTGTTGATTGTCGGCTCCTCTGGCCGTTGGAAAACCGCCTCCTAAGCCATCGCCATTAAAATAGTTCAGCACGTTAAAGCTGGCCACACGCAAGCTGCCGGTACCGGGTAAAGCCACTGTATTTGTGCGAGGATTACTGGCTATAAAGCTTGGGGGTACCACCGGATGTAATCGATAAGCACCAAAGGCATACTCCAGCACACCTTCAACACCACTTACGGTGTCACCAGCGCGTACTACTTCGTTTGCTGATAAAGCTGGGGCCGGAAATTTAATGTTCTGCGGGTTTTGTTGGCGACTGCCATCATCCAAAATAATGCGATTATGATCATTGGCCACTTGTTTTATCTGGGCAGCCGGTCCTGGCGATACCACATTGGTGGGAGTAAATAAACGCCCATTTGAAACCACCAATTCACCATAACGACCCAGATTATAGTTGTCGCTTACCGTTAGTGTTTGCGACAATACCAAGCGCATGCCCTCTAGATTTTCTAGTTGATCTAGACTTGCAAGTGGCAATAATAACTCGGTGGCGGTGACACTGTTTCCACCATCACATACCTTAATATCTATTGTGTTAGTAAGTTGGGTCATTGTGTATGACTCGGCTACTGTGCCGGTAACACGCACCCTGTCGCCTTCTTTTACATCCAAGCTTGCGCCATATACAAATATGCCTTCCGAGGTTTCTGCAAGATCATCTGAATCGCTATCTTCTTCCTGCAAATAAAAACCGTTTAGGTTGTCGCTGCCCTGAAAATCCCCTACCACTATGGCCTCAATAGTATGCACACTGCCCACCAAAGTGCTGGCTTCAGCACTACCCTGAATACTATGAATTAGGGTAGCCGTATCACCACAAGCGCTTACCACATCATCGCCGGGTTCATTGGGCTCATCGTCCAAGCCTTCATGGAAACCTAAGCCATCAAAACTGTTTTGGGCAAAACCCTGCCAACTCTGCGCCGGATCAAAAGAATCAAAGGCATTCGTGTCCCCTTTCATGTTTGGTAATCGACGCAGTGTATTATTTTGTGTACTGGTGAGGTCCTGGCCCCACTGGCTGCCAGGGTCTACACCAATCTGGCCAATGGAATCAATTACGACACCGCCGTTCAATAACACAATCGCATCATCGCCGTTAAACCAACTGGCACTTGATACAAGGTCTGCTTTTTCTATTAGGTTATCTTGCGCACTGTTATGTACCAACACATAAACGTCCCCCTGATCCAAACCACCCGACAAGGGCAGAGTAAGACTGGCGTTGTCGCCTCCATTAAAATACATCTGCACCTCATAGGCTGATAAATCAACACTGGCGCCGGTGTTATTATAAATTTCCAAAGCCTTATTGTTGCTTGACCCCTCAATGTATTCCGAGAAAATTAAATCCTCACTGGCCATTAGCCCTGCAGACACACTGCCTAATAACCACGCTAATCCTAGTTGCTTTTTCATACCACTCTCCTGAGTTAATCCTAAGTTAATCTAGAGCTGATCCTAGAGAGACTCTAAAGAGCAAACGTGACAACTAGGTGACTGATTTGTGAAATAGCACGTAGCCTATAACCGTACTGACAATCAGTACAACTAAAGGGTTAGGTTGCTATATCTCACAAAAAGTCGCTAAAAAAGGCCCTACGTTTAAAAAATCATATAATTTATTAAAGGACACAGGGATAATGTTCAAAATCACTATAATGGATCACGCCTCACAAACATGAATCGAAATACATGAGTCAGAAGATACAAAAAAACTTAAACAGCCAAACGCCCTTTGTACTTTGGTTTACGGGTTTCAGTGGTGCAGGCAAGTCCACAATAGCCAATGCTATTGCACAAAGAATAACTACATTAGGTGAAAGTGTTCATTTATTAGATGGTGATGTGGTTCGAAAAGGTTTGTGTGCCGATTTAACGTTTACCGATGCCGACCGTGATGAGAACATTAGAAGGGTTTCAGAAGTTGCTAAGCTAGTCCTTGATTCTGGGTCTATTGTAGTCGCGGCCTTAATATCCCCCAAACAGGCTCATCGACAGCAGGCTAGACATACATTTAAAGAGGGTGAATTTATAGAGGTGTTTATTGATACTTCATTTTATGAATGCGAAAAAAGAGATGTTAAAGGCCTTTATAAAAAATCCCGATCTGGTGTGATTAAAAATTTCACAGGCATTGATTCAGAATATGAAATTCCAAACAGTTCAGAAATTCATGTTATCACCGGCCAGCAAACCGTTGAGCAATGCGTGAATCAGATATTTGATTATCTGTATTCTCAAGGATACATTAAAAGTACCCATATTAATGACCTATAGTTTTCTCGATTTACCTTTAGTTTTCCCTAGAGACACGTAATAAGCGGTCTTTCGAAACGCTTTTCATTCTTAGGGAAAATCACTAAAGTAGTCACTAGCCTCCCCCCCTCCTTATAAAATTCTGCCCACGCTTGAAATAATAATTCAATACCTTTTTCGTAATTCCAGCGACTGTATTTAAACCGTCATATTTGAGTGATTAACTACGATACAAATATTATTGGAGCAGTCCATGTCAAATTTTATAAATATAAAAATTGAAGGTTTGGCTAGTCAGCCTGAAGTAATATCAGTTTGTGGAAATGAAAAAATATCCAATGATTACGTATTCACCGTGATTGTAAAGACACCTATTAGTCAACCTCTTAGTGCTGTCCTATGTTTAAATCAAGCGCTAACGTTGACTTATATTGACGCCAGCCCTACCAATACCCAAGTTGGTATCATCACCACCGTACAACACGTCTTCACTAGCAACCCGCATCATCTGGAATTTAAGTTAGAATGCCATTCTCCTCTGCATAGTTTAAAATCAACAGCACGGACCAATGTATTTATAGACTGCAACCCCTTAGATGTTATTACCCAGATTCTTAATGAATATGTACAAATTTATTTTTATATTTGCTGTTTAGATTCCATGCCAAAAAAATCCTTTATTCATCAATATAAGGAAACAGATTACAATTTTATATCTCGGCTTTGCGAACACTGGGGGATTTATTACTATTTTGACCCAGAGCAATCAAACAAACTTATCTTTGCCGATGACAAACACTACCCTGATTCAAATAAGACCCTTATATTTCTAGAGACCCCAAGTCCAGAGCAAAGACACACGTCAATTACCTCTTTAAATATGCAAGAAAATTCGGTCATTGATCATATTATTATTGAAGGTCGAAATCCCGAACATGACAGCCAAATTATCAGATCAGAATATGGCGAACCTAGCCTTACGACTCCTCCCTTGAAATTAAGTGGGATAGGAATAGATAACGAAGATGAAGCTATTTTTATTTCACGTAGACGATTTGAACAACAACAATGTCAGAAAAAACTCTATTTTGGATCATCTACTGCGCAAGGCATTAAGCCTGGTTTTATTCTTACTGTACGATTACCTGACAGCCGACCAAATATTCAACTATTGATTCTTACTGTAGATTATCAAGCCCACAACCTACACAGCTCTACCAATGACGCACTTGAAAAATTTACTGCTAATTTTTCAGCTATTCCAGCTGATACTCTTTATCGTCCTAAGCTATCCACCCCCATACCCACTGCAATATCATCAACTGCACGAATATACTCCAGCTACAATGATGTCTCATCTGCCTATAGGGATTCACTTGGTCGCTACAGAGTTGTTTTTGACTATATGAAAACCCATAAAATTTCCCACTGGGTTCGAAAAAATCAAACGGCCGCCAAAGATAATCACCTTGATGTACCATTACTACCCGGGACCGAAGTGCAAATCGCTTATTTAGGAGGAAACCCTGATCTACCATATATAAGTTGCGCCTTAGAAAACTCACAATCATCCCACGTTCTTAGTAATAACGAGCACCCATATACCACAAATTTTCATACATCAGGCATGCTTAACGTGAAAGCCGATTGCTCACTTAGCGTTACTTTACTCGCCCCAATGAACAAAAAAAATCCCTTAAACCCCGATTCAAATCCTGCCACACCAATTATCTTGTCGGATATTGCGACTATCAGTAATTACACTAGACTAGATAACTTTGCCGTTGCTTACGATACTGGTGAAAAGCTTTCGTTAAAAAACACCAATTACCATTCAAGCAGCACTGAAGGTCAATATTACAAAATTCAGGACACCATTAGTTTTTACCTTGGAGACAACCCTAACTTTTATTTTGGTCAGCAGTATAAAGAAGTTCACATGAAATCCCCCAATGTCAAGAGTGCTCTTCCTGATCAAAATTTTTCATTTAAATCTAACCACATATTGAGTAAGGATTCTGAACATATTGATTTACAAAGCAGCCTTGCCATAGACAGACAAGTAGGTATGGTCAGAAAGTTATTTGGTAATCGTTACAATTACCACGACGGAAATATCGTATCCGTTAGAAGAAGTGATGATGGGGCCCATAAAACCTTTAATTACGGTGCTCGTTATGTTGAACATATCATTAAAGATGGGGACGCTTCCACCAACTCACTTACCATTGGCTTCCCCTCTCATCTTCAACCTGAGAATACTGATTATATTATTAGAAATCACCACAAACAATTTAAAATTAACCACAATGATACCATTACTGTTCAGATAGGTGACTCGTACGTTGAACGCGAGGGCAGCACTGAACGCATACAAAAAGGAGGGAGCAGTAAGGTCACCATTACTGGCACCGAACGAAGTAAGAGTATTAATATTAGCGGCAAGTCTAAAAAGGAAATTACAGCTGCCAGTATAGAATCCATATTAAACGCACCCTTTATATCCAAAACTGTCAATGGTGATAAAAACAGTGACATATTTGGGTCAGATAGTTCTTCAGTGAGTGGCGACAAATCTTCTTCGGTGGGTGGTAATAAAACGTCTGTGGTGATGGGGGCAAAGGTTGCTGCTGAACTAGGCAGTTCAAACAAATTTATTGGAGGTGTAAAAACCGAAATGGTCGCTGGCATCACAATAAAATGCGCCTTAGCACCCGAATTTTCGTTAACACCAATAAAGTTTAAGAAGAGGGCATATACGTTTTCGGATGGCGCTTTAGCCATAGATAATGCTAAAACTAAAATTGTAAAATCTGCATTAGTTACTATTACTGCTGGAGCAATACTAATGTTGGGCTAAAGGTCTATAAAATGCTAGGTATAACACTCATTCTGTAACTTACAACGCAGCTTTAGTTTCATATTATATTAATACAGAATACATCGATCACTGTGCCTCGTATGTTTGGCTAAACTCTGCCCTCACTACTAACACACCACCCCAGGTATATCCAACCACCTAGTTGTGTAGGCGGGGCTAAGCATTTTTTGATTCATAGCCCAGCGGCCACCCATTCCTTGCGCCGCAATATGTGTGCTATTCCTGCCAAATTTGGCATTAATGTTATCCATGCACATCATCAGCGCTTCGGATTTTAGGCTTTGACCGGGATTAAAAAAATCATTTTGTTTGTGACTACGATCTTGTAATTCAACAATGCCAACCCCCGCCTTCGCGTATGAATAACCATCACGGTACAGCTTAGCAACCGCGACCTTTACCTTAGCTTCTATTTTGCGGGTGTCATTGGTGGGGTAATCTAGTTTGACTGTTTTAGAATTAAAATAAGTATCAGGGGCATGATGACTGGTATTAATGAACACGTGCAGGGTAATCGCCAATGAATCTTGTGCCCTTAGTTTTTCGGCGGCGCGGGCTGCGTACAAACAAGCCGCTTGTTGTAATTCGGCTAAGTCAGTAATTCGTTGTCCAAATGATCGTGTACAGTAAATTTGCTTTTTAGGTGCAGGCATATCTTCAAGTGGCATACAGGATTCACCATTTAACTCACGAATAGTGCGCTCCATATTTACACTAAATAAATACCCTAATTGTTTTGGATCAGCCGCGGCTAGATCGGCGGCGCTGATTATATCCTGTTCTATCAAGCGTTTACTTAAGCGTGAACCTATACCCCAAATTTTATTGACCGGTATTCTCTTTTGTAACCACTGCCATTTCTTGGGAACATCTAGCACACATACTCCGTTTGTTTGGGGGATTTTTTTGGCGGCGTGATTAGCAAGTTTGGCCAGCGTCTTGGTAGGTGCTATCCCCACCCCAACGGGCATACGCACATCCTGCCAAAGTCTCTTTTTCATCTGTTGGCCGTAATCGTTTAAATCTTGTGTAAAGCCATCTAACTGTAAAAACATTTCATCAATCGAGTACACCTCAACTTCGGGAGAATAATGCCTAAGGGTTTCCATCACTCTATTGGATGTATCCCCATACAAGGGATAATTACTCGAAAAAACATGCACACCCAATCTCTTTAACATGGGTTTTAATTTAAAATAAGGCTCAAGATCAGGAATGCCTAACGCCTTGGCTTCTGCATTTCTAGCCACAATACAGCCATCGTTATTGCTTAATACAATCACCGGTTGGCCACGCAGGTCTGGCCTGAATATTTGCTCACACGCGGCATAACAACTATTGCAATCCACCAGTGCAAACATATTAGGCCCAGCACATGTGATGTATGGCGTGCATGACCACGCCTTCAATCACCAGATCAGTCTCATCGGGTAACGGTATAGGTTCGTAATCTGGATTGGCTGCGCGTAGGCAGCGATTGTTTATATCTAAGATTTTGCACGTGAGCTGACCATCAACACTGGCGATCACTATGCGGCCTTGTTCTGGGGCTTGCGATCGATCCACCACCAGTAAATCACCATCAAATATTTTGGCGCCCTCCATGGAATTACCATTAGCACGGGCAAAATAGGTGGCCGAGGGCTTGGCAATAAGGTGCTCATTTAGGTCTAACGATTGGTCAGTATGATCTTCAGCGGGGGAAGGAAAGCCCGCCGCCACGCTGTCAGAGTACAACCGAAGCGGCAAATAGCTTTGTATCTGGTCCTTGGGAATGGGGGTAACAATCATGGCCTAGCGCCCTACTACTGGATATATATCCAGTATAGCAGGTATATCCCACATCAGGATATAAGGCATTGATGAAGCTCATAACCCCTTCGCTTAGGCTTGAGGTCTGCGTTATGGGCTTAAGCTAAAACCTAAAATAATAGCAACCTTTAGAGCACGTCTATTTAACGGCTAAGGATTTCCAAGACTAATCACCGTTAAGTGGGCATCGTCACTGATCACCTTAAGGTCTATGACATCTGCTCGTATTAAATCGCCATCTTTCACCAACTGGCCATTTACTGTGGCTTCACCATTAACCACGTACACCATTGTGTCCCGTGTGCGCTTTACTTCAAAATCTTTATAAACCAAGCCAGTATCGATTACGGTATGGCTATCAAAGCTGTTTGTTTGCTCAGGATTACCGCCATAAATGCGGTGTAACTGACCATCATTGGTATCATAAATTTTATAAGCGGCGGCGCTGCCAGAGGCTTCCGGTAATGCCCATACCTGTAATAAACGGGTACGGCTTTCATCTGGGTTAATTTCATTATGATCAAAACCTTCACCGCCCGCACGCTGCACTTGCGCCTGATTAGCCACCATGGATTGACCGTGCTCCATGGAGCCTTCATGGGTAAGACGTCCTTCTAACATAATAGTAATTACATCTACTTCAAGATGGGGGTGCATGCCCGACTCGCCGTAAGGTACATAGCGAGCATCGGCCAAATAAACAAAGTTTCCTAAGCCATCCCAGGTATCGGTTTTGCCACCAATTTGCGTATCTTTCACTAGGCGAGTTTCTTCTATTCCTGCAAAACCACCACGGGGTAAGCTGTCACGAGATAAAATGTTCATAATGCATGTCCTTTGCCTTAATCGGCTATTTAGTCTTATTTAGTGCGCTTGCTTTCTGCTTTGTTCGACTCTTAATTCGAGAAAGGCAAACTGTTAAAGCTATTATAAGCAGTACATATAATTAAAAAATCGGGTAATATCGAGCTATTAGTTCGAATTTACTGAACAATTAAAAAAAGAATGAACGGAACCCCATGAAACTCACCCTAGACGCATTAACCGTATTAGATGCCATCGATCGCAAAGGCAGCTTTGCAAACGCAGCACAGGCATTGTTTAGGGTGCCTTCCACCGTGACCTACACAGTGCAAAAGCTAGAAGAGGATTTGGGGTTTGCCATATTTAAACGTGCTGGACGACGCTCGGTATTAACCCCAGCAGGAAAAGTCTTGTTAGAGCAGGGCCGCCAGCTATTAATGGCCGCCCAAGACGTGGTGAACAGCGCTCACCAGGTTAACAGTGGTTGGGAAGCTGAGCTGAATATTGCCATCGACACGGTGTGGGACATTCAACGCTTTTATCCAATACTGGCCGAGTTTCAACAGCTCAATAGCGGCGTGCAAGTCAACATTAGTGAAGAAGTAATGGGCGGCACGCTAGAAGCCATTATTGATCATAGAGCCGACCTTACTATCGGTGGCCCGCCGCCCGTCAGTGCCATTCAAGGCATTCAGTTTGAAAGCATTCTCAACACACAGTGGCTTTTTGTGGTGGCTAAGGCGCATCCTTTAACGACCCTTGCCACACCCCTAACCGAACAAGATATCGAGCCCTACGTATCAATTGTTATACGTGACTCTGCCACGCAATCGCCCATTCGCGCACACCGAAGTTTAGGCGCGAGATCCATGTTAAGAGTGGCGAATATGGAACAAAAAATTCAAGCTCAGTTACAAGGACTGGGGGTGGGATTTTTACCTAAACACAAGATTCAACCGTTATTAAACAGTGGCCAATTGGTGGAATTGAAAATTAAAAAAGACGCACCGGTCACACAACAATATTGTGCATGGCGCAGTAGTAATACCGGACGGGCGGCACTATGGTTTGTGGATAAGATACTGGCGGAGGTTGATGCGTAGTTTTTTACGTTTAAGGAAAAGGCACATCGACTCTAATAGCGGCCCTAGTAGCGACTTTGGGCAAAGGCGCTGAACCAGACCAACCCAGCGCCTTAAACTCTGTTCAAGGTGCTTAATCCAAGCTAAAACCAAATATACTAATTTCGGTTTTATAGGGTACTTGCTGCGCACCCTCTATCTTTTTATCAATCAAGCTTAAATAGGTGCCCATTTGGTGAGCTTGAATATTACTTTCATCCGGCACACTGGATACAAACTTAGTGGCTCGCATCATGCTTTTTAAACCATCGGTTATGGCATAGCTTTTCTCAGGCAGTAAAATAACTTCTTGACCCATATGCCAAAAAATATCCATTTCCCGTAACTGCAAAGGGCTAAGTGGCGGCACTAACGGCACGATATCTTTTGGTGTCACCACCCGTATTAACGGTAAGTTGGCAAACGCATCAGCGCCCGAAACATTTGTGACTTTTGGCTGACCAAACGTAATTACCTTTTGCAACAGAAAACCGTCACGCTGTAAATACATGGCCATAATAACCGCGACCGCCCCACCCAAACTATGACCGGTGACGATTACCGGCTGGCTTTTATCCAGTTTGGATTTTACATCCGTATACGCCGCTTTTGCCGCGCCGCCAAAACCTTGATGCAGCTGAATATTAAGATCCGTATCTAATTTAAGCGATACATCTAAATCCACCAGCGCATTTTCTAAATTAGCGGTGCCACGAAAAGACAAATATTGAAGGCCAGAAGGTGCACGCGCTAAAAAATAGCTTAACTCACTATCCGCTAACACGTTGTGATGAACCAGTGCATATTCAACGTGATTTAAACGCTTTACTATAGCGTTAGGGCTGTCATAAGATGCCGCTGAAATTAATGCCGATTTTTTTATTTCAAAAAAATCCACTGCCGCAAATACCGGACTACAGACCACACATAATAAAACGATTAAAATTCTAGACATAAGCCACTCAAAAAAATGAACGAAGAATACTAGACTACCCCCGTAATGCAAATTTTTGCCGGTAATCTGTGGGTGATAACGACGTTAGCCGTTTAAATAATTGCCTAAAAAAGCGAGCATCCTCATATCCCGACATGCGGCTTATCTCGGATATGGGTTTACTAGTGGATACCAGTACCTGTTTTGCCGACTCTATTCTTAACGCCTGAACATACGCCAATGGAGACTCTTGGGTGGCCTGTTTAAAACGGCGCTTAAACTGGCGCTCACTTAAATGTATTTTTTCAGCTAATGCCACCATGGATACATCATCCGTAAAGTGTACCGCTAGCCAATCTTGCACGCTCAGTATTGCTTCATCGGTATGTCGGCGCTGCGGCTGGAAGCTGGCATATTGAGATTGGCCTTGCCTGTCGGCATCAAACAATAAGGCCTTGGCACATTGCTGGGCAACGGTAGAGCCAAAAATCTCCTGCACTAAATGCATACTCATATCCTGATATGCACTGGCGCCACCTGAACAATACAGCCTGTTTTTTTGAGTAATCATGGCCTCACTGCGAAGATGTACTTTAGGAAAGCGCTGCTGAAATAAAGACGCACATTGCCAGTGAGTGGTGGCCGGTAAATCATCAAGCAAACCACTGGCCGCCAATACAAACGCCCCAGTACAAATGCTGGCAATCTTGCTGCCCTTAGCGTGCTGCTGCCTTAACCAAGTTAGAACGTCTTCGTCAAATTCAGCCGGCCTTGAATCAGGATGCCCTATAGCCCCAATAACAATCAAATCGGCGGTTTGCTGTTGGGAAAGTTTACCATGTACCGAAAGCTTCAATCCGCCTAAACACGATACCGCCTCCCCCGAGGGACTCATCAGCTGCACATCCATTCTTTGGGCCCGTGCCACTAAGCTATTCGCTAATGAAAATATCTCCATGGGCCCCGTCACGGACGTTACAGGACTATTATCCAATACCAATAAAATACACTTCATAGCCCCTCCTGCATTCTTTTTACAATTCTAGCCACTTTATGACCGAAGTACGCCCCTATATTGTCATATCTGCCACACGCAAACAACGGCGTCCATGGCTATAATGTTTAAGTAGATAGAACGCTCAGCAGATAGAATAATTATGACTCACCCATAGGCCCTTTTCATGACTCAAGCCACACAACATAAAGAACTGATTGAAACGTTTTACCAAGCTTTTAAACAAAAAGACTACCAAACTATGGCTCAGTGTTATCACACAGATGCCTACTTTAAAGATGAAGCGTTTGAGCTTAATGGCAAAGAAATAGGCAGCATGTGGCATATGCTGTGTATACGCGGCAAAGACATGACCATGGAGTTTTCGGTCACCGAAAAAGACGGTAACGTCAGCGCCCATTGGGAACCAAAATACAGCTTCAGCCAAACCGGCCGTTTAGTACACAACATCATTGATGCCGAGTTTGAATTTAAAGATGGTAAAATTATAAAACACATTGATCGTTTTAACTTTTGGAGCTGGAGCCGCCAAGCATTGGGAGCACCCGGATTACTATTGGGTTGGAGTTCATTGCTGCGAAACAAGGTGAAAAAAATGGCCATGGGGAATTTACAAAAGTTTATGCTTAAAGCGTAATGTTTGGCAGGGTTAAGCTTATGCGTAAGGCGTAAGCTAAGGACCTCCTTATTACCCTTAGCCATTACTTTCAATTCACAACCAATACCCATAAAAACTTAATCATTACCCCACCAGACACCCCAATACCACCAAATCACCCACTAATTCCGCCTTATGCAAAATCGGTTTTGATGAGAAGGTTGACACTTTTCAAATCTAAACGTATGTTTCAAACAAGTGTTTGATTTGTTAAATAATAACCAGTATATCTAAAGACCCCAATAAAGGTTTGTTATGCCAGAATATAAAGCGCCGCTACGTGAATTTAAATTTATCCTAGATGAAGTGCTGGATATGCCAGCGCACTACGCTAGCCTGCCTGCTTACGCCGACCTAGCCACTCCCGATATGGTGGATGCCATCATTAATGAAGGGGCCAAATTTTGTGAAAACATTTTGGTGCCTATTAACCGCTCGGGCGACATTGAAGGCTGTACTCACCACGCTGATGGTTCTGTGACCACACCGTCCGGTTTTAAAGCAGCCTATGACAAATACGTAGAGATGGGCTGGTGTTCATTAACCCACGATGAAGAATTTGGCGGCCAAGGCCTGCCAGAATCTTTAGGCCTAGTGATGACCGAAATGGTTAGTACCGCTAACTGGTCTTGGGGCACGTACCCGGGTTTATCCCACGGAGCTATGAATACCATTCACGCTTGGGGCACCCCTGAGCAAAAGAAAACCTATATGAATCCTTTGGTCAGCGGTGAATGGACCGGCACTATGTGCTTAACCGAATCCCATTGTGGTTCTGACCTAGGTTTAATGAAATCCAAGGCCGAGCCTAATGCCGATGGCTCTTACGCCATTACCGGCAGCAAAATATTTATCACCTCGGGTGAACACGATGTGGCCGGCAATATTGTACACATTGTATTGGCACGTATTGCTGGTGCCCCTGCCGGCACTAAGGGCATCTCGTTATTTATTGTGCCTAAGTTTTTACCCACCGAAGACGGCGCCATTGGCGATCGTAACGCTGTTAAGTGTGGCTCTATTGAGCACAAGATGGGCATGCACGGTTCGGCCACGTGTGTAATGAATTTTGATGGTGCACAAGGCTGGTTAATTGGCCCTGAAAATAAAGGCCTAAACGCCATGTTTACCTTTATGAATACCGCACGAATAGGTACGGCGTTACAAGGTGTCTCCACGTCTGAAGGGTCTTACCAAGGTGCCTTATCGTACGCCAAAGATCGTTTAGCCATGCGTTCTTTAACCGGGGCTAAATTCCCCGAGAAAGCTGCCGACCCTATTATTGTGCACCCTGATGTTCGAAAAATGTTGTTAACCCAAAAGGCCTTCACCGAAGGTGGCCGTGCATTGTTGTATTTAACCGCAAAGCAAAATGACATCGTAAAAGTGGGTAACACCGAAGAAGAGCGTAAAGCCGCCGATGACTTATTGGGTTTCTTAACACCCATCGCCAAAGCATTTTTAACCGAAGTGGGTCTTGAGTCTGCAAATCATGGTATTCAAATTTTCGGCGGCCACGGTTTCATTGCTGAATGGGGCATGGAGCAAATTGTACGTGACGCGCGCATCTCTACGTTATATGAAGGCACTACCGGTATTCAGGCGCTGGATTTGTTGGGCCGCAAAGTGATGATGACGCAAGGCCAGTCCTTGAAAAACTTCACTAAAATTATCCACACGTTCTGCAAAGAAGAAGCCGACAATGAAGAGCTGGCAATGTACACCGGAAAGTTGTCAGAGCTAATTAAAGAATGGGGCAACCTTACTACACAAATTGGCATGGCGGCCATGAAAAACCGTGATGAAGTGGGTTCGGCTTCGGTTGATTACCTAATGTACTCAGGTTACGTAACCCTTGCCTACATGTGGGCCACCATTGCCCGTGTAGC
>MAAA01014176.1_pt1 | contig 16905 bp, 12 predicted proteins | sample 1115971 | NCBI WGS metagenome assembly MAAA01 (sample SAMN04961123, study PRJNA320927) | seawater metagenome | isolation source: sample BD02T6 sea water enriched with oil for 6 days | place: USA:Gulf of Mexico | collected 2013-07-27 | reverse complement strand
TAGCTCAGTTGGTAGAGCAACTGACTTGTAATCAGTAGGTCCCGAGTTCGACTCTTGGTGTCGGCACCACTAATACTAAAGCCTCCGCAGTTAGCGGGGGCTTTTTAGTTTCTGGCGTAGGCTAATTTGTTTACATTAATGTTTACATTAGTGGTGTAGCTTAAATTCATCGCCCTGATGATCCGCTAGCCTCCGCTTTGAATAGCTGGTTATTTTTTGTATAATCTGCGCGCCTTAAAACCTGTCAGTTTGCTCTTTTATCGTATTGAAAGATTTAAAAAAGCAAGCTAATGTTAAAGAAAAAGATATCGGTGCTTACTATGAACGGTACAAATAATATACAGAAAGGCAGTTGTAAGAAGACTGTACCCACAAATAAACCTCAGCAAACGACAAATGTTTTCTCTCTTGACGCTGCAAAGAAAAAGCGTGATCGAGAAACTGCAACACAATCCATTATAGAAAGAGCGTCCCAGCTAGGCTGGTAGCTGTTTTATATTTCCGCTACTCTCCTTGGTTAATTAAATAATCAAGGATGGATTAATGGCTGATCCTGCTAAAAAAGAAAAAACACCTTCTGAGGCATCAAACGAGTCCGTTGTAGGGTCTGACTTTTCACTTGAGGCATTAAGTCGCCGTATTGGGGGGCGTCAGTCGAAAGAGCTTGTTATCGCACTGTCTGGTCCTATTGGATCAGGTATTCACACCGTTAGAGAGCAGCTCGACTTAGTCCTTAAAGATGAAGGCTATCAAGTCCATATCATCCGAGTTAGTGAGTTAATTCAAAAGTTTTATAAAGACTCTAATAACTACGATGAAATTATCGATATATCCACAGAAGCCCTGCGTTATAAAACACTGATGGATGCAGGTAACAGGCTTCGCAAAAATCATGATCAAGCGATATGCGCAATGCTTGCTTCTAACCAAATATCTATTATCCGTGAAGAAAAAAAACAAAAAGACAAATCAGATGGGTCCGATCATAATTCTGAAGATAAAAACTCATCTGGTTTAAATAAACGAGTTTTTGTTATTGATCAGTTAAAGCACCCTGAAGAAATCAAGTACCTAAAGAAGATCTATAGCGGTCTATTTTATCAAATTGGCGTGTTGTGTGATGAGCAGCGCAGGGAGGTTAGTTTAACTTCTAACGGTATGGATCGACGGGATGCCCATGAATTAATCGATAGAGACCGGAAGGATAATGAAAGTCATGGTCAGCAATTAGAAAAAGCATTGTTGCATGCTGATTTTTTCATTAATAACAGTGATCCTAACTCTTCCTCTATAGCGGCTCTCTTTGGGAGGTTTATGAAGCTATTGCATGGAGGGCGTGGTGTTACACCTACCAAGCAAGAAATAGGCATGTACTCTGCGTACTCCGCTTCAATGCAATCAGCTTGTCTGTCCCGTCAAGTGGGCGCCTCAATTCTAGATGCAGATGGAACGATATTGGCAACTGGTAGGAATGATGTTCCAAAGTTTGGGGGAGGTCTCTATTCTGAAGATGATAACGTATCTCCAATTTCTAAAGACTACCGCTGTGTACATAGAGATCAGCAATGCCATAACGACCTACATAAGTCGATACTAACAACCAAAGTTCAAGGTGTTTTAGAGGGGGCGCTAAAACAGTATCCTGAAATTGATACGGCTGATTTGGCGCAATTAATTCACGATAAGACTCCTATAAAATCTCTAATCGAATATTCAAGAGCAATTCATGCTGAAATGGACGCATTGATATCTTTAGTGAGGAACGGTAAGTCCATATCTAAGTCGGCAACGCTATATACTACGACATATCCCTGCCATAACTGCGCGAGACATATCATTACAGCTGGTATTGAGAGGGTGGTATATATCGAGCCATATGAGAAAAGCCTTGCCATTAAACTACACGATGACGCGCTAAGTCATTCAGCATCTACTTGTAAGGTGAGTATCATACCTTTTCAGGGTATTGCGCCGAAACGCTTCCAGGTGTTTTTCTCGAATACGAAAGCAAGTAAAGATGAGCGTGGCCGTATGATCCAAACTGATAAAGAAAATTTACTACAAGTAGACCAAGAGTTTGTTGATTCGTATTTAGAGCGGGAAGATATAGCTTCTGCTGAAGTGCTTAAATTTTTACATAGTGAGCAGGCAGCAATTCGCCCTTAAGTATATTTATTAAAGGCTGGCCATTTAATTGGCGGCCTTTTATAAAATTATTAAGTGTGTTGGTATCACATTTTATGGACCTATACCCTAGCTGAGTCGTAAGGTTTTGCTTTTTCAGAGGGGGGCTAGTGGCACACTAAATTTTAAGAAGCCCCTGTAGTTAGCGGAGGGCTCCTTCGGAATTTGGTCACTTCTACCTTTAATTTAGCTATAGAGCTATTGAAACGTCAGCCCCTCCCCTCTTTTGATTTACCCTTAGTATTTATTTTTTGACTCTCCAAAAACTAACCCAAATTTCATGTAAAATGGATCAATTAAGGTATGGATTTAAAATACCTCGATACACAATCTATGTAACCCTAAGTAGAGCTCTTGAACTCAGCTGAGTGTCGCTCGTATATCTGTTGTTAATGCGGGGCTAGCTGGGGAATGGATTGACTCATTCGTTTAAAAGTAAGTAATAAGAGCTTAAAAGTATTATGGCAGCCAAGAAAAAAGTAAAACCCGCCAAATCTACCCAAGTTAATTTTGAAGAGTCACTGTGGGACAGCGCGAACAAGCTGCGCGGTTCGGTGGAGTCTTCCGAATACAAACACATTGTATTGAGCTTAATCTTTCTTAAATTCATCAGCGATAAGTTCGAAGTCCACCGCCAAGCACTTATTGACGACGGCAAAGAACAGTTTGTAGACATGGTGCCGTTTTACACCCAAAGCAATGTGTTCTATTTAGCAGAAGAGGCTCGCTGGTCCACCATCATCAAACACAGCAAGCAAGATGACATCGCATTAAGAATTGATACTGCGTTACACACCATTGAAAAAACCAATAAATCCTTGGCAGGTGCGCTGCCGGACAACTACTTTTCGCGCCTTGGTTTAGAAAGCAACAAGCTAGCGGCGCTGCTAGACACCATCAATAACATCGACACCTTTTTAGCTGAAGATGAAAACCAAAGTGAAGATGAACGTGTTCTTGCTGAAGAAGACCTGGTAGGTCGCGTATACGAATACTTTCTTGGAAAGTTTGCCGCATCAGAAGGTAAGGGCGGTGGCGAATTTTATACGCCTAAATCAATAGTTGCCTTGCTGGCCGAAATGCTAGAGCCTTATAAAGGCAAAATCTACGACCCGTGCTGTGGCTCTGGTGGTATGTTTGTTCAATCCATTAAGTTTATGAAAAGCCACAACGGCAACCAAAAAGACATCTCCATCTACGGCCAAGAATACACCAGCACCACTTACAAGCTGGCGAAAATGAATCTGGCCATTCGTGGCATCAGTGGCAATTTGGGCGAGGTAGCCGCCGATACTTTCTTTAAAGATCAGCACCCCGACTTAAAGGCCGATTACATTATGGCCAACCCACCGTTTAACCAAAGCCAGTGGCGCGCCAGTAATGAGCTGACCAACGATCCACGCTGGGGCGGTTACACAGTACCGCCAACAAATAATGCTAACTACGCGTGGATTCTTCACATGCTTAGTAAGTTATCTGAATCGGGTACAGCGGGTTTTGTACTGGCCAATGGTTCCATGAGCAGTAGCTCCAGCGGAGAAAGCGTCATTCGCCAAGAGATCATCGATAACGATCATGTGGATTGTATGATCGCATTGCCGGGGCAATTGTTTTACACCACGCAAATTCCTGTCTGCCTATGGTTCCTTACTAAAAATAAAACAGAAGTCAAAAGCAGCGAGGGGATTGTAGATAGAAGGAACAGAGAGGGTGAAACGCTATTCATCGATGCTCGCCAAATGGGTTCAATGATCAGTCGTACTAATAAAGAGTTAACGAACGATGACCTCGCCAAAATCGCGGGTACTTATCACGCGTGGCGTGGTGAAGAAAAAGACGGTAGTGGTGACCTAGAAAAATATGAAGATGTGGCCGGTTACAGTAAATCAGCTTCACTAGAAGACATTAAAAACAACGAGTATGTACTGACCCCTGGCCGCTATGTGGGTGCTGCTGAACTAGAAGACGACGGCATTCCCTTTGAAGTGAGGATGAAAGCTCTTAGCGAAACGCTTTATAGCCAGATGAAAGAAGCCGAAGCATTGGATAGTACTATTCGCCAGAGCTTGGAGGTATTGGGTTATGGGAAGTGAGTGGCCAGAATTTAGGTTAGATGAGATTACCGATCTAATTATTGATTGCCCCCACTCAACTCCAAAGTGGACTAAGAACGGTGTAATTGTTCTTAGGAGTCAATACATAAAAAATGGCCGATTAAATCTATCCAACCCTAGCTTTACGAATGAGGATGGTTACGAAGCTCGAATCAAAAGAGCAACGCCAAGTGCTGGCGATGTTGTTCTTACCCGAGAGGCTCCTATGGGTGAGGTTTGTTTGATTCCTGGCAACTTGAAGTGTTGTCTAGGTCAAAGAATGGTTCTTTTAAGAGCGAACAAAAATATTTTAGATCCTGAATACCTTCTTTATGTGCTTCAAAGCCCTTTTCTGCAGCATCAAATTAGCTGGAACGAGGGGACCGGAACAACAGTAAGTAATATTAGAATTCCAAGCATTAAAGCTTTTAAAATACCGACCCCAAAATTATCAATACAACAGGGAATCGCACACACACTAAGCACTATTGACAATAAGATAGAACTCAACCGCCAAACCAACCAAACCCTAGAGCAAATGGCGCAAGTCTTGTTTAAAAGCTGGTTTGTGGATTTCGACCCCGTTATAGACAATGCCTTAACAGCAGGAAACCCTATCCCAGAACCTTTTAAAAAGCGCGCAGAAGCTAGAAAAGCCGTGCTCGATAAAACCCTTCCAGAAGAGCAACGCGCACATTTTCCTAGTGAGTTTGAAGAAACTGATGAATTGGGTTGGGTGCCGAAGGGTTGGGGTGTTACTCCAGTGGGAAAGGTAATCGAGAATGTAGGCGGTGGGACTCCTAAAACAAAAGAAGATGCTTTTTGGGTTGATGGCACACACCCGTTTTGTACGCCAAAGGACATGTCAGGCTTAAACTCTAAAATTATATTACGGACCGAGCGCCATTTAACAGAAGCTGGTGTGGCTAAAATTAGTTCTGGGATTTTACCTATCGGCACCGTGCTAATGTCCTCAAGGGCACCTATCGGTTATCTAGCAATCTCCAAAACACCAGTCTCTGTGAACCAAGGAGTTATCGCTTTAAAGCCAAATAAAAGATATGGAAGCGAGTATTTGCTTTGCTGGGCTGAGGCTAGTATGGAAGAGGTTGTATCTAGAGCAAATGGAAGTACCTTCCTTGAAATTAGTAAAAAGAATTTTCGTGATATTCCGTTCTTAGAGGCTAGTGAAGCTGTGATATCTGAATTCTCTGTGATTGCCGAAGGCTATTTCAAAAAAATTACAGGCTTGCAGCAGCAGGTTGATCAGTTAGAAGAAATGCGCGACACACTACTGCCTAAGCTAATTTCAGGTGAGGTGCGCCTGCCAGAAACAGATTTAGTCGTTAAGCAAACCATCGAAGCCATTGCTTAAGCACTGTTGAAAAAGGATTTTTAATGAAATTTAATGAAGCCCAGTTAGAAAATGCCATCATTCAATTGCTGGGTGAGCAGGGTTATCCTCATGTACTTGGGGAGGATATTGAGCGCGGCCCTACAGATGTTTTAATCAAAGGCGACTTGCGGGCTTATCTCAACAACCAATATGCCAGCGATGGTATTACCGCTAATGAGATAGAAGGGATTATTCGTCAGTTAGAAATGCTCTCGGCCAGTGACTTGTACGACAGCAACAAAACCTTTTGCAAATGGCTGAGCGATGGTTTCTTGCTTAAGCGTGAAGACCATAATAAGAAAGACATTTACATACAGCTGATTGATTATCGTGATCTAGCGCAAATGCGTGAACCCACGGAAGACGAAGTGGATGTTCTGACGACGGATAAGGTTAGTGAATCGTCAGCCCCAGCCTACGGCGATGCCACAACTAATAATTACAAAATTGTTAACCAACTAAAGATTGAGTGCGTAGCCCAAGACAGCGATGTTGAGCATCGTATCCCGGACGGCATTTTATATATCAACGGCTTGCCCTTGGTACTGTTTGAGTTTAAAAGTGTTATTCGTAAAAAGGCCACCATTCACGAAGCCTATGTTCAAATTTGTACGCGGTATCGTCGCGATATTCCGCAATTGTTTGTATATAACGCACTGTGCGTGATTAGTGATGGCGTAAATAACAAGATGGGCAGTCTGTTTGCCCCTTATGAGTTTTATTACGGCTGGGGAAAGATAACCGGCAACGAAACGCTTGGTAAAGATGGCTTGGATTCATTGAACACCATGTTACAAGGCTTATTCGACAAGCGCCGTTTGCGAGAAGTGTTGCGCCACTTTATTTACTTTCCTGATAAGAGCCATCAAGAAATAAAGATCGTCTGCCGTTATCCGCAGTATTACGCGGCCACCAAGCTGTACCAAAACATAAAAGAGCATCAAAAAACGCCAGACGGTAAAGGTGGCTATGAGGGTGATGGTAAGGGTGGTACTTACTTTGGCGCTACGGGTTGTGGTAAAAGCTTTACCATGCAATTTCTTGCGCGCTTGTTAATGAAAAGCGTGGATTTTGAAAGCCCCACTATTGTACTGATTACCGACCGCACCGATTTGGACGACCAGCTCTCGGTACAGTTTACCAATGCCAAAACCTATATTGGCGATCAAATTGTTGAAACCGTTACCTCTCGTGACGACTTGCGCGCTAAGTTACAAGGTCGCCAAAGTGGTGGAGTGTTCTTAACCACCATTCACAAGTTTACCGAAGACGCTCAGTTACTTACCGACCGCTGTAACGTGATTTGTATTAGTGATGAAGCCCACCGTAGCCAGGTTAACCTAGATCAAAAAATAACGGTGATTACCGAAGGTAAAAACAAGGGCGTTAAAAAAACCTACGGCTTTGCCAAATACCTTCACGACTCGCTCCCCAATGCCACCTATGTGGGTTTCACTGGTACACCCATTGATGCCACGCTTGATGTGTTTGGCCCGCCAGTAGATAGCTACACCATGAACGAATCGGTAAAAGATGAAATTACCGTTCGTATTGTGTACGAAGGCCGCGCCGCTAGAGTCTTGTTAGATAACAGTAAGCTCAAAGAAATTGAAGAATATTACAAACTATGTGCTGACGACGGTGCCAACGAATACCAAATAGAAGACAGTAAAAAAGCCATGGCCAACATGAGCGCCATACTAGGCGACCCTGATCGTATTGAGGCGCTGGCCAGGGACTTTGTAGCCCACTACGAAGGACGCATCACAGAGTGCTCTACCGTGGCGGGTAAGGCCATGTTTGTGAGTAGTTCACGACAAATTGCTTACCAGTTTTATCAAGAGCTAGAAGCCTTGCGCCCTGAATGGTTTGAGGTATTAGATTGCGCCGAAGGTGAGCAACTTACCGAAAAAGAGCGCAAAGAACTAAAAGCATCTGAACGGGTGCGTATGGTCATGACCCGCAATAAAGACGATGAGAAAAGGCTGTGGGACAGGTTAGGTACTAAAGAAGATCGTAAAGAGTTAGACCGCCAGTTTAAGCAGGCTAAGTCTAATTTTAAAATCGCCATCGTAGTGGATATGTGGCTCACCGGGTTTGATGTTCCATTCCTCGATACCATGTACATAGACAAGCCGGTAACAGAACACAACTTGATTCAAACCATCTCACGGGTCAACCGTAAGTTTGAAGGCAAGACCAAGGGTTTGGTGGTGGATTATATTGGTATCAAAACCAATATGAATAAAGCCCTGAAACAGTTTGGTGGTGGCGGTGGCGAAAACGTTGAAGATATTGCTGCGTCTATTGTAGAAGTTCGTAATCATCTAGACCTGTTAAACAAAGCCTTTCATCACTTTGATAGCAGTGGATATTTCAGTGGTGATCCTATTGGGCAATTAAACTGCCTAAATGGAGCCGCTGAATACGCAATGCAAACGGACAAAACCCAAAAGCGCTTTATAGATATTACCAAGCGCCTAAAAGCGGCTTACGACATTTGCTGTGGTAGCGAGAAGATCGGCAAGGACGAGCGTGATCACATTCACTTCTACATGGCCATTCGCTCTATTATCCACAAGCTTACCAAGGGCAATGCGCCGGATACCGCGCAAATGAATGCCAAGGTACGTGAGATGATTGCCGAAGCCATTAAGAGTGACGGTGTAGAAGAAATATTTAAGCTCGGTGGTGACGATGAGGAAGGTGAAGGCGCTATTGATATTTTTGACGAAGATTACCTAGCCAAAATAGATAAAATCAAACTGCCCAACACCAAGATTCAGCTCTTACAAAAGCTGCTTCAAAAAGCCATTGGCGAAGTAGCGAAGACCAATAAAATGCAAGGCGTGGACTTTACCAAAAAATTTCAAGCGCTGGTGGATAAGTACAACGAGCGTAAAGAAGGCGATGTGTTGGTGAGTAGTGTACTGGAAGATTTCTCAAATGAGATCATCGACCTGTACCACGACCTAAAAACCGAAATGACCTCGTTTGCTGATATGGGTATCGACTTCGAAGAAAAAGCGTTCTACGACATACTGAAGTCGCTGTCGGTTAAGTATGACTTCACTTATCCAGAAGAAAAAATGATCGAACTGGCGAAGAAGGCCAAAGCTGTTGTTGATAGTGTGGCAACCTTTCCAGATTGGAGTCGGCGAGCGAGTATCAAAGCCGAATTACAGGTTAATTTGATTCTCTTGTTGGCGGAATATGGTTACCCACCGGTGGCCAATGATGATGCTTACAAAGAAATACTGGAACAGGCCGAAAACTTTAAAAAGCACAGTGCGGCCTGAGTGAATAATTAAACGATTTATGTGTTTGGCTGGGCAGGCTTTGAAGGCTGTGTAGTGATTCGATACATCGTTTTAAATCTCTGGTGTATGGTTATATATAAGACTCTCGATATATGAGTGGTAGGTAACCCAAAAACAGGCTGTTAGCTCTCATATAATGAACCTAACTCGATACCTGTTAAGTATTGGACTCATATATCGAGTACTAACAGGAGCATTAGACTCATATATTGAGAGCGTAAATTTTTACAAATCCCTTCCTAGCGATTCATTATCAATTTCAAAATAGACAGACAAAGCCAGCTGACCTAACCTATTATTTTATGACCTGTGTGTGTCCGTGAACTAAAAATTTGGGGGTAGTAAGTGGAACAAGATTACTTCATTTCAAGAGTCCTTCGTGAATTCGCTGAATTAAAGCCTAGCGCATCTAAGAAACTGACCCAAAGCATCCCAAAGAATGAACGCGGAACAAAAGGCTCGAAGATTAAAAAAGTAGAGTTCATTGTCAGCAACCATCAGGACACCTTCAAAAAAATAGCTGTATCCATTTTGGGGCAAAACCACGAATCAACCAATCCACTTGGGCTTAGTAGCAATTCGTTATTAAATAGTATTATGCCACTGATAACTGAAGAGCGAGTGAGCGGTTCTTTTGGTGTAGGTTATAGCCATGGCCAAGGGGAGGTGGAATAGCTCTCATATAATGAACGTAACTCAAGGCCCGAAAATATTTAGTTATCGAGTACTAATAGACGTATTTGATTGCATATTGAGAGTGTAAAATTATCAGGGTTCACCTCAGTGTAATCTCTTTCTCAAGCGATTCTTGTACGCCCATATTAAAAAGGCGAGGTCACTAAATAGTCCAATTTGGGGTGGCTAGTGTAATGGATTGCTTAGCCAGGGCAGAACTAGTCTGCCCTGGCCCTTTTATTTCGCCTAGTTTATTACTAACTCTAAAATGGCTTTTAGAATCCTTAGTAATAGGAGGAATAAGTTGAGTCTTTTTTCATTTTTCATAGCTGCCTCCAAAATAAATAAATGTATCTAGTTAAAATTGGATTCAGTTATATATAGTCCGGGTGTGCCTTTAATAATCGAAAAGGCAAAGTTTCTAATAAGATTCTTGATATATGAGTGGTAGGCAGTCCTGAAACCGCCTATTAGCTCTCAAATAATGAACCTAACTCAAGGCGTGTTATTCATTAGACTCATATATCGAGAACGTGAATTTTTAATAACATCCCCACCTAAGCCTTCCTAGTAGCAGTTTTTGAATCTCCGTCTATATTTAAGACGAGCTACGCCATGATCAGGGTTGAATGTAATTTGTAGTAAATACCTAGGTCATCGTTTTAATCGTGATGCTGTGTAAAAGCTAGGAGTCTAACAATGACCGAAGTGCCACAAACGGTGTGGAACCAGATGGCCAAGACAGTGCCGTTACAGTCGGACTGGGCTAAAGAAATGTTCCCGGCGACCCCGGAACAAGTGGAAAAATATTTAGATGATCAATCTAGGAAAATGAGCAACGCGTGTTTTTTGAGTCGAGTAATTTCAAGCTATCAAACGGTGGTGCCTTTGTTGCTAGAAAGTGAGGCTATCAGTTTATTCATTGAGCAAACTGGGAATTATGGCTTGAGGCAAGCCTTACCGGAGGTAAACAGCGCCCAGGAAGCGGTCAGCTTAATGATGCGGGATAGGATGTTGGACGAGGAGGAAATAGATCAATTGTATAACCTGCTTAAGCCACTGGAGCCTGAGTACTAATGAAGTCCACTATCCCTTCATATTGGTGTGGAAACCTCGTTAAATTAACACCTAGGGCAATGGTTCGTTTGGGTACGTATTCCCCTCCAGCGGCTTATCAGGTAAATAATAAAACCAGTGTATCAAAGACTGCTTCGCGATTATCACTGTGCCAGCTGTATTCAGCCAGTCAAAATGTTTTAGGGGATGCTGCCGAAGAGCAGTAATAAAACGCATTGGGTTAATTGAAATGATTACTTCATTCACGTATCGAACCTAATCTCGGTAAATAATTAGAGTCATATATCGAGCACTAAGCAGAGAGTTAGGCTCACATAATGAGAGCTAATATTCTGTAGGGTTCATCATGTTAATAAACCTTATTGAAGTCCCAACTGAGGTGATGATTTGTAGGAACCTACTCTGTGGTGCGTAGCCTTAATATTTATCCGGTAAATAAATTACAGAATAAATTGCGTAAGCCTACAGACAATCTCTCCATAGAAATGACAAAAAGGCACTGAATCATCGTTTTATGTGTGTAAATGTGGGTCGGTAAAAAAGTTTTAGGGAAATTCCGACCGGTACCGCTCAATTAATTTAAACAAAGCGGCGCTTGAATAACTGGTCAAAAGTAAGCCGCCATGACTTACATATTTTCATAGCGGCTTCGTTGATGGCTGAATTTTCCATTGCTCTTTAGGAAGTTTGAAATAATTAAGTGGCACTGGTGACACTTTTATATGATCGTCATACTCACGTCTTAAAGCGTCATCAATGCCGTGCCAGGTTATGGCCACAAGAGTACAGTCTCCTCTAATTTTATGGCCCTGCCTGGTAACAATTATAAAGCCCTTATGTTCCAGTCCCCGTTTTGCTCGATCAAGCGACCCTGTGGATTTCCAGCCCAACATCTTCATAAGGGAATAGGTTGGGGATAAATTACCGTTATTACTCCCATTGGATTGAAGCAAAAGGTGGACTAACAGCCGCATTTCAAGACCCGTTAAGCTTTTCCCTCGATCACTTTTCAATACATGGTGAGGAATGCCAGCGAAGCGTGGAGTAGCACCTCTGCCCTTTTTTTGGGTATAAGACTTAGCCATGAGCTAAGTTTTATACAAGTGTGGACTAATTAAACGAACGGCCTTCTCTCTTAGGCGTTTAGCCAAGCGCTGGCTATTCATCCCATATTCGAGGCCATGCTTATTGATATAAGTATTCCAATGCCACTCATATTCAATTTCAATTTGATGGGCTGAGAGAACCTTAAATAAGTAACTGTAAATTAGGCGGATGGCGAACTCTCTGCTGCTATCAGACAAGCTGTAACGAGTGAAATGGGTAACGCCGCCAGCTTTGTTTGCATGAGGCTCGCTTTTCCTATCAATTAAAATACCATGCCGGTTGGCTAATCGACTTATTGTGCTATTTAAACAGGTATCGTCACAGGCACTTAACGCTTCAAGCCTGTTGAGAGAACCCTCAGTGAGGTGAAGTAGTACCTTGATCACTTTAGGTACACGATATTTAGGCTTAATAGTCGGGGTCATTATGATGTCCTCCCTTTAATTTGTTTCTCTACCCAATGATTTACTTCTTGTAGGGACCAGCGCACACAGCGATTTGATAAAGTGATTCTTTGGGGGAATCGTCCTGCTTTTTCTAAACGCCAAATGGTCGAGCGGGAAAGTGAGGTTCTAAAAGCAACTGCTTTGCAGTCGAGGAGAGCTTGATTCATATATGATTACACCTTGTCTTTATTGATTAGGTGCCACCATTAAATAGTTTTATTTTGTCGCCAAAAAGTTGAAGTTACTTGCTAATTTTCTATATGGTTCAACCTTTGGAGGAAGCCTATGGTTAAAATGAGAGGGCTTTCCTCCAAAGGGAGCATTTATAAATAGCCGAGGCTTGGATCAATTAAAGTGAGAGCGTCGCTTCCAGTGACCCCTTCGGTCCAGTGTTGTTGGTTTATATTTCTGCCAAAGCTTGATAGCGTCATCAACCTGCTTTTGTACTTCACGCGGTTGCATTAGTTGGCTACTCTCGAGCTGAGGGTTAATGGATAAGCCAACTATATAAGCTATTAGGGAGTATAGGCGCTTAGTTTTTTGGAGTGTCTCAATACTGGTCATTTGAATGAGTGAGTAGGTAACTAGTTTGATTCTATATAGCTTTAAACTTGGACGACCATTATTGGATTGAAATAGTGGGATTGCCCCTCGTTTTTGAAAATTTACCAGTCCGTCTGCATATGATTTAAGTATGTCAGCGGCACTTCTGTTATGAAATCTCATTTGAGCCAATAAAGCTGGGTTTTTTACGGGGTCTAGCTCTCTTGGCAAAATTCCGGTTTTAGCATTCTCTAGCATCGATCGGTTGATGGTATCGAATACTTCAGGACATATATTTCTGCCGTATAGCCGGGGGGCTACTTCTTCGCCTACTGCCTCATGTAACTCAGTTACGGCCCTGTTGAAGTTTATAACTGCCTTTTCAATTTTTTTATCATTACCCTGGTATATATTTTTCTGTGAGGAGGTTAAATCTCGTAATAAGGATGCCATCATACCTAGCGAACAAGTCCTATCTATAATGAAATCTCCTTGATTGGTCGGCAGTGAGATAAAACCCTCTTCGCTCGGCCTAGCGTGGCCTGCCAAGAACTCTAGGGCATGAAGCCTTGTTTCAGAGGCTTCTCGGGATAAAAAACTTTCAAGTATTGTGGCTTCCCTGGGATCATCAAAGACGGTTCTGCTGAGGACGTCTTGAGCGTTGCTGTAATTTAGGTTAAGTCTATTTAAATGATTATTTTTAGCTGCTAGGTAAAGTCTCACCCACGTAAGATACGGGCCTTGAACCCAACTAGCCAGCTTGACGGGAGTTGAGTTAGGGCCGATGTTCTCTTGCGGGGTAATACCAAGGGAGTTGCTTGAAATAAAATCCATCTAAATTGTTCCATTTTTATTGTTATTAAAGCGAGTTGATTGCCACCACATTATTTAAGTCTTTGTCATCAATGATCTGCTCTAGGCGGTTCCCCCACGCATCAAGCGCATGACGTTTTTCATTCATATAGTCGTAACGGTCGTAGTGCTTGCTGGATACATCCCCCAGTGCGTGGTTATTTATTCGGTCTCGTATTTCTTTGGATAGCCCCAGTTCCCCCATTCGGGTTTTACAGGTTCGCCTTAAGTCTCTTGGGTTGAAGTGTTCAAAGTCGTTATTAGGAAGGCTTGTGTAGCGGCTGGTGGCTTTGCTAATGGAGGCGAGAACAATCGGTTTGGCTGAGTTTAGTTTGTGTGGAAAAAGAAAAGGGCTGCCATCACAGTGAGCTTGTACAATATCCAGTAATTTTAAAGCCAGGTTATTGAGTGGCACCAAATGCGTTTTGCTGTTCTTGGTTCTTTCACCCGGTATTTCCCAAATAGCATTGGTCAGGTCGAACTCGTTCCAGGTGGCCTGCGACACTTCCATGATGCGTTGGCCGCCGGTTGCCAGCACTAACTTTAATATGTGCTCTATATGTGAAAACTGGTTGGTAGTATTAAAGCCATGCCACATCTGCTTGATCTCATCAGGAGACAATTCGCGGTCTCCGGGCTTTTCATTTTTAAGGGCTTTGGGAACGTCTCGAACTGGGTTTCTTTCAATTTGGAAAGTGATTAACGAATCCATGGTGCTGGGATTGTTATCGTGTTCAATGCCATAGGTAAATGAGGCGCTGAGATATGACCTCAACCGGTTTGAAGCGATGAGTGCGCCACGCTTGATAACGCTGTGGAGTACTAGCTTAATTTCATGGCTGGTTATTTGATTAGCGGGCGTGTCTTTACCCAGTAGGGGGAGTGCGTCGACGGTGAGAGCTCTGTGGGCTTCACTGAAGGATTTTTTACCGTTGGCTTTAAGATTGGCCACGTAACTATTGAACAGCTGCTCGATGCTGCCTTGTTGTCCTTGCCTGCGTTTCTCTTGTTCTTGTTCGAACTCTTGCCGAACTAATTCAGCCTTGGGGTCTAAGCCTTGTATTAAAAAAACGGCTAGTTCATTTTTCTTGGTGCGGGCTTGCTCTAATGTGATTCCCATCCCTGCGTTGTTTTTGCTATAGGAGCCAAGAGCAATGCTGGTGCGTTTTTTATCTTGGGTATAAACGAAGTAAAATTCTTTGTGGCCAGACGGGCGAACGAGAAGCCAAAGCGCACCCTTACCGCGCTCCCTTTGGCGATCAATTGCGTAGTACTGTTTGGGCTTAGACTTCAGGCCCAGTATTTCCCGATCCGTGAGTGCCATAAGTTGTTTACAGTTATGTTTACATTAAGAGCCTAACTTAAGGAATAAACATGAACAAGTAAGAACAGAGGCTAATTTATAAGTGCTTGTTTTTAAAGGGTTTTGAGACGTTTTGATTTTATTTGAATAATGTAATTAATTGACTTGTAATCAGTAGGTCCCGAGTTCGACTCTTGGTGTCGGCACCACTAATACTAAAAAGCCCGCTTAGAAATAAGCGGGCTTTTTTCGTTTTTCTTAGTGCTAATTTGTTTACAATTGGGTGCGCCCTGAATAACGTCAAAGGGAAGTTTGGGCACTCTAGTTGAATTACTCAGAATAAAACTATCGTATTATCCAATTGAATAATCACAAACTCATAAATAAATGGAATTTTAAAATGAAGCCTTGGCATTTATTGATTGTCTCTTTCCTTTCCCCGCTTTTAACTTTTGCCAGTGTTAATAAACTACCTCCCATCGAACAATATCAACAAGGCGTTGATTATTACATTGGGCGGAATGGAAAAAGTGTTAATTATAAAGAAGCTACCAAATGGTATTTAAAAGCTGCAGAGCGGGGTTATACCTTTGCACAGTACGACATGGCCCGTATGTATATTCTTGGTCTTGGTGTAAAGAAAGATAACAAACAAGCTGTCACATGGCTTAAAGAAGCTGCCAACCAAAACTTAATTCAGGCTCAGTTTGATCTTGGTAATAGCTACAGAAGTGGTGACATCGTAGCCCAAAATTATAATTTAGCTATCAAGTGGTATAAAAAAGCAGCGGAGCAGGGTGATGTTAGAGCGCAAACCAGCCTTGCTTCTATGTATAAGGCAGGACTTGGAGTAAGTCAGGATTTTAAACAAGCTCTTTTATGGTTGCGTAAAGCGGTAGAGCAGGGTGAAGCAAAACCTCAAGCGGAACTCGGAATGTATTATCTTCGAGGTGATGGGGTTCCTCAAGATTATCAGCAAGCTGTTTTTTGGCTTCGTAAAGCAGCTGACCAGGGATTAGCTGAAGCACAATTTAATCTTGGAACTAGCTACAGGGTTGGAGCTGGTGTAGAGAGAGACTATAAGCAATCTGTGGAGTGGTATAAAAAAGCGGCTAATCAAGGTTACGCTGAAGCAGAGTCTAATCTAGCTTTTATGTTTATTAAAGGTTTAGGGGTAAAGCAGGATTTTAAGCAGGCTATTTATTGGAATAAAAAGGCAGCTGAACATGGCTTAGTGCATGCGCAATTAGCTATTGGGAATAGTTATGCAAGAGGCGATGGTGTTACCCAAAATTTTAAAGAAGCTTTTAAGTGGTTTCGTACAGCGGCTGAACAAGGTAATGCTGATGCTCAAAGTACAGTTGGTTACATGTATAAAAAAGGAATGGGTGTAAAGAAAGATAATGAACAAGCTATTTCTTGGTTTCGTAAAGCTGCTGCGCAAGGTGAGAAGAAAGCAATAGAAGCATTGAAAAGAATATAAAATTTAAGGTGATTTACACTTATGGAGGCTGTGAATCATTCTGTGTAATTGCCAGTTTTAAATATGGCCTTAATATAGGGGGCTCTTAATTTACTTCGAACACACCCGATTACGTCCACCATTTTTAGCCAAATAAAGCGCTTCATCGGCTCTTATAAGGGCCTTATCTAGGGAGTCGTCATCGGATCCCATAGTGGTGACGCCAATGCTAACCGTTAAAGGGATGGGCTGACCTTTTTCATCTTCCATGTGGGTGTCTTCTACTTTTTTCCGTAGTTTTTCAGCCACTTTCAGCGCCATTTTTAAACTGGCATCCGGTAATAGAATTGAAAATTCTTCCCCGCCAATACGAGCCACCAAATCATGTTTTCTAACACAGGCTAAAAATGTATTGGCCAGTTTACTCAAAGCCATGTCGCCCATGTG
>MAAA01014175.1_pt1 | contig 16938 bp, 18 predicted proteins | sample 1115971 | NCBI WGS metagenome assembly MAAA01 (sample SAMN04961123, study PRJNA320927) | seawater metagenome | isolation source: sample BD02T6 sea water enriched with oil for 6 days | place: USA:Gulf of Mexico | collected 2013-07-27 | reverse complement strand
ATGAACAAGATGTTTGCCTTGATATCGCCCAGCGGCGGCCAGAGTCCCAACAAACAAGCCCAAATGAACCTTAAATGCGACCCGGACCAAGCCCAGGAATTACGTGATCTTTTTGAGGCCGTGATCCCGGGTTACCATATGAACAAGATCATGTGAAGTATTCCACCAACACCACTCAGTAGAAGAACCTACCTCCCGATGAAAGGCTATACTCTTACAAGCTATGCCAATTTACTAAATTCAACCAATGCTGGACATGATGCCAACCCATAAGCAGAATTACCTCACTAGCAAGGACTTAAACAAGAGACACCCATGGATCTAGAGCAAACACAGCACTACCTTAGCCAGAAGCCTGAAGCCAAGCTGACCTACCCCTTCGACCCAGATGTTCAGGTCTACAAGGTAGTGAACAAGATGTTTGCTCTAATTTCACCAAACGGGAAAAAGATATCCGATCACCCATTACTTAACCTTAAGTGCGACCCTGACCAAGCTCAAGAGTTAAGGGATGTATTTGAGTCAGTGATACCTGCTTACCACATGAACAAAAGACATTGGAACAGTGTAATACTGGACGGGTCCATCCCCGACTCTGAAGTAGAACGCATGATAGATCATTCATATACATTGGTAGTAAAAGGGCTGAGAAAGGCCGAGCTGAATCAACTATTGCTGCACTACCCCGAAGGCACACTATTCAAAGATTAGGAAATTGACAACCCCTGCCCTATATACAAATCATGAACAAAACATAACTGTGCACTTGTCATCACGCACCATGGTCACGGGTAAGCAGTATCACGCTTCTTTTTAAAGTGCGCTTTTGGTATTCTGGAGGGAATTCACTAAAGCCAGTAACCGTCAAGGATTGAGGTGCAGTGATTACACCAATTAAGCACTGCAGTGGATAATTTATGACCCCAGGATTTTTCTCAATCTCTGACCAGAACCTAAAGCTTAGAAGAAATTTATTGTTCGCTGCTACGCTCTACATGATTCACATGACAATGGTCCCGCTGGAGAATTTAAAAGTATTCAACGTTGAAATCAACAAATCCTTTTTAGACATGGGGCTTCCCTTATCCATTCTTTGGTTTACATTCAACTATGCATCAACACTAATAACAGAATACGTTCAATGGCAATCCTCACACATTGACCCAGAAAATCCTAAGTCAACTGGACATTGGAAAGGTAAGACATTTATACCAAGTCTAATTAAGGCAACCAATAAGGAACTAACGCTAAAGACCGATTTTATATCTGGAAAAAACATTGAGGGAGCAAGTTTATACCCAGAAGAAACAGCACTTCAAAATATAACCGACATAATGAAAAACAAGTTATCGGATATTGAGGAACAATTTAAAGTCGAGATCAAGAGAATCGAGCAATTTGAAAAGGCTATAAACAACTACCATACTTTAAGCCAAGCTAAATTCTGGGCCCTTGACGTAGTAATCCCCTCCCTTGCACTGACCTTCTCTACAATCCTCTATCTCCGATAGCCTTATCAACTAGCCCATAAGCAATATCCAAGCGCCTATACAAAGTGCGCCTGGACACACCCAACTCATTCAGCTCTTCCTCACAATGCTAGACCTATGTAAATCAGAGTTACTTTGCAGCCAGCAATCAATTTTGTCATGTAAAGCAATATTGAATACAATGTAATGACGTGAATCGTTATTGAGCAAGCTATAGTGAATTTTCCAAATCAAGAGCCTGATACTACTGTTAATCTGAATATTAGGGTATCCAGAAACCTTAAGAACATGTCGTCTTCCCTACTTCAAAATATGGGCATCAATCAATCTCAATATATTAGAGATGCATTGCAGTACGTTGTAAGCCACAACACTCTTCCATGGCTCCAAGGTAGTGGCAATAGCGTAATTTATAAATTCTCCCCAATCCAATCAATTCTTTACAGTACAGTAGATCAAATCAGCCAAGGAATACCCATTGATACCATGCATATAGGGACTCTGTGCGCTCAACTTGATGAGCTTCAAATCTACATAACAAGAGAGCTTGATGCGTACTATGACAAAGGGTGCACTTCGATTCACTTGAGCAAACTAAATAGCCTACTTCTACAGCTTACAAGCCTCCTTAGGCATAGTAACTCTCATACAGGTACAGCTTTCCTTTATGCTCCGATAACTAGCAATCAAATGCGAATATTACTACAAAGTATTGATGAGACAATCCGGGTGAATGCCTTGTAGCGTAATGACAGGCACTACCTTTTGTATTGACCGCCGTAATGACATGACTTATATTGCCAACCCACACACTAGAGAGGGTTGCACCATGAACAATATAAATATAAGCCAGGGACTAAAATTACGCGGCAACGTCAAACGCGTACTTGAAATGGCCGAAGGGGGACTTGGTGACAATGCCATTGTTGGCCACTTCAAAGACGAAGGGGTTGAGATTAGCCCGCAATTCGTGAGATGCATTCGAACAGAGGTTGGTGAATTTACGAGAAAAGCGATATCCAAGAAATCAACGAGAAAGGCGATAACTGCACTTCAGAGTGATGTACGCGAAAGTAACAACCCTACTTTATACCCAGCTTGATATTGATCAGACTTCGTCATTTCGACGGAGTCTGACTCTTGAGAGGGTAGGAAATTACCAATACCCAATTTTCAAGATAGTACAGGACCCCATTCACTTGCAGCAGCTTCTTTATCATCAAAGTACTGCCTTACCAAATTAGCCAATACAATAGCCGTACCCTCATTGTAGCCCTTTGATTCCGCCCATGTTATCTGCCCTGGTAAAGGCCCAACACCTTTTTGGTTTCTGCTGATAACACTCTTCGCCCTTCTATAATCTGCATCATTATATTTATTTGAAGGCCGACCACTTTCCCCGCCCTCCAGTTCATCAAAGTCACCTATCTTGGTCACTCTAGAATCATGAAACAACGAACCTAAGTAATCAGCGATCTGCTTATCCGTTACCACTAGGTGCATATCTCTATTATCACCATGGGACCCCCTCTCTCTAACGGAAACCCTGGTTACCGACTGATATGCATTCTGACCCTTCAATGCAATGTTAATCTGCTCCCTATTCACACCCCTTTGCCCAAGCGAGGCTACAGCAGTGTTATCTAGATTCGTGGCTGCACCGTAAAACACACAGTCGTAGCCAATCCATTTATTTAACCCATAGCTAACAACTGGCATTTTACTGCCCTTAAGAAAATCAGGCACAACTACTCGATCATTTAAAGCATATACATAACCATCATGCCCCCCCCTGCCAAGACCATTGAACAAATCCTGCACACACCTCAACACTTCACCCATCACTCTCGGATTGCTTACATGAGACCCCAGAGTGAAATTCCTATCAAACATATAATATATCTGCACCGAACCTGAATGATGGAGATGGCCTTTTGGGCTCTTATCAAACCCTTTCAAGCAAACCTCTTTGAATGCAATACCTTGCCCCTTCCATAACAAGTACAGAAAAGTATCCTCAAAGTTAGCCGACATAATGGTCACACTTTTATAGCCCTGAAGTGCCTTTGAACTCCTATAACTTATAAAGTTAAGTGACGTAGTCGCATTAGGGTTCAGCACCTCGACCTCCATTACATCACTCAAGACATGTCGAGCTAACTGTCTAAATTCCTTGCTTCTTGTAAGCTCCGAACAGTCACGACTACCAGTAGCAGACTTCTTAAAAGTCTCCTTATGCCCGTATATTGCTTTTACATCTTGCGAATTAGATCTATCAAGCATTCGTAAATAGAGCTCTGCATCCAACATATCAGCACCCTTACCAAGTGATATCGAGGTTGAAATAAAAGCCTTTGGTGCCTCATCCACAATCAGGTGGTATTGCTTCTGGTAGTCGACATTCTCTAAAGAAAATAGAGCATCATGGGTTATCAGTAACACCTTACCCGTGCCAGACAAACCACAGCCAACTTCAGCCATCTCAAGCTCAACAGCCTCCCTAATCCTTAGCCTCCTCTTCCCAGAAGCATCATCATTATCATCGTCACTAGAATCGATCCTAACTACGTTCGAGATGAAGGCACCCACCAAATCTTCATGGAACTGATCGAGAAGCACGTGAGTAGGGGCTGCATACAATACATTCCCGCCTCCTTCCAAATACCTCTTTATCTCACCTATAGAGTGATAGGTCTTACCAGCCCCGGTTTGAGCTCCTACATACAAGTATGCAGCTTGGTTTATTACATCAGCTTGAGTATCACTCATAATCTTCAAATATCCTTTTTCAATACAATAAAATCCTCCACAAGTCCTTAACGGTCGTGTATTCGGGGCCATACCATTGGGTTAAATCGAGAGGTGCTTATAAATGCATCACCCACCACATATTCCAGACTAAAAAATGCTGGAAATATCTTAGAGTATACTAGGAAGTTTCACGCAAAAAATCCACAGCAATAAATCTCCTAGACTATAGTCAAAGAGATATCACATGAATATCATTAATCATACCAATTCAGGGCACTATACAACTTATAATAACTTAATCAACTCTTATCCTACTTAAACCTCTAAGTACCCCCAAATAAGCACTTACAAGCCCCCATCACGATACCTAATCAAGACACCAGATCCAAATGGGCCTGATTTAGTAGCCATGATGATATACCTGTAGGTCTTACCGACTTAAAGAGATTGGATTAGATAGCACATAATATTCATCGCCTTGAAATATTGTGACTTTATAGCAGATTATAAAGTCAGAATTGATCAAGCTTTAATCATCACCACTTTCATAGTCACATTATAAAGTAACGACCTAATCAGGAAGGTAGGTGTACACATGATTATCATTTACCTCCACTTAGGCTATCCATTACATCACCCATAAGAGACCCCCTCTGAAGTCACAGACTAATGCCTGACTTAGCGACTACTTCAGAAGACCTTTTATGGGGAGTCGACACTATAAAATTGTGCTATCGCATTACGTGACTCTTGAGGGTCTTGGTTTCGCTCTCGCTATCACCACCTAACTCCCATTTGGTAGAACTTTAAAAGGACCTGTTTATGGGCCCCCCTCAGGAGCTAGGGGGATGAATTGAGTGGAGCGAAACCCCAGCCCTTAAGGTAGGGTGTGAATGTGTGCCTCTCTTCTTTACCGTGCCCCTCTTGTAGCAGGGCTTGTGACGCTAGACTAGGGGGTAGCTGGCACATTCACAGCCTCCGTTACAGTGCCAATATGTATGGTCCTGATTACAGCCCTGAAATTGTATTACTTTCCCCCACAGACCTGCTAAAAAAGTCAAACTACTACAGTTACAGTGTACAAAATATACAGCGGGTATACGCTTGAATGTTCGGGTTAGCTGCTTAGACACAGGCATGGTGCTCTTGAGAAAGCAGCTGAGTTATTAAAATATAAGAGACTGGGAGACCACTAAAACGCCTCCTTAATACCTCAGGAGTTAAACCCATGAAAGCCCCTGAGAATGCGCTCTAGAGGGTGTACGGGCAAGCCATTTAAGCTCCTGTCAGAGGCGCTGTACACGCCCCTCACAGGACTTTAATCACACCCTAGATCATTACGTAATTTATAGGAGCGGAGACCCTGTGAGTGCGTACAGACGGCCCAGGAAGGATCAAAACTTGTAGTAAATATGACTGAAAGTAACTACAGCGATAGAGGCCTGTGTTGAACACAAAAGCAAGCTAGCCACCACTGATTTGACAGCTTAAAAAGCACTTACTGTTTTCAATTTCTGAGATGCAAAGCATACTAGGGTCTAAACAACACAAGGATAGGTTGATGGACTCTGTAATTTTAGTTGTATTTGGTATTGGCCTTCTTTTCTTGGCCATTAAAGGCATAGCTGGATTGCTGAAGGATGCCAATAAAATACGCTCTTCTTCATATGAACGCCCCGCAAATGAGCGCCCTCTCAATGACACACCCAAGCCTATTGTAGAAGCCGAAGAGAAAACGACTGAAGAATCTTCATTAGCTAAATGGCGGAGTAGCCTACAGCTTGTTTCAAATGGGATGGGTGAAACAATAGAGTTTACATATGAGTCACGTGATGGCGAACGCTCAAGAAGAATCATAGACCTACATGCTATTTTGCAGGCAGCCAATGAACGTATGTATTTTTCAGGCTATTGCCACACAGAGAAAGAGGACCGGACGTTTAACATCGATAGCATCACAACAATGATCAAACACAAAAGTAAGCGATATGAAGTCTATGAATACCTTGAAGATAAGTACGGCTTAGAGGTCTATTGAGGACTTACGCTTGAAAGTGTGTCTGAGCTGCTTAGCGCATAGGTATGGCGCTCTTCAGAAGTCGTAAAGAAACTAAAATATTGGAAGAGGATCGGAGGTTACTAGGTACCCTCTAACTCCCAGAGAGCCCAGGCCGTGAAAGCCCCTGAGGATGGGCTATAAGGGGCATGCTGGTGAGCCTTTGAAGCTCCTCTCAGAGGCCCTGTGCACAGCCCACAAGGGCCTTTTGCCACCCTCCCTCTTATGATTCAAATACAGGAATAGAGGTCCTGTGAGGGCTGCACAGGAGCCCCTGAAAATACTCAGAGCTCTAGTAAATATGCTTAGAAGCAGTACAGGCGAGAGATAGGGCTGCGCTAAGCCCTGAGAGGCTCTGTAGGCAGTGCTGTTAGGCTTGGCCTAGACTATACGCTCTGTTTAGACTTGATTCGGTAGACGGACGCTAGGCCTATCTTAAGCTGTTTGGCGATAGCAGTAGCCTTCACCCCTTCCTCAAGTAGGGCCAATACTTCCTTACTCTTAGCCTGAGCAGTAGGCTTCCTACCCTTATAGCGCCCATCAGCCTTAGCTTTAGCAATTCCCTCTTTCTGTCTCTCTAGCATTATTTCCCTCTCGAACTGGCCAATCGAACCCAACAAGTTCAACATCAGCTTACCCGTTGGTGAACTTGTATCTAGGTTCAAGTCCAGAATGACTAGAGCGGTTCCCTTCTTCTCCAAGCGTGCAATGATTGCATTCAGGTCACCCACGTTACGAGCTAAGCGATCCAGCTTGGTTACTACTAGTGAGTCTCCCTCTCTACAAAACTCGATAGCTGTCTCAAGTTCATCACGTTGAGCAACAGACGACACCTGCTCCTTAAACCCTTTCTCACAACCATAGTCCGCCAGCTTCTCAAGTTGAGACTCAAAACCATATTGCTGTTCCACGGTAGACGTTCTGGCGTAACCAATCTTCATTCTGCTTTCTTCTCATTAGGCTTTAGATGCTGAGAGAATACCTTCTCAAAACTAAGAAGGCAACCCTAGTGAGAATGCTTTACCTAACTTTATTTCTTCTCATACGGGGGAGGTCTATTGAGAATTCTTTACGTGAAGGGGGAGGGGCACAATGGATGAATATGACGATGACTAGCTAAGTCACTATTCAAGCTAAAATCCAACAATAAGCTTGGGTTTTAGCTATATACCAATACACCCTCAAAAATTCAATTAGGAGGTGCTAGCTGGCTTTTTAGTAGCATTGGCATTTCTCTGCTCAATTCCCTTTAGCTTATCTTCTGGAAGACCGGCGTATAAAGCTTCAACTTGCTTTGGATGAGAAATCATTTGCTCGCAAATTAAATTTACAAGCCCGAAAAGCTTAATGGCAATATCTTTATTATCATCTAGGTTTATTTCTCCCGGGTGAACTGCCTCATTGCCTATTACCCTAACAATATCTAGTGCCTTTTGTACCAAAGGGTTAAGTCCTTTGCCAACTAAGCTAGCAATGTCCTTATCAATTTTTTTGCCACTCTCGCCAAGTTCCTTGCAAAGGTACTGGATGCATAGCCTTAAGATTGCCGCAGCTCCCTTGGGGGAAAGATCAACAATCGCTCTAGCTTCATCAAATAGTTTACGAATGTGATCAGGTAGATCACCGTTTGGCTTAATATCAATTTTTGTATTTGGGTAGACGATTTGATCATGAACCCAAATGGATAGCTCTTTGCAGTTGTAACAACGAGATATATTACAGTTTTGAACTGTAGGGTTGTTATAAAGTGTCTTCTTTGCGTTCTCAAAAAACGGCCTGCCTGAAAGCATGCCTTCCACCCACTTAACAAGCTTGCCTCGTGTATCTTCAGGCATATCTTGGTCGTTTTTAAAACTCGCAACCATAGCCTCATCTGGAATTGTTGGGGTTCGACGCTGTGCATTATAAGGGTCAACAGTAAGTTGATACCATTTTTGAGTTGTATAAGCTCCACAATGGGGACAACTAAATGCAGTCTTTGAGATTAGAGGGTTATTTTCTTCTGACAATCTATAACTCCTTGATGGACACCTAACAGCTTATTACACGTCGCTATGGCATCTTGTTCGGCGACGCATGGACAGTGCGTGTTTGCCTGCCCATGTTTTTAATGCCCGTTATCATGAGGTCTACAGCATAGATGGTCAATAAATGCATCCTTTTTACGTCTCAACCAAAATTAGCTTGTAGCACAACCCCATGAAAACTAACTGTTTTTATCACCCCCTCTATTCTCAAAAAACTCCAATTTATACCTCAAGCTTTTGACTGCTCAAAAAACACACTACCAATAGACTAGGGGTTAATGGTAGCGGGTTAATAGAGTGGATAAGACAAAACAGAAAGTATAAATTGGGCAGTTACACAGAATGGCCTACAGTCTCCTGGTGGCGGGGCTTAACGCTGCCTTATAGCATCCCCCAGGCCATTCAGCTTCCGTGAGCCGTCAACTGTTGGCTTTCTCCAAGCCCTCTTATGGATACCGACCATCTTCGTTCTGACAGCATTGGGCCTGCGCTGTTTCAAGTCTAAGCCTCTTTCAACGACTTCACGATTCCTACAGGTTCTGGCAGCGGTCAAGCAGCTCTTCTCAGTCTTGTACTTATTGAAGTGGAATACTTTCAGGAAGAGAACTTTCTGTTTGGCATAACCACCATCTGTGAAAACTCCAGGAACATTCTCTGTGAACCTAACTTGGAAATAAGGCGTGCCACCTGAAGCAGGTTTTAAGACACGAGAGATATATTTATTATTCCCTTTGTCGTAAGGGCTTGGCTCATTCATAGGTATTGCCTGTGGTTGGTAGGCTTACATTAGCATTTCTAGCAGGCCTTAAGCCACTATTAGCCCACTCATGGGCTCTTGGCAGGTGTTCATAATTCACAGGTCTCTTACCTAACCCTTATATGTCTGTAAGTTTGGATTTCCACATAAGCAGGGGCTATTGGTATTTGATGTGAGCTTATAAACTGCACCAATAATTTAGAGTCGAATTGATACTGAAGCGACACGAACTTTTTAGTAAGGTTACTTACAATAACTATAATAAATCACCCTCAACTAAGTCTTGGCTTTACATACTTTTCAGGAAATATATTGCGAATGCATTCCCTTGCGCTGCAGCCTTTTGATACCAGTAAACCGCTTGTTTGTAGTTCTGTTGAACACCCTGGCCTTTATCATACATTTGACCAAGGTTGAACTGGGCACTGGCAAACCCTTGCTCAGCCGCCTTTTGACACCAGTAAGCCGCCTGTTTGTAGTTCTGCTGTATACCTTTACCTTCCTCATACATAAAAGCAAGATTATACTGGGCATTGCTAATACCTTGATCAGCCGCCTTTTGATACCAGTAAGCCGCCTGTTTGTAGTTCTGTTGAACACCCTGACCTTTATCATACATTTGACCAAGGTTGAACTGGGCGCTGGCAAACCCTTGATCAGCCGCCTTTTGATACCAGTAAGCCGCCTGCTTGTAGTTCTGCTGTATACCTTTACCTTCCTCATACATTAAACCAAGGTTGAACTGGGATACGTCATCCCCCTGCTCAGCCGCCTTTTGATACCCGTAAACCGCCTGCTTATCGCTCTGCTGAACACCCAGACCCTCGTCATACAATTCACCAAGGTTGGCCTGAGCATTGGCAAAGCCTTGATCAGCCGCCTTTTGATACCAGTAAACCGCTTGTTTGTAGTTCTGCTGAACACCCCAACCTTGTTCATACATTACACCAAGGTTGAACTGGGCACTGGCAAACCCTTGATCAGCCGCCTTTTGGTACCAGTAAGCCGCCTCTTTGTAGTTCTGTTGACCACCCCCGTTAGCATACATGACAGCCAGATTGTTCTGAGCACCTGTATGGTCCTTATCAGCCGCCTTTTGATACCACTTTTTAGCTTCGTGATAATTTTTGCTTTTCCCCTTTCTTCCCCAATAATAATCCTGTCCTTTTTCATACATTTCACTGGCAGATATAACCTTTGATTTCTGTGCGATTGCCAGAGTAAGCTTATGCTTTTCAGTGTCCGACTTGCTTTCATCTAACGCCTTTTTAAGCACCAGCATTTGCAATCGTATATCTTCAAAGGCTTTGGCACTTAGAATTAACTGTTCTTTAAGTTTGATCTTCTCTTCGTCATTAGAAGCTAAGTCTTTAATTCGATTCAGTATCTCTTGAGGGTCAGCAGCCATTTTGGCCTTAATGTAGAACTCATAGCCGTTCCACTTCTCTTCCAGAACATCGACTTTTACAAACCCAGCAGTCATGGCCCTGATTTCTTGCTTGGCGTCTGTCTCACCCTTTGAATTTTCTGATATGTCTATTCGGGAATAGATGTGGGTACCAATTTCATTGAGTAGCTCACGCTTTACCTCCTGCATAGCCATCTGTCTTGCTGAAATTTTACTGTCCGCTTCACCAGCAATGTAGGTGTAGTCACGTACGAACTCTTTGGTATCGGCCCAGGTGGAGAGTGTTGAGAGAAGTAAAGTGGTTAGTAACAGCCAGTGTTTCATGTGAAGATTCCATTCAGGTGTGAATAGTTATATTTGAGAGACCTTACCACTTGAGCTGTACAAGGGTAACCATGTTGAGCTGTAAATAATGTGTAGGTTACTGCTAATTTAGTGTTCTTAGTTGATCAACTACAATAACTAATATGGTCTTGGTTTATTTTGGCTACCCCCAATAAGTGAGTGACTATGAAGAGTATGTTTATTATTTTGCTCTGCCTAAGCCCTACCGTACTGGCCAGAGGGTCAAGCTATGGAGGCTGGCCCATAGTGAGCTACCTATTCTTTGGTGTTTTTTTCATAGGGTTGTTTTATGGCGCTCATAAGGCGCATGGCCTGGCTGGGTTTATTCCTATCTTACTTTGGTTAATTTCAGTTCCGTTAAGCTTCTACTTAATTTTAACCTATCAGCTTCCATGGCTGATCTTTCCTATCGTCTTTACAGGGGTGTGGTGGTTTGATCCACTAATGAAGAAGATAGGAGTTAGGGATAAAGACTATGAACCCTAAAGAACTAAGTCTTTACGCTATCTTCTTTTACTGCCAATTCAACAAACTTATATTCAATGAATGTCGCATCCAAGGGATCTAGTATTAAGACGGGCCCCAAAGCATTCAATATTAGTAAAAACCTTACCGCTTCTGCACTTCCTCAATCCAACACCAGAAGCAATCAAGTAGCCAAATAGAATCCATTGCTTTATTGATGGTAAGAGAGAAAAAGTACAGTCGTGAAACAAATTCTATAGCTGGTCCTACCATATCGAAATCCGTTAGCGAACGCTGATACATGATCGCCTCACCCTATTTAAATGCTAGGGCTAAACACATTTTATATGGTAGTTTAGGACAAAGTCATTTAAATAAAAGGAATAATTATGACCCACCAAGCCAATTTTAATATCGGAGATGTTGTACGATTAAAATCAGGAGGACCTGACATGACAGTACAGGCACTACCAAATACGACCCGCAGGGCTTTCAGGTGCCAATGGTTTGCAGGAAAAAAACTAGAAGGGGGCTTTTTTGCTACTGAAACACTAGAAGCAGTTGGCACTGAGGACTAAATATGGAAGCTGCCACTATTGCAAACTGGATGCTTACCGAACTTAGTAAACACAATTGCATCTATCAGGATGATGTAGTGGACTATTTAGTTAAATCTAAGGATGAAAGTTTACTTAGAGAGAATAGCGATGGCAATTTAGTTTTACACCCTCAACTACTGAGTGCATTTAAAAAGCTCACTGAAGCAAATGTCGTTTGGGTCAAGCCTGACCGCTACTGGCGTTTCAGAGTGGCGGAGGATGAGCTAGGAAGAAATGCTAGAGGCTAGAAGCTAGAAGAAGCCACAATGCTTAACTTAAGCTGGAGAGAAAGTGGGGTTGGCCTTGTTAACTATCACCTAATCCAGTGATTACGTGTCCCCTGAAGCTTAAATATCAATTCATTCCTAACCCTTTCAAACTCAGACACAGGATCACCACGATCCCAACCCAATAGCATCTCATCCATCCCCTTGAGGCCAAATCCATAGCTATCCCTCATATACAGCAATGACCTAGCAATCTCCCCCTTAGAGGAGTCCTGTGGCTCTACAGCAGCAGATAATCCACCTTTCACATAGCGTCTCTCAAAGTCTGAACAAAAGCCGCTAAATTTATTACTACTGTAATTCTTAGAGTCATCTAGTTCTTTGTATATCACATCACTCCTAGAGCTGTTGATGCTACCGTGTGCGGGCCAGAGGTTATGTAGATCAGCCTCAGCATGTTTATAGGCAGTCACTACGCAAGTATTCCGATTATCGCACTTAAAGTGTTCGGCCATCCAATCCGCAGGGATTACGTGCTCAAGAGTCATTCTTTTACGGTTTTTCATGTGATCAGCAAAATAACCACCATTATCGAATGAAATTGAACAATACAAAGATTCTCCTTTGCTTGTGTATAACTTATCCCAGAAGAAGGTGTCTCTGGCTGTATCGTAATCTGGGATGACAACCTGTCCAGCAAACCCAAGAGAGGGGAGCAAAGATAAAGTAAAGATAAATCGTTTAAGTTGAAACAGCATTGTAACTCCACCTGTTATATCAATAATTCAATTAATAGCTTTGATCTTGGCCACATTATTTTTAGAGACTAGAAAGGCACTCCTATCATTAGATTTGCTGAGTACCCTCTAAAGCCAACAGACTCCGATTTGTCTGATGTGATAACTACATCGGCTACAACTTTCTTCCAGCGAAACCTATATCCGCCGCCAAAGGCCAGTCCAGACTTAACTCCTGATGAGTCAGTTTTAGGCATTGAGTTTACAACTTCATTTATTTCATACTGAAAGCGGCTGTAGCCAAAAGTAAGTTGGTATCCACTGCTATCATCGAAAGGATAATAAGTTGCACCAATTTCCAAAAGAGATTGATTGGCATTTATGGTGTCACCCAAAGATGTAGAGTCATCCATAGATGATCTTGCGTAGCGAACATAGGGTGAGATATTTCGAGTTAAGTCATACTGGGCCCGAAGTGCAACACCCCTCAGCACTTGATATTTATCGAAACTGTAGTTAGGACTGATAGCATCAACACCATGGGTATGAGTACCTACAGAGATAGTTAGATGAGTGATCTTGTCGGTTATTAGACCTACATAAAAGTTGGCTTTATAAGCCCCCGTATCTTCGAAGTCCTTGGTAGCCATCTTCCTCTCCAGCTCAAGAACCTTTTTCTTTTTCATTGCAAGTTGCTTAGCTTCTGCATACTTTTTTTCTATGTGAGCTAGATCGTTACTAGCTTCTATCAAATCTCTTTCAACATTCCTCTTCTCTTCATCTAACACATCAACAGTCAGACTTCTTAGGCATCTAAATTCACCACTTACTCTTGTACACTCATTTCTATGCGGAATTGTTTCAATTTCTTTACCTTTGCAACTATAAGCCCTGTTACATAGTTGATCGAATTCAAGGTATGCATTTTCTAAGGCTGTCTTTCTAGCTAGAGACTCTGACCTCGATGTGGCAACACCACATATTAAGTAGCGACTCCCCGTTTTCATGCTAGCCACATCTTCACATACCCAGTTTTTTCCATTTCTATCTATTGATAGTGCAGGAATACTAATAAGGAGCAGGAGTGCAGGCAACAATAAAGCTTTAATAAGTGACACAAAATAATCCCTTTCTTTGTTCTTATTTGTAGGTATGGTTCAGCCAATCATAAATAGTAATCATACAACTAAAATGACTATTTTAATTAGATTATACATCCAAATAGTTCAGCTACCCCGCACCTTGAGCCATGAACTCCAAGCCTTTGAGGTGGCAGATTTGATACCCCCCTCCCTTTGCACTTCAGTGACGTGCAATTCTAGCCATTTTGAAGAAATTGCTCCCATTCCCTCTTCTGCCCACAATGGCCCTCTCCATCCCTATCGAATATAGTGCCCCCTGCTATCCCTTCTAAATCATCATTCATATAGAGCGCAGCAAAGTCTAAGGGATTAACTGGCTTGGTAAGGTCAGCTGTAAATCTTACGGTAGTTGTTTTAAAAGAGATGAGAACCTTACTTAAGTTAAATTCAACCACATCAACATAATTGGCTAAGAATAGATGAACTTTAAGCCTCTTATCAGTATTATTTGATACCAACACTTCTTTCATGTCTATTAATCCCTGACTAGAAGTCACATCTGTGGGCTTAAGTTTTATACTAATGAGCTTAATCTTAGCAGCCACCTCTTCAAGCTCACCTGTTCTTACTTCCAGCATGTCAACAATTGTAGGCAAGTGACTACTAGACAACTCAAGCGCCTCACCAAGCTGCTTAATCTTTAACTCTAACCCTCCTTTTGAAACTTCTAGCCCATTCAATTCATGCTGCAAGTCAGAATTATTATCATCGTTTAATTTGTCATAGTTTAAACAAGATAAAAGCGTTATCAGAAAGCGTTCCGTTTCTTCGTACCGATAGGACTTGTACTCACACCCCGTACCACGAACAGCACCACTACAAACCAGGTAGTTCCAATTAGATCCCTTAGCAACATAGTGCATTGCAGAACCACAGTGGCATCGAGCAATACCCCTGAACAGATTCTTAAAGCCTTTACTTGTTGGTCCAGCACTCCCTTTTGATCTCTTAACCCTCAAAGCCTGCACAGCATTAAAATCACGCTCACTTATAATTGCAGGGTAATAATTCTCAATAGTATCGACTATTTCACCGGCCTTCTTTGTACTAAAAGTACCAATTACTTGAGGGTTAGTTAGTATCCTTTGAGTGGACGACAAAGACCAAGCCCCACCCCTCGCAGCCTTTATTTTATTTTCGTTTAAGTAGGTCATTATCTTATATGTGCCATGACCAGCCACAGCCATCTTAAACATATCACGAACTACTTTTACCTTATCGTCCTTCAACAACCACTTGGTTTTATCTTCACTTAACTGCAACCAAAAAGGGCCCTGCGATGTAGTAATATACCCCCCTGCTTTTACAAGCTTTCTCTTACGCTCGTAGGCTGCACTAACACGCTTCACCTTAGTTTGAGACTCATCGTAAGCCCGCTGCATGATGACTACACTGGTGATGATATCCAGCATGTCATACGTATCTTCCGTGTAGAGTTTCCCATCCATCAGAGTATAAACATCAACATACTTCAATATGTTCTGTAGTAGCCTCATGGCGTCTTTTGGAGACTGTCGAGAGATTCGATCCAGGTTTTCAATTATTAGTACAGAGTTCTGATTAATAACACCTTGTTCGCAAGCTACTAGAAACTCTCCTAACCCCCCGTCTAAATTGGCTCCTTGACGAGCAGACACGGCCAAATCCCTAAAGCTTAAGGTAGTATTGAGCTCTATATTATTAGTCTTACAGTACGCCTCAGTAGCCTCTACCTGCCTGCGTAGTGAGTCACCTTGCCTCTGCTTCTCAGAGCTGAACCGTACGTATGAATAACCAACCCTCATGAAACAAACCTATTTAGAAGCAATTTCAGAAGCAGGAACTTTATAGACTTTTTTTGATTTAGAACCATCTGAATACTTTTCATTTATAGTCAGTTTATTCCCATTAATACTATAGGTAATATTTTCATCATACTCGCCGTTTCTTAAGCGACCATTAGTATTATTCCTACCGTCAGTCTTCCACATAATTCGATTATTATTCTGAACCCAGCAATGTGTACCCCATTTTAATCCGTCACTAACCCTTGTCCAAGTTATAGTGTATCTGCTGCCATGCTGAACCGATCTCATATCTTCCGGCTCATAACCAAAGACTTTCGCCATAACGCTTTTACAAATGAAAGAACCCTCTACAGTAACCTTATCTTTAGTCTCATGACGATCTAAATAATCTTGGTATGCTGGTTGAATAACACTAAATCCAATACCAACTATAAACATAAGCCCCATAATCTGGTTAAAAGAAATTATGCTACTACTCGGACTTCCAGTTTCGTTATTTTCTTTTATAGGTTTAGAGTTAGATGATTTTGCTAATTGAACACCCTGATTTGATTCAGAGCTAACTTGCAGAGGCTGCTCTTCTTCTCTTGGAGTGACATCCTTTTTACAGTGCTTACATAATTTTGCTTGTGGCTTTATAGGCTCCGCACACCACTCGCAATCTATAGTTTCCTTTTGCTGCTTTTCTACCTCCTCCTCTTTAGCATCGTAAGGTTTGAGTGTTTCTTTCTTACAAGCAGGGCAGATACTAGGCTCCCCTCCTCTACGCCATATAGAATAGATAACTCCAGGGATAATATAAGCCAGCCATAGAACTAGCTCTATGAAACCATTCCCCCTCATAAGCCCTTCATTAGTAGTGTTGTTACATGTAGTACAAACTTGCTTTGTCATCGTGACTCACATTCCTTGTTTCTATTATTATTGTTTAAATATTAAACAGCTATTGAGCAGCTAAGTAAGAGCCAGCCATTCTAGGAGCTAACATCAAATGTGTCACCTACCCATTTATTGGTGTTTTATACCACATGAACAAACGCCACTGGAACACGGTGATTTTGGATGGCAGCATTCCCAATTCTGAAATTGAGCGCATGATCGACCACTCATATGGCCTAGTGGTCAAAGGCCTTAGAAAAGCCGAACT
>MAAA01014174.1_pt1 | contig 16948 bp, 3 predicted proteins | sample 1115971 | NCBI WGS metagenome assembly MAAA01 (sample SAMN04961123, study PRJNA320927) | seawater metagenome | isolation source: sample BD02T6 sea water enriched with oil for 6 days | place: USA:Gulf of Mexico | collected 2013-07-27 | reverse complement strand
CCATGGTTGCTTTGCACAGTGCGCTTGGCCATTAAGGGCGATTCAATATATTCCAGATCGCCCCAATGAAGCTCGTGGCCTTTTTTTAGTATTAGCATGCTCATCCTTGACTGCTTTATTCACCTGTTTCAGTCACTCTGTTAATAACTGATGTTAAGCGTTATTTTTGCTTAATTTTTATTAAATAGGTAAACACTGTGTAAGATTTTTAATAGGGCTTATTATATCTAATTCGTGGGCTTGGGCTAGGGTATTTGCTGGGTTTTGTGGGGTGTTAAGCACTATCGGCTGGAAAAATACAGAATTTTATTCTCTTAAAGACATTAAAGAACGGGTAATATAATAGGGCATAAAGCTTTATTTCTTTATACCCTATTATATTGTTTTTATTCGGTTACAGATTGCGTTCTAACTTTTAGCGCAAGAATGATATTCCCTGCAATACTGCCGTACGTGACACAGTCGCCATCGCTTGTTAAAGATGTGCATAAGCCTAATCCTGCCTCACCATCAAAAGCAGCACCGGTGTTATCCATCTCGATTTTCACCCCTGGCTCAAAGGTTTTAATTTCACCGTTTATAATATTAATGGCAAAAATTTGGGCACGGCCAGTACCCACATCATCACCACCTGCATCATCATCTATATCTCGGTAGGTTGATGAAATTAGCCAAATAGTTTTTACACCACTTACAAGGTCACCTTGGTTATTCATCATAATGTCATCACTGGTAAACCAGTTTTTAATGGTAGGCGACTCAATCAATGTCTCTGTATTTTTTTCACCAAAATTAATTAAACGTGTTAATTCTTTGATAGTAGGCAAACGCCATTCATCACCTAAAAAGGTTGGAGCCCAGTCAGTTTGCGGGGTTAATACCTCACTGCCAACAGCACCTGTAGTCACCGCATCCCAAACCAAATTCCAACGATGGCACGTGCTAGGAATTAGTAAAGCGTTATCCGTATAGATTGCATTTTCAGTGTCACAACGATCAAAAGATGCATCATCCCCATTAATATTCAGGATTAACGCATTATTACCACTATCACTTGTGTTATCTGCATTTAAATCCACAGGTTCAACCCAAGCACATAACAATGGCAGCACACATATTATCGCCACTGTCTTTTGTAAAAATTTTATTTTTTGTTCCATATTCATGCCATCTTTTTATACTGATAAGTTTATTCAGGGTAAAGCGTACTGTAACCCTGAATCACATAAAATAAACCGTTGTCGGTGCGCACTATCTCATCGCCTTCGGGCGTGAAGTCGACTTCGGGTATGTCTATTACAAACTCTATGATGCCATCGCCATTAAAGTCCCCCAATGCACGCAGGTTTTTACCGGCAGTTTCGGTATTTAGGCTACTAATAATTTCTATACCAGCGTCTAGGGTGCTGCTGTTTAATTCTTTGGCACCTAAATTGGCATGGCCAGTCACTTTAAAAATTAAACCTTCGCCTGGGACATCTGGGTTGGGGGCATTTATTAATAACTCACCAAAGCCGTCGTTATTATTATCAGGTAACACCGCTAAGCCACTGCCCAGTGCCAGTTTTTCACTGGTGCTCCAAATGGCGGCAAAAAAATCCAGTACGTCACCGGTTAGATCATCCAAACTTAAACTGGCCGGCCAGTTGCCTACACCGCCTTTAAAAATCACTACGTCGCCTAATTTGTTAGGGATGGCTGCATCGGTATGCGACGGTTGTGAAATTATAAGTTCTGGAATGTTGTCGCCGTTTAAATCACCTGCAGCGATGTGTTGGCCTATGCCAACATCTTGACTGGCGGCTGGTGCATTAAAGATAAAGCCTTTACCGGTTTCTATGGTGGGCAGGTTAATCACCGCGGGCCAGGTTTCTTGACCAAACAATACGTACACTTTGTTGCGAGTGGCGGAGGTGATGGCGATGTCAGCATAGTTATCTACATCGTTATCAAAGTTGCCTAAACCCAAGATAACATCCCCCAACAACGTATCAGCTAATACAAGCCTCTCTGGATCAGAGGAAATTCTATCGGTTTTTATGATGGTCCTACTGCCTACAGGTAAGGTATCAATATTTAATATGCCTGATGTTTCAGTGACTGGGGGCTGTAAATGGTCGCCACCAAACATTAAATGCACTCGGCCTGCCCAGTTATCGGTGGTTTCACCATAACCTGTTTCAGCAATTAAAAAATCATTAATATTATCACCGTTAACATCTCCGGCAGAGGCTACATGTTGCCCCAACAAACCAAACTCCTGCTGCCCTTGATAAGTAATGGCATATTGGCTTTTTAATTCGGCCATAGTGATAATGTGATCATCACCGGCATCGGTTAACCAAGAATCCCTACCAAAAACTAGATAGGCTTCGCCAGTGTAACTCTTACCACTAGATAGCTTAAAACCTGGCCCACCAATTATAAAATCATCGATACCATCACCGCTTACATCACCCAAAGCTGTGACACCATTCCCCAATGAATTCCCAAAAGCTCCAGTTCCAGCACCTGGAATAATAATGTATTTGACCTGCTCAGGTATATTAGTTAAATCTATTTTCATAGGCCATGGAATTTCGTTACCAAAAAATAAATAGACAATTCCCGAGTTATTTCCATTAGTAATATCTGACTCACTTACCCCCACCAATAAATCGTCAATGTTATCGCCATTCACATCACCCGCATTCGCTACCATCAAGCCAGCTTTATCTTGGTCGCCACCACCAATAAAGAGGGTGGCGCGCCCTCTATCTTTAAAACGTGTTAACTGAGCTGCGGCAGGGTTACCATTTCCTACGTCCAAATCTTTATTGTCGCCGATATCATCGTCATCAATATCTTCCCATTCAGATCCGTCCAAAGGGAACGGGTCATTAATGTCTAACTTGGCATCGTTATCGTCATTTGGGTCTTCATTGTCCCCAAGTTTATCACCGTCGGAATCAAGTGTTTCTGTGGGGTCTAACGAAAAAGCGTCATCGCCATCCTGTACACCGTCTGCATCATCATCGTTATCACAGGCATTGCCTAGGGCATCGCCACTTTCAAAGTTGGCATCGGTATTTAGCTGAATGGTATTGGCGATTAATGGGCAGTTATCAACGGCATTTAATACAGTATCGTTATCGATATCACTGTCACATACGTCACCCTGCTCATCAGCATCTGTATTTAACTGATTAGTGTTGGCTACTACTGGGCAATTATCTTCATCATTTAATACCGTGTCGTTATCCTTGTCGGCATCGCAGGCATCACCTTGGGAGTCTACATCGGTATTTAACTGATCGGTGTTTACGATTAATGGGCAGTTATCATTTACATTTAATACCGAGTCATTATCGGTGTCGGCATCACAGGCATCGCCTAGGGCATCGCCGTCAGTATTAAGCTGAGTAATGTTGTCTACTGTGGGGCAATTGTCTGCTTCGTTTGATACTGTGTCGTTATCAATGTCGGTATCGCATAGATCGCCTTGGGCATCAGTATCAGTATTTAACTGATCGGTGTTTACGATTAATGGGCAATTGTCTACTTCGTTTAATACAGTGTCGTTATCGATGTCGGTATCACAGACATCGCCAAGGGCATCGCCATCGGCATTTAACTGATCGGTGTTTACGATTAATGGACAGTTGTCATTTACATTTAATACCGAGTCATTATCGGTGTCGGCATCACAGGCATCGCCTAGGGCATCGCCGTCAGTATTAAGCTGAGTAATATTGACTACTTTGGGGCAATTATCAACTTCGTTTACTACGGTGTCGTTATCAATATCGGCATCACAAACATCACCCTTAAGGTCTTGATCGGTATCCAGTTGATCTAGGTTGGCAGTGTTGAGGCAGTTGTCGGTATTGTCACCTACCCCATCACCGTCGCTGTCTTTGCTCTCGCTGCGGTTTTGTGGGAATGCATCTTGGCTGTCCAGAACACCATCGCCATCGCTGTCGGCTTCGCCACCACCAGAACTACCACAGGCCGACAATAAAATTACCAGTAACAGGCTGCTTATACGCCATGTATTTTTCATTGTTATCATCCTTAATTCGATTCGCCAATACTGGATTATTTGTAAAGCATCATAATGGAATTTTTATCGGCAGCTGTTGTACCTGAACACAAGAGTTCGCCACTTAGGAAATCTAAGGTGAACACTTCAATAGTATCTATATCGTCGTCCGAATCGCAGGTATCTGATGTCCAGTAACTAGCAGAATGGTCTCCGCCAAAGCCTGACTTAAATTCTACTTCATCTTCATTTACATCAAACTGGCTGCTATTGGTAAAACGAATACTAAGTTCACGCGAAGTTTTTAATTTTTCAACATCTATTATAGTCATTAAGTCTTGTACGGTGGGTAGCTGCCAAGTTGCACTGCCACTTAAATCACAATCATAGTTATCGCGCTCGGTTATATCCCCAAAGTCACTATATATACGAATATTTTTATCAACGTTGACTGAATCCAAAATCGTACCCGACCAAATAAAGCCAGTATTATTATCTTGCACACATACCTCGCCACTATCTGGTTTAGCCGCCACCGGAAGCCCTGCGCTGCTTACATAGGTATAGGCTAAGTCAGGGTAAATATTATTACTGTTACTGGCATGGGTTTGTGCCGCATCTTGAAACAGATAATCACTATTATTTTTAACTGTGTCACAGTCCACTGACCAACGTTCATTCAAACCACTTTTTAGACACTGGGTTAAGCCTGTATCTAAAACGTTGCTGAGTTGAGTAGTTAACACCACAACATCAGTGGCTGCACTGCACATAGGTGACGCACAACGTTCGTCACTGGCAACGGCCACATTAAACCATTCATTAGCCTTTATGCTGCTTTGCCCTTTTAAGGTGAATAACTCAATGCTGGTGTAAGTGCTTGATGGTGTACCCGAACACACTGGAATAACGTCTAAAACACCTGTATTCAGTGTGATACCAATATCCGCAATACTGCCAGTGAGTGAATCTGTGCAGTTAGCAGTGGCAAGGGATAGGTCTATGTCGGCACAGCTTAAACTTGCAACCGTCTGCGCTGCTGGAACGATGACTTCTTTTAAGGTGATGGCTAATTCTAAGTCACCGCCTTCAATGGCTGCAACCTCAGGCTTACAGACTTGAAGGTTATAAGGCTGATCACTAGCAATGCCATCTAACTGCGTCGTGACTGGGTTTACCATTAAGGTATCATTATTAGTGATTGTGAAATCGGTGGTGACGCCAGCTGCGGTTACGTAAATATTGTTAGGGATTGTAACGCTAAAGTCTTCTGTTTTTTCTATATCCTTATCATCAACAACCGTTAATATAGCACCTACAACATCACCTGCACTGCCAGAACTTAGTAATTTCACGGTACTAATATTGAAATCATTAATAACCGTTGCATTGCCCGCTGGAGGATTAGTAGGTGGCGTTAGTGTAAGACTAAGTTGATGATCAGCGGCTTCGGTTAAACCTTGTGACGTATAATCCGCGGCTACTACTACCCTTAAATCTGTTTTATCCCCTGTTTCGCTTAATGCGCCATCACAGACTGCATCGCCACACCAATACGCAATATTAATAACGTCATCATTGAGAATGTTATACGTTAAGGTGTTTGTGTTTGCGGTGTTGACTGTAAATACTACGTCTGTAGCGACGGGGGCATTATCAGAAAGCGTTAAAACAATGCTTTCATCTTTTTCTACTATGGGATCATTTGTAATTAATAAGTTGCGGTTAAAGCTTACACCGTTGTTTTGCGCGGTACCTTTTGTATGCACATTAAAGTTTGCAGGGGCGGTGAAATCGGTACCGTTATCAGTAGCAGTTCCTGATACTGCGTGACTTAATAGAATGTCAGGGTAATTTTCGGACACCAGTATTTCGGTGCTGTCACTGGCAATATTTTCTCCGGACAATGTATAGGTAATTGCATTACTGGCTACTGATTCATCGTCAGAGTCAGTGGCACTTGTTACATCAATAGTAAGCACGTCATCGTTTTGAATTGTGTATTCAATTAAATTTATGCCGCTACCATCTAGACTGCCGCCGGTTACAGCAAGATTTACCTTAAGCAATTCTGTTAGCTCAAGTGTATTGTCGGCATTAATGGTTAAGTCTAATGATTCTTCAAAACTTAATGTTTCGCCTTTGCTCTGATCATGAATCGTTACGTTGGCTACCAAATAGTCGCTTGTGCTGACGGCCCCCATAACTCCCTCTATTAATCCATCACCATCTGGATCCACAGGGTTCACCATTAAGGTAATGTTAGGACTATTAGCAGCAACCGGGTTTGACAGCTCAATTTCGTAAGCAAGTACAACATTTGTTCCCTCGTTACCCGACGTAATCGCCGTACCACCATCTGTAGGACTGGTAACCGTAATACTTGCCACGTCGTTTGCTGCAATTTCTGCTGTAAATGCAAGCCCCGGAAATGCCGTGATTAATTTATGATTATCAGCTGCTTCGATGGCCGCAAAATTAAGAGCAAACGATTCGGCGGGTTCCATGAAGAGATCGTTGTTCACAGCCAAGGTGAGTGTTCTGGGTAACGCGGCCATTGGCGAGTCTGTATTTTTTAGTATTATTTTTGCACTGACTTGTTCGGTGACAGCGCCATCTTTTTCATCTTCAAGATTTATTGAGTAATCTTGTGGGTCTTTATCAGTATCATCATCGGCACTAATAGGCGTTGCAATATTAGTTGCAGTACCAGTGAGTGCCATGGCTAAACTGATTTCGCCTGCATCGTTGTCTATTACGGGTGCAATAGCTACTTGCAGTGCTTCTGAAATGGCTGCTTGTGCTAGTGCGGTTGTGCTATTGGCAATTTCGATTACTTCATTAGCTTTGGTGGTTGCATTACTGGCTGCTGTGGTAGCGGCATCGGCCGCATCTTTAGCAGCTTCACGATTACCATTGGAATTTTGCGCTCTTACCGCCGCCGTTAATGCTTCTAAAGCCGCATTTGCTGCTTCTATTGCGGCTGTTGCAGCTCCTTTTGCTGCAATAGCCGCACTACTGGCAGCAACAGCTGCATTCTTAGCACTGGTAGCGGCATCGATAGAGCCAGCCTCTTGAGCAGAATCAAGTACGGCCTTGGCATCGTTTTCGGCAATACCGGCATTATCTATTGCAGTTTTAGCGAAGGTTTCAGCTAATTGTGCTTTTGCCAATGCATCATTAGCATCCGTTCTTTTAGTCTCGACATCCCATCTGTCGAATCCCCAAAAAGCGGGTGTATTAGCTGCAGTCGAGGTGGCGGTTTCGCCTGCTGCCTCTGCCACACTAATTAAAACCGTCAGCTCGCCTTTTGCAGTATTAGTCGTAGCAACCGAATTCTCTACTGGCGTCATATCAAAACCCGGATTAAACCATGATATTTCAAAATCACAGGCCTGTGAGCTTTCATCCGTTAATACACACGTATCGTCTGTTTGCGTAATAAACAAGTTTAGCTTGTCATCATTTTGGATCTCTGCAGTTATGCTTAAATCATTGACAGGGACAACCGGTACTAATGGTGGTTGCACCGCATTATCCAAGATATTTCCAATGTATTTCCTGCCATCTTCGTTGGTTAAGTCATTCTCTTTATCAAAATTTATTACTAGGCTTTCATGGGCCTCTACACGGCTGTCTAAAATTACTGTAATGGGCACAGGTGTTTTTTCATCGTTTATGTGTTTTGTAGTTGGGTTGCCTGCGCCATGCACTTCGATCAATTGGTTAACATCACCAAATGAAATGTCATTCTTGTTATCTGAGTTAGCTGCTTCAAACTCTACACAATTTAAAATATCCGAATCTGTACAATTTAGACTCATGGCCAACTCAATAGCGGGTACATTGGCGGCAATATCTTTGTCTATTGTGTAACTAAAGGGTTGAAATGCTGCACCACCGGCATTGGTGCCTTCGACATCATTGGTTGTGTACAGCGTTACGTTTAGTGTGTCGTCATTTTCAATTGTGTGGCTGATTGCATTATTAGTTGAATCAACAATAGCTACTTTAGGTGTATTTCCGCTGTCATTGGGTACTAGGCTGAGTGTAGCTGCTATGGTTTCGTCTAACTCAACTAAATCATCCTCTTTTATTGTTAATACATAATTTTCCTGGCTGCTTTCAGGTAAATCTGCATCCATATTAAGTGTAAGTACATTACCAATAAGGCTGAACCTTTGTGCTGACGCAACGCCACTGTATGCAATGACGTAGTCATCACCTTCCCGTGGTGTATCCGTCTCTTGTGTAGCGGCATTATCACTGGCATCAAATTCAAGTTGGAAGGTTAAGTTGCCCACATCACTGTCTACTGCTTTATCCCAATTGTAAAAATAATCATATTCAGTATCGCTTTCCTGCCCGCTAGCTGAACTAATAGTTACTCCAAGTTTTAAGATATCATTATTTAAAATGGTTTCATTAATCACTAACGCATCAGTTCCAGTAGGAATAGTAAATAAACTACTGGTAGCACTGGTTAGATTGGCCAGTGTTAACATTATGGATTCAGGGACTTCTACGCGGGTGTCATCGTTGTACGTTACGGTGACAGGTGTCGTAAATGGGCTGGTAGCCGTTTCTGCTGTATGAATAGGCAAGGATAGTGCATTAGCGGTAAAGTATTGTTCGGCTGTATCTAACTTTAGAACAACATCAAACGGGAGTGCATCATCTGTTGCCAGTTTAATTTCAGCGTTGGTGCTAGCATCTTTGGTTAATTCCACCAAGGTAGTAGGCACTTCTTTCGCTATGGATTTATCTAGGGTAAATGCATAAGTGGATGTACACACCTCCTCTTTAAATGTCGTGGTTCCCGTTTCAAATGCACAGGTTGTGCTTGGGCCCGTTACATCAACACCTGCAACATCATTATTAATTAAGTTAATAATGGGTGATGCTGACCAATTGACACCTTCAATATAAGCTTTAGACGCATCATTGGGCGCTATATTTAATTTAATGATTTCTTGGACTTCTACCCAGGTATCGTCGTTTAGTGTTAGTTCTATGGGAACTAGGTCTCCGGTTTTAAGACCTTTTAATGCGATAGTGGCTGTGGTTGTGTTGATTGTATAATCTTTTTCGCTGTCATCTGCCCCGTCTTTTTTACCGTCTAAAATGGCACATAAGTCACTATTCGCGTCAGTATTAGCCGTGTCGCAAATATCTGAAGTTGTTAAGTTCATGGCTGGACCATTGCTGGCTATGGCACCAGTAACCTCAATACTACCAACACTGGCAACCTGAACACACTCCAACTGATCATTCTTAGCAGGACAACTTTCATTAACACTGAGCACAGGGGGAGCCGTTAATTCAAGCGTGAGCTTATCTGTGTTGTTAACTGTTAGCGTCCAATTAAGAGTGGAAACATCGCCATTTTTTTCAAAGTTTGTATCAGCATCGGCATTATCATGCTCCACACCACTTATCAGTGCAGAATCTACTACCAGTTGTAAATTTACAATTTCAGGGAATTCAACTAAACCGTCTTTTGGCAACAGCGTTAAATCTAATGGCCGTTTGTATTCGCTATCCGTGGTATCAACATCAATTAAGGGGATCGATGAGCCGCCAAGCGTATAATCATTTCCCGCGCTTAAACATTTTTTATCCGCTGTTTCGGTACAGCCTCGCGTATCATTAAAGCTTATGGTTACGCTTTCATCTATTTCACCATTCCAAGATAATACATAAGGTGTAGCACTTGTATCAAGTTCATCATGGGTGTTGCTTCCACTGATGGTAAGCACTAAAAAGTCATCATTTTTAAGGGTTTCGTTAATGGTAAATTCGCCATTACCTAATGTTGGGAGGGTGTATTGGTCACCTGTGCCTTCACTTAGTATCAGTTGAATTGAATCATCTATTTCAATACGTGCATCTTCTTGGTAAATTAATTTAAAGGCTTGAGCATCGGCAGGCACCGTAGACGAGCCATTGCCGTGTATTGGCAATGTGAACACGGCCGGCGTTACATTTATTGTGGAATACACATCGTCCGTTCCGTACTGGGCAATAGCATCGAATTTATGTTCACTTAGATTCTCACCCGCAGCTTTTATTTTAAGCTCGCTGTCGGCACTTGCCGTTAAAATTACCGATATACTGGGTACTTGGCTGGCAATGGATTTAGTTAACAGAACATTGTACTGGCTTGTACACGTAGCTTCATCTATGTGAGTAGTGCTACCACTGTTAAACGTACATAAGCCATTTTCATCAGTTCCCTGTGTAAGGTCTCTTACTAGGCTCACACCTACAACGTCTTCACTGGTTAGGGTAATGTCTTGATTGTGTGTCCAGTTTAGACTTACGTAATCTTCTGACGCGCTATTAGGGGCTATCTTAAGTTTTATAATTTCGTCTACTTCAACCCAGTTGTCTTTTTGCGGGCTGATCTTAATGGTTTTACTTTTAAGGTCATCAATCGAATCAACATTATAGTTGTGCAACACAATGTCGGCATTGCCAGCTTCTAATATATAATCAATCCCACCATTAGTATCGCCTGACGATTTCGCACAAACAAACGTGGCATTGTCGACGGTATCATCACAGAAAACATTCGTTTGTAATGTAATGGTGGGACCATTTTCAGCCACCGTTCCTGCCACCGTTAACGTATTAACCGTTTGGGCGTCTGGACAATTAGCAATGTTAGAGCTGCATTCGGTTAACTCAGTGATGGCTGTGCCCATGCTAAGAGCAAGGCGATCGTCACTTATTACCGTAAGATCCCAGTTCATATCCCAGTTAGCTTCGCTGCCTTTTGGTACCGTTACAGTTCTAAAAGCCTCAGAAGTTTCAGAAAATACAACCTTCTCTATAAACCCGGGGCTCCCCGTTAGCTGCAGTGCTATCTTTTCTTTAAGTTCTACTAAGAAATCAGGCTTAAGCGTTAAGGGAAGGTCAGTTATTTGGTTGGGTGGCGCTAATGTAAGTGTGGGAGTAGGAGTAGTAAGCGTATAGTCACTCGCGTCTAAGCACTGTAAGGATTGGGAACCCGTACAATTATTACTTGTAAGACTAACAGAGGGAATTAGACCGGAAGGTAACTCTATAAGTTTGTCCCATGACAACGTATAAGCAAGACGGTCTGAACTAGTGGGTTCAGGCTGTTCTAATAAGCCATTAATAGTAAGCGTTAAAAAGTCATTATTAATAATTTTGTACGTGGCTTCGCTAGTACCTAATTCAAGTAAATCGTCTTCAGGTTGTATGGATAAACTGACCGTTAATGCTTCATCAATTTCCACAGTTTCGTCATGCTGCACCTGTAGCGTTAAAGTATCATTGCTACTATCAATCGGCAATGCTGTGCCTTCTGCTTTTAATACGTAGGCACCCTCAAGGGTTTGATTGAAAGGTTTACTATCTATTGTGTAATCATTACTACTATTATCTTTTTCAAAAGTTACATCACCAGCTATGCCTAATTCAAATGTTAATGCGGGCACATTGGCTTCTGCCTCCCCGGTCCAGTTAATAGTGTAATTAATAGACTCATTGGATTCATCGCCAGATACTTTATCTACTGCCAAACTTAGCTTTATCTTATCTGTATCAGTAATAACATGGGTGAAACTGCTTAGAGTTAGATCTAAACTTAATGGTGTTAAATACGTCGAATTATCACTATTAGCTGGAATACTTAGAGTGGTAGTAAACGACTCATCCAACTCTACTGCGAGATCATCATTAACTGTTGTAGTAAAAACAAACGAACCCTTGGTCTTGTCTAATATATTATCTCCATTGATAAACCCTTCTGGTAAATCTAAAGTAAAGTCATCAGACTCAGTGTCTGTATCTGCGCTTACCAGTAAATTAAAGGTTAAATCCGGTACGCTACTGGCGATGTCTTTATTCCATTTAACCGTGTAAGTATTTTCTTTTTTACTATCTTCGATGGAAGTCGTTCCGTTTCCTATATTTTTTACAATACTTAACTGTACTTTGTCGGCCACAGGAATGGTGTAATCAATTTCCCCCAACAGAGTTTCGTCACTGCCGGCGTCTTTGATCACCAATTGCTGACTACCAGATGGAATACTCAGCTGAATATTAATATTTTCACTCAACTCTACTAATTCATCGTCATGGAGCTGTACATATAGGATTGAACTTCCGGCAGGATTCCAACTTACACCTTCTTGCTTTAATAACCACTCATCACCTGTTACTAGCGCCCCCTTATCCGACCCCACTTGTAAGGTGTAGTCAAAAACACTCTTGTTGACATTTGGGTTTCTGATAGCTGTTGAACCACTAGGAATAGGAAAAGTTAAATCCAAACTTAGGGCTACATCATCATCTACCGTTACGTTTTCCCAATCAATTTTATAGCTTAAAAAACCAGTCTCATCATCGCCTTGAATATCGGTATCCTGCGAAATCTTAATAAAACTTAACGCCACAGCATCATCATTTTTTATGACGGATTCCAAGTTTAGAGTATTTACGACCTCATCCAGTGCTTGCTTATTAAATCCAGAAATGTAACTACGACCATCTTCATTCGTGGGATTTAATTCACTTCCTACCATATCAACCATAATATTAATGTATTCGTCTTCCTCAACCCTTTCATCTATTACATAACTTACCGGAAGAGAAAATTTTCCAATTCCCGTTACACCCTCTCCATCTATTTTTTGGGTATGGAATTGAATTGGGCTTGTTTGGATATTAAAATCGGATGTATCTGTAAGGTCTAATTCAGCACAATTGGATTCTAGGCCACTACATACACTGCTTATAGAGAATTGAATGGAGGGAACATTGTCTGCTATCTCTTTATCCCACGTATAGGTAAAGGGCGTTTGCGGCGGTAGCAACGCACTTTCATTCAACTCTTCTAAAGGCGCCAATGGCTCAGTTAGTGTAAGTACTAATTGGTCTTCATTTTTAACGATTTGCGTGATGGTATTATCAGCACCTGATCCACCGGACAACGTGAGAGAAAATACCTCATCAACTTCCACTACCTTATCATCGTAAAAGTTCACTTTTATAAACGGGTTTTGTGGCACCCCACCATCAACTAAAAGCAGCTTTATTTCATTCATGATTGGCAGTGCCGGAATATATTCACCCTCATCACTCTTAATACTATTAATACTGACAATCGCATCTACATACGGGCTGACATTGTCTTTTACTGTGGATGTATTATTAGAATTTAGTGCTAACGTCACTGATAACCCATCAATTTGATCAGACACATCCTTACTGAACCCAATTTTAAAAACTCGTTCACATTCTTGTTCCAACCCTGTCAACGACTCATTTGCATTACATGGATTATCGCTGGCTTGCTCCTCTAAAGAGAGGATTAATGTATCCTGACTCGTCACACTAATATCAAAATCTATTTCATTTAGTAACGTTTCATTAATAGACTCAATGTATTCTTGCCCCGATTTTTTAGTCAGCGTTAGTTTTAATTGCTCAAGATTTTCAACCACATCATCGGGGTTAACGGTTAATTGCCAGTTTAAAGCTGTAGCTGGCGTTTCAACAAATTCATCAACTGCACCATTTTTTATTGTAAATAAATTGGTAAGTGTAATATCTGAATTATCCCCATCTCCTTGTGTACAAGGTACTCCTTCATCACAAAGTACCTTATTCAAATTAAGCTTAATATCGCCTACATTTTGAGCGATAGCCTTATCCCAAGTAATCGTTACGGGGTAAACAAACGCATCACCTTCGTCAGCAGGCTCCGTGACGTTTTCAGCTGCACTAACTATGATTTCAAGTTTATCGTCGCTTACTATAACCCCCTGTGCACTAGCGGTCGGAAGAGCTGGATCAATCTCTGTACATGGTGCAACTCCATTACAATATTCTACATTCACTATTTCAGAGGCATGGTTAACAATGAATAAATTACACACCTCATCGGGCTCTACGATATTATCCTGAGACACACCAATCTCTATATTTACTTCAGTTTCGTTACCATTGAACTCTATAGTCGTGCCCGATGTTAACCCTGAAATATCTTCGTTATTACAACTAAAGCCATCACCTGTAACAACATACTCAATATCGGTTACAACCGCCGAGTCCAACTTCATTACAAACTTTTCATTGTTAATTAATATAGAACCACTATTTGAATTACCTTCATCTTCAGTCCAACCATATACTTTTAAAGTGGCTTTATTTTCATTAGCTATTTTAAAATTTCTTACAATACTGTGACTACGATCTGGATCTATATCAGAATTAGCATCAACACCGTCATTTACCAATGTAAATTCAAGGGCTAGATATTCATCACATTCAATACCATCTTTATTAACTCCAAGCTCTACAATAAGCTCACCCAAACCCTCACTAAATATTACGGATTCACCTTCGCCTATTTGTTTTCGGCTCTCACCCTCCTGATACATATATAAACTGAAGTCATCACTATTCGCTTCTCCATCCCACCTTTCACTAGCAAGATAACCACACGTATCCCCATCAGCTGCAGGCGAAGCTGCGCCAATGATCCTGTAAAAAATATTTAAGTCACTAAGTGCATCAGTACTTTTTTCATTATTAACACCATGATTTAAATTCATAGCATAGGTATAAATTTCACTGTCTTTTAAAGCAACATCCAAGGGCTCAGGTGCAATCGTATACCCATCCGTTTCTGCCCCTTCTAAAACCAATACCGGAAATTCATCATCTATGATATTTATTAACAGCGACGCGACGTTTATATCTACAAAGTTCAAGCCAAACAACTCGGTCCCTTCATAGTCATCATCATTAGTAATAATGACCGACAAGTTCTCTACTGGTTCCACCTCACCTGCCAAGAAGTTAATTATTCCACTTTTACGAGCGTAATCCGATGCTGAAGCATCTCGCACTGACCCCGAATTAGATGGTCGATTAAACGTATATGAAAACGACCATGGGTAAGCTAATTTATTTGCCAATTCAAAATCAACATCAAATGAGCCACCCTCAATATTTTCACTCACTAACAAATGGTTAAACTCACCATCTTGATTGATTTTCACAAAATCTTTTAAGGGTGTTCTGATGGGATTTTGTGGATCTTCAGGATTAGGGAGTAACAAAATCAATTCAGGGTCATCATCATTTTGGATTTGATGAAAATGACGGGAAAAGAAAATCCCCTGATCATTCTGTAAAATAATCTCTATATTTTCATCCGGCTCAGAAACCAGATCAGCCAACACGTATACCGTAAATTCAAACTCTTCAGTACCCGGCTCCAAATCAAAAGACATTAACTGCAAACATGTATCGCCCCCTTCAGACACAGTAGGATCATTAATACAAAAGTCACTTCCCAGTGCGCTTGATGAGTATTGCGCCCTATAAAAAAGCTCCCCTTCAATCAAACCCTCGCTATCAACACCCTGTAAATTAACCTCTACACTTTGGGTTTGTTTTATACCGTCAGAGGTATCAGAGCTGTTTGAATTACTCACTTTTACAGTATAAACAACCGGACTCCATGCTTTATCTGAACCAACCGGCCCATCTTCATCCAAGCTTTCGCCCAACTTAACTTCCATGGACAATTCAAAGCCGTTCCTATCTGGCTCCTCATCTGTTCTAATCGTCCCAACTGCAAATTCTTGGCTCGCTAACACATTAATTTCTGATTCGTTAACACTTACATTATATTTAACACTAACGTTTACAAATTCGTCCTTTTCTAATAAATCATCATTTATAACAACCACATCAAAACTTATACTCTGCACACCACTATCAAATGTCACATATGTATCGATAGGTTCAAAATCATTACAAGGGCTCGCGTAGCGAATTTCATCACTGCTATCCACCCAGTTCTCACAGGTTTCGGTAAATACATGTAATTTATAAGGGTCAACAACGGGGTCATTTAATTCAAGTTGAAACGTCAACATCGACACCCCCTCATCCCCTTCTTTAATTACGGGACTGGTCACATTGACACTGGGGAAGTCATCATTATTGATCTGCGCAATTATTACCAAAACCTCCACATCAAATTCATCAACAATGCGGATACCAAACTGTTCGTCACCCTCTATCTCATCATCACCTGAGACCACTACAGAAATAGAGTACGTCTCACCCTCAATAACATCGATAGAACCCATAACTGGGGTGTAATCACTTTTTTCAGCGGCTGTTATATTAAAACTTTGATAAGTAACGCTGCCAGAAACTGGGCTTTGGAAGGAGAGAACAAGGGTACTAGTTTCCCCTGGCATTGGTTCTTGCTGCTTATTGGAATCGGGGATTTCAACGTTCCGCCCCGTTATACCGCCAGAACTATTATCCGATCCAGATTCTGAACAACCACCAAGAGCTAATATCAAAGGAAATACTAAAGAAATCCACTTTATAGAAAAAACATGATCCATTGAGTACTTCCATTACCCATTAATTATGGCTCGCGAGTCTACACAATAGTTTTAATTTTTCCATATCAAAATAGAACGAGTACTAACCACTTCACATTTATAAAAATTATTAAATTATATTTATTTTCTAAGCAATAAAAAATAACTAGAAAAACATTAAAATCCAAACCTTAAGTACCAGACGATATCTAGTAACAACATACTAGAAAACATAAAAACCAATGCCAGCTACTTATTTATGTGCACTTAGTGATCTAAATATCGTATCGTAATATATTAAATATATTTTTGTGTAAGAGATCTCCTACAATAGTCTTGTTTTGTAAGACTTATATTAACGATACTTCTTAGACTTGACAGGCCATTGATATAAAGTTGAAATGCATACAAATTAATTACTCTTAGTTTTTTGAAAGTGCGACTTCCTTAGGATAAAAGATTACATGGATGTGGATCAGTTAATTATCGACCTAGCTTGCAAACCAATTTCCAAGGATGCCCCTTGTGGAATAAATGCAAA
>MAAA01014173.1_pt1 | contig 16971 bp, 15 predicted proteins | sample 1115971 | NCBI WGS metagenome assembly MAAA01 (sample SAMN04961123, study PRJNA320927) | seawater metagenome | isolation source: sample BD02T6 sea water enriched with oil for 6 days | place: USA:Gulf of Mexico | collected 2013-07-27 | reverse complement strand
GCCCCCATCGGTTTGTCGTCCCATGCTACGGGAGAGTTTGCCGGCAGCATGTTTTGGGTACTGCTCATCTCCTTGCTGTTAAGCTGGCTCACGGCCATCACCCTCACGCCGTTTTTTGCCGACCTCATGTTCAAGGAGCAGGAAACAAAATCCCAAAACAATAATGATAAAGCGCTTTATAAGGGGGCCATTTTCAGTGCCTACCAGAGCTTGCTGGATCTGTGCATGCGTCACCGCGTAAAAACCATGTTGCTGATGGTGGTGTTATTCATCTCAGCGGTACTGGGCATGGGACTGGTTAAGCAATCTTTTTTTCCCGCGTCCAACACCCCTATGTTTTATCTGGATTATTGGCGAGTACAGGGCTCGGATATTCGTGAAACCCAAAAAGACATGGAACGCATTCAGGCTTATCTGAGCAACCTTGAAAAAGTACAGCAGGTGACGGCCACTACGGGAAGGGGCGCGCCGCGTTTCATGCTCACCTACACACCAGAAAAATCCTTTAGTGCCTATGGTCAGTTGATTATTCGAGTACAAAATCGTGACGCCATTGCCCCGGTTATTGCTGCATTAAGAGATCACGTGCAGGGTAATTATCCCCAGGCCGAATTTAAAATTAAACGCATGGAAATTGGTCCCTCTACCGATGCCAAAATAGAGGCACGCTTCAGCGGCCCTAACCCGGATGTATTGCGCAAACTGGCAAGCGAAACCATGTTAGTGCTGCAACAGGATGCCGGCGCGCATAATATTCGTCACGACTGGCGACAACGCACTAAGGTGATTCGCCCGCAATTTGATGAGGCCATGGGGCGACGTGTGGGCATCAGCAAACAGGATTTGGATCAGTTATTACTCAGCAGTTTTTCCGGCCAACAGGTGGGCCTGTATCGTGACGGCACCCAGTTATTGCCCATCATGGCGCGACCGCCTGAGGACGAACGCCTCAATGTGGACAGCCTGCCTGATTTGCAAATTTACAGCCAGGTGGCGCAAAAATATGTGCCCATCACTCAGGTGGTAAACGGATTCGATACCGACTGGGAAGACTCCCTTATTATGCGCCGCGATCGCAAACGCACAATCACGGTAAAAGCGGATCACGATGTGTTAGGGGATGAAACCCCGGCCAGCGTCTTTAACCGGGTGCGCGGGAAAATTGAGGCCATTAAATTGCCCGCCGGTTACCACATGGAATGGGGCGGCGAATTTGAATCGGCGTCCGATGCACAGGCGGCTCTGTTTGGTGGTTTGCCCATGGGTTACCTGGTCATGTTTGTCATCACAGTATTGCTGTTCAATTCATTAAAGACACCCTTGGTGATCTGGGCCACCGTGCCTTTGGCGGTGATTGGTGTGGCCTTTGGTTTATTGGTGGTGCAGGCACCGTTTAGTTTCATGGCTTTACTGGGCATGTTGAGCTTAACCGGCATGCTCATTAAAAATGGCATAGTGTTAGCGGATCAGATTGGTTTGGAAATGGAGAGTGGCAAGGAGCCATATGTGGCGGTATTCCATTCGGCCGTGAGTCGCATGCGCCCGGTGGCCATGGCGGCTATCACCACCATTTTGGGTATGATTCCGCTTTTGTTTGATGCGTTTTTTATATCCATGGCGGTGACCATCATGTTTGGTTTGGCGTTTGCCACTATCCTTACCCTGATTGTGGTGCCGGTGCTGTATACCCTGGTTTACAAGATTCCTTACCAGGCAAGGTGATGATACCCGTCGCTCTTTAAAAGAGCGGCGAATCTTGGTGGCTTCTAAGGTTTATTTTTTAAAACCAAAGTACAAGCTCGCCTCTTAACTTCTGTCCAAATTTAGTTGACCACTATAATTGGTTAATATTACTTTTTGTGATTATTTGATGGAGCCTTAATCACCAACGATTCTATGTAACTTAATACTTGCTAACCTATTATAAAACGGAGGAAGGTTAATCATGCAGGCACACGGTTGCTTCGATCTTTGGGTGGATAATCAGGTCCTGTTGGCCCGAATATCGGGTGCCTGGAATGAAGAAGAAGCCTTGCTCTATTTCAAAAAATTAAAAGAAATAACCAAACCTATAATCGACAAACCCTGGGCCATGATGCTTAATCTAACTAATTCCGAACTTAATACACCGGGGGCTGATCAGATTGCAAGCACCATTGTCCAATGGTGTTTGAACCATGGGATCGCCAGTGTTGCTGAAGTATATAAACCCAGTTTATTGAAAAAACGACAATTTGAGCGTTTAACTAAGAAACTATCAAGTGAAATTGAACGATGTCAATTTTCAGATGAGACAGAGGCATTTGCATGGTTAACCACTCAGGGGTACCCGGTGCAACTTGAGCAATTAATTAATCGTCCACCAAACGTTTAGCATCACTTAACTATCATTGCTTATTGTCTCTTTTTAGAAATCTTTAATATTCAGCATATTCAAGTTAGAAACTAACATCTACCTCATGGTCAATTAGAGTAATTACAGCATTAATTATTTGCGCTGATACACCTTCAATAGAAACAGGTGCCATCAATGATGATTGGCACCTACCTCAACTTAGTTCCCCAGAGCTGTAGAAGATAACTGTGCAGATGTAACCGTCTGGCTTAAGGCAATTTCCCTAAACGCTGCCAATGTTTTGTGAATGCTCTCATAGTCATTGTCACTAAAGTGGGTATTAGCACTGTTTTTTACGATCACCACATTGGCTTTTTGGTTTATATAAATATATTGCCCATAAATCCCCATGGCAAAAAATTCCTGTTCACTGTGCTCTGGAATCCACCACTGATAACCATAGCCAAAATCCGAATTGGCATTATCTCTTTTGCCCGGTATTAAGTGCGAGGCATCCGGTGTGATGCTGTCCTTGATCCACTGCTCAGGTATTATCTGCTCCCCGTTTAATTGGCCGTTATCACGAAATAATAGCCCCAGCCGGGCATAATCTCTGCTGGTGGCACTAAGGCCGCCCAATACCATGGGCTCACCTAGTCCATCCACAAGATAATGGGCATCTTTTTCGTTGCCCAGTTTTCTCCAAAGTTTTTCGGTTAGGTATTCTTCAAAGGTCTTGCCGGTAGCGGCGCGTAATACCATACCCAAAACGTGAGTATCTATGCTCACATAATGCATATAAGTGCCCTGCTCTCTTTCTCTCACTAACGAGGCAGCAAACTCATCGAAACTGCCGCCAAGTGCCATCATGCGCCCAAAACGGTTTATATCGCTATTAAAGTCATGATAGTCCTCGTTAAAGGCTACACCGCTGCTCATCTGCAATACGTTTTTAATGGTAACACCATCATAACCACTGCCTTTGAGTTTGGGCACATACTCGGTTACTGCCACATTCAAATCGGGAATATGGCCTTCATAGACTGCTATGCCAAATAAGGCGCTCAGATAACTCTTGGCCATGGACCAGGAGACACGCAAATCATTTTCTTTGGTGCCTAGATAATATTCTTCGAAGGTGATGGCTTCATCTTTTATTACCACTAAGGCAGTTGATTTGGTCTCTTTTAAAAATAACTCTAAGTCGATTTTGTGATCCCTGAAGGTGAATGATTTAGGCAGGTCTAGGGGAGAACCCTTAAAATCACGAATAGGATCCGAGCGTTTAATGAGCTTAGTGGGCATCACTTCATTCATATTTGAAAAGTTGTGAACAATCACATCCTCATTAAACAAGTTAACCACCCTATAAAGTTGCTTAAGTTCAGTGCCATAAACACCGGCTAAAATTATGATAGCGGCTGTGCTTAACACAAAAATTTTTTTTATACGTTTTAGTTGCATAACAGTGCACCTGTATATCAATTAATTAAATGACAAGCCTGCTAGGTAGGGTTAGCAAGCTTGTTGTTTTAAGTTCTAACGAGCAGCCGCACTGATGGGGCTGGTATTGTGTAAATCTATCTTAACGGCATCTCGAAACTCCAGTATACCGTCCTCTATTTCTACTCCCTTTAAGCGCCTCTTGTCTTTTCTGTAATTCTGGTCCAGTCGCCAGGGTTGACTGGCCCCCTGCTTTGGTATTCCATCTTGGGCACGCTGTACGTATCCAGAGCTTAAATTTAAGAACAGCTCTTGCTTGGTGTCATGCACATCAACAGGTGTACAAATTGGGTGTTCAACTTCGTCCATGTGATTAATGATGCGGCACACATACTCACTTACCATCTCAGATTTTAGCGTCCAGGAAGCATTGGTATAGCCGAATACCGCACCAAAATTCGGTACACCTTCCAGTAAAACACCACGATAAAACATCTTGTCTGCCGGGTTAATCTTCTGCCCATCTACCGATATCTCCATATTTGCAAACAGCTTCATGTTTAAACCGGTAGCACTGACGATAATATCGGCCTCTAAATGCTCTCCAGATTTAAGTCGAATGCCTGTTTTGGTAAATTCATCCACGTGATCGGTTCTAATGGATGCTTTACCTTCGTTTAGGGCATGAAACAGGTCGCCGTCGGGCACCAAACATAACCTTTGGTCCCAAGGGTCGTAGCGTGGTGAAAAATGTTTTTGATCGATACCGGTGGTTAATATCTGATTGCGCTTTTTATCGATAAACTTTTTTGCACTTTTCGGAAATCGTGTCATGAAATTATAATAAAGCGAGGCCATGAATATATTGCGTTGGCGGGCAAAACGAGAGACCCATACTTTGGGCAGGAGAAAACGCATAACACTTAGCAAACCGTCCTGCCAGGGCATGGATGCAATATAGGTAGGCGAGCGTTGCAACATCGTTACATGCTTCGCTTGGTTGGCAAGATTAGGAACCAAGGTGACAGCTGTGGCACCACTACCAATAACCACTACTTTTTTGTTGCTGTAGTCCAAATCCTGGGGCCAGTGCTGAGGATGAACAAACTGTCCTTCAAATGCTTCTTTATTGTTAAATTTTGGCTCATAACCCTCGTTGTAATCGTAATAACCTGAACAAGACAATACAAAGCTGCTCGCAAATAAACGAGTTTCACCGTTTACTTCAACTTCCAGGGACCAACGGGCCGTTACACTGGACCATGCCAGTTTCTTTACCTTGTGATTAAACCGTATCTTTTGTTTAATACCATTCTTGTCAGCCGTTTCATTTAAGTATGCTAATAGTTTTTCCCCTGTGGCCAATGAATCCTTGTCGGTCCAGGGGTTAAATTTATAACCATAAGTAAACATGTCGCTATCCGAGCGAATACCAGGATATCTAAATAAATCCCAAGTGCCGCCTAAGTTTTCTCTGCCTTCTAAAATAGCCAGGGACTTTGACGGGCACTTATTCTGAAAATGATAAGCGGCGCCAATGCCGGACAAGCCAGCACCAATGATAATGGTATCGATATACTCTGTATTCATAATGAGCCTTTAAAATAGTGTTATTATTGGAATTTATATTAGCCGAAGACTCTCGCCACCACGGATTGATATTTAACAGGTAAAAATCGCTGCAAAATATCCAGCATTTTGGCATCGGTTCCCACCAGTATTCTTGGCTGTTTTTTAATGATTCCCTTCACAATTTTTTGAGCGGCTAATTCCGGGGTGGTTTTTGCCATCTTTTCGTTGAAATTTATCTTACGCTGCTGTTCTGAAATACGTGCATCCAGCCCCACTTTTTCTCCGCCGTCACGGCTATTATTGGCGATATTAGTTTTAATTCCCCCGGGATGAACACAGCTAACATCAACCTTACTTTTAGACATCATTAGTTCTATACGCAGGCTTTCGCTAAAACCTCGTAAAGCAAATTTGGCAGAGTTATAGGCTGAGGTATTCGGTGTCCCCACTAAACCAAACAAGCTGGAGACATTAACAATATGCCCCCATGAAGATTTTTTAAGGTGCGGTAAAAATCCCTTACACCCGTGCACAGCCCCCCAAAAATTGATATTCATTAGCCACTCAAAATCTTTATAGGTGGTGGACTCTACAGTGGCAGACAAGCCGACCCCGGCATTATTAATGATCACATTTACTTTTCCAAAGTGTGCCACCACATCATCAGCCCACTGAAAAACAGCCTCTTTATTGGCTATGTCCAGCTCGTGTAGCAGCACTTGTGTATGCGGATAACGGGCTTCTATCTGCGCAACCGTTAATTTCAGGCTGGTAAGATCAATATCACTAATCGCAACACTGCTACCACGTTTGGCACATTCTAATGCCAGGCAGCGGCCCACGCCTGAACCAGCGCCGGTAATGGCGATAACTGAATTTGTTAAGTCGTTGTTCATATATTTAAACCACTGATTGCATTGATTTATGTCTACGTGCTATCTGCTTATTGGTAAAATTAGCTGACACACGTTGAATACAGGTGAACTATGCGCCATTGTGCGCCTACTAGACAGGTGATAGGATGCCAAGATAATCGTTAATCGAGGTCAATTTTGTGCAGGAAAAAAAGAACCTCTTCTTATCAAAAGACTATCTTATTTACATTCGCGACTTCGCTTTAACCAAGGGAATAACCGCAAAAATACTGGTGGGAAATTTGGACTTGAGCATAGACATATTGCTTAATCCGCCAACACAGGTAAGCGCTCAAACCTTTCATCAGCTAGGGTTTAATTTATTTAACAGCTTACCGTCTCCCCTTGAGGGGGTAATAGAGTTTGGCCAAGGCATGGGGTTGTCTTTGCACGGCTCCCTCGGGCTTGCGGTGCAGGGGGCGGAAAACCTCAATGAAGTAGTCAAACTAGCCGAGCAGTATTACCTAACCAGAGCAAATTTTCGCACCCTGGAACACATTGAGGATAAAAAATTCTGCTACCTTCGACTGACTGAGAGTCAGGCTGAATACGACAAATACTTCTCTCTGGCCGAGCTCATCAGCTTTGAATATGTTATGGGCCAGTTATTAGCTCATCATAAAACTCAAGACGCCTGCACTATTCAGCTAATATCAAGTGAGCCTGAAAATTTCCCCTGGCACCTTACAGGTGATTACCAGATCAAATTTAATCAAAACTTTAATCAACTGCTTATTCCCATTCAATGGATGAACCTTGCCATAACCCCCACTGATACCGAGTTAGCAAATTTGGCTAAAGATCAATGCCAGCAAATCATCGACGAACTCTCGCCGCAGGGTCTGGCCAATGAAATCCGCCAAATTTTAAAATCACAGCTAAGCAAAAATATTTCACTAAAAGAAATGGCCGTACAACTACACCTATCTACCAGCACCTTGCAGCGCAGACTGAGAGAATTGGATACCACTTATAAGGATATAAAACTTGATGTACGACTATTAGCGTCCACTAAGCTTTTATTAAACAGTGCCCATAGCATTGACCAAATATCCGAGCATTTGGGTTTCAGTGATGCCTCTAGTTTTATCAAATCCTTTAAGACATTCTCAGGCCACACACCATCGGCCTACCGAAAAAAACACTAGAATTAGCCAACCAGCAGGTTCATTTCTGCACACCAGTCTCTTTTCTCATCCTAATTTTTGACCTCAATTAACCGTTATATTGGACTGCTTTAACCTGTTTCTTTGCACACCTATGCACCAAACTTTCCATAGTCGCTGTAAAGGCCTGACTTAGAATTTTATTAGACAGAGGTGAGTATGTCCCAAACAGTCAATCTAGATCATCAAAAGATAGATATAAAGCCCCGGCATATGGATTTTCCATTTGGCTCTTTAAACAGGGTTAAATTTTTCGATGATAATATATATAAATCGGCTTTTATAGTAGGTATGTCTGCCGCTTTCCCTGTGGGTGAAGGGGAGTTTTTAGCTTCTGTTCGAAACTACCGCAACCAAATAACGAACCCCGATTTACTTAAACAAGTGAGAGGGTTCATCGGGCAGGAGGGCCACCATAGTAACCAACATGCTAAAGTCAATGAAGAGCTTGATCGATTGGGTTATAACACAAAGAAAATAGATCAATCTTTTAAAAAAACCACGGATAAATATGTGGTTCCACGTAGTGATAAATTTCGCCTGGCTCACACTGTTTGTTATGAGCACCTCACCAGCATTATGGGTGAGTACGCGCTTAACGACCCTAAATTCCTTGAAGGCCTGGATGCACCTTTCAAAGATTTAATGCTATGGCATAGTGTTGAAGAAGTTGAGCACAAATCGGTTGCCTATGACGTATATATGGAAACTGTTGGCGACCTTAAATATTTGCACCGGGTCATGAAACTAACGATTACCGTGATGAGTTTTCGACTAACAAAGTTTATGTTTTCAATGGCTTTCTGTACTAAACATTGGGCCAGTTTAAAAGATTTAGGCGGCTACCTTTCCTGGGTATTTGGAAAGGGTGGGATGTTTCGCACTTTGTATAAGCCTTTTAAAGAGTTTTATGCAAAAGATTTTCACCCTTGGCACAATGGCGGTATGGAATTAATTGAAAAATGGGAAGATGAACTGTCCCAACCAGAACAAAATAAAGCCAACAAGGAATATCTACAGACCAACCCAGCCTAGCAATATTTGTATATAACAAGCACCTAAGACCGTTCAACGTTAAGGGTGCTAATCCATTAAAAATTTAAAACTAGTGGTAACTCTCTTTGTTATAACCTAAATAATGGCACTAAGCTTTTCGCTAGATTGTTACTCCCCTATAAATTGACACAGTTGTATGGAATTTATTATGAAAAAATGGCAATGCATTGTTTGCGGCTGGATATATGATGAAAACCAAGGCTCACCGGAAGATGGGCTTGCGCCCGGAACTGCCTGGAGTGATGTACCCGAAGACTGGTTATGCCCCGATTGCGGCGTGAGCAAGGGTGAATTTGAGATGGAAGAGGTCTAAAACATGAGTGCACCTCTTATTATCATAGGCACGGGCCTGGCAGGCTATAACCTGGTAAAGGAAATACGTAAACAGGAGCAAAATCGCAGCATCATCATGCTCACCCATGATGATGGCCGCCAGTATAGCAAGCCCATGCTGTCGACTGGCATCAGCAAGGGCAAGGATGCAGATGGATTAGCCATGAAGGATGCGACCACCATGGCAAAAGACCTGCAGGTTGATATTCGCAATTTTCAGAAAGTCTCCCGCATCGATAGCAAGAATAAAAAGGTATTTGTTCAAGATAATGAAATTGAATATTCCGACCTAGTATTAGCGCTGGGAGCCGAGCCCATTCGACTACCCATAACAGGCCATGAACATCTGATGCAGGTGAACGATTTAATGGACTATCGTGTGTTCCAACAATCAGTGCAAAACAAGCAAAATATACTGGTCTTGGGTGCTGGACTGGTGGGGTGTGAATTTGCTCACGATCTGGCATCGGCAGGTTTTAACGTTCATTTAGTTGCACCGGAAACACACCCTTTATCACGCTTGCTGCCCAAGGATTGCGGTGAGGCATTGATTTCTGCATTACAGGACTTGGGGGTTACCCTGTCCCTGGGGCGCTCTGCAGTAGCCGTCAGCAAACAGACTCACGGCTTTGAAGTGACACTAGACGATGACCAAAAAATAACTTCGGATGTGGTGTTGAGTGCAGTGGGGTTAAAAGCTAGAACCGACCTGGCGAAGCAAGCAGGCCTGTCTGTGGGTAGGGGTATTCGGGTGAACCGTCAGTTACAAACCAGCGAAGAGCATATTTATGCGCTGGGAGACTGTGCAGAGGTGGCTGGTTTACACTTACTATATGTACTGCCCCTAATGAATTGTGCTCGCTCGTTGGCCAAGACTCTTACCGGACAGGAAAGCACAATTCAATATCCTGTGATGCCCATCATCATAAAAACACCAAGCCTACCAATCGTAACTTGCCCGCCCGAAGATCCAGCAAAAGGCCAATGGCACATAGATGGTCAAAGCCCACACCTTAAAGCCCTATTTAAAGACGCTAACGAAGCCTTGCTAGGCTATGCCTTGACCGGAAATTACGTAGCTGAAAAATTCAAACTGAACATGCAACTATCAGAACACGGTTTCCAAGATAAAGAAGTGAAAGTAGCGCCTAAATGTGAAATTAGTTAATTTTGGCTTCCCAAGGATGGGCAAGCTCTGAGGAAATATGGCCTATACAGACTGTAAAATGATCCGATCTGCCAAGACTCTTGCTGTAATTGCGTTTATTATCTCACGAACCTTTACCCGGCTTATCACAGCTAAACGCTCGTAAATATTTGAACAATTTCTTATCAATTAGCCGTAAATCGAGAAATTTAAGCGCTATACGATACTAATTTTCGTAATCCAGCCAAATAATAGAAGTGAGGCATTACTCATTATGAATAAATTTAAAGCGTCTCTGATCGTATTGTTGATCATAGCGGTGTTGTTAATCTCTAGCTATTTTTACCTGCTCCATCCGGTGACGATTGAAGAGCCACCTCTAAGTGCATCCTTGCAGACTCACACTATTTCTATTAGCGGCCACCAACGAATCTATCATTACTATATCCCAAAAAAGTTAAAAACTGAGCCTGCATTGGTGTTCGTTTTTCATAGCTCCCTATCAACTGGAAAAGCGATGCGCGAGCGCACGGCATACCAATTTGATGTAATTGCAGATACTGAAGGGTTTATTGTCGTTTATCCAGATGGCTATGATCGCCATTGGAATGATTGTCGAGCAAGTGCTAGTTACGCGGCCAACCTGGAAAATATCGATGATGTACTTTTTGTAACTAAAATGATCGCTTGGTTTACGGCCAATCACAAGGTGAACGCAAAAAGAGTCTATGCTACCGGGTATTCAAACGGTGGGCATCTAAGTTATCGACTTGCAATGGAGACTCCCCACCTAGTTACAGCCATCGCCCCCATCGCCGCAAACCTGCCGGTTACTGCTAATCTAGATTGTGAGCAGACAGGGCAAGCTGTTTCGGTGGCTATTTTTAACGGCACCGCTGATGCATTTAACCCCTACGAAGGTGGCCTAGTTTCCATCTTGGGTAATGAGAGCCGTGGTAACGTATTATCATCCAACGCCACAATAGACTACTGGCTTATATTGACTGGTTACGAAAACAATGTGGGCGTTAAAAATAACTTAATTGATAGCAATCCCCTAGATGGCTCTAGGGTAGAAAAATCGACGTGGCAACAAGGTAGTGGGAAAGAAGTGAGCCTATATACCCTGCATGGTGCAGGACATACTATACCTTCAAAAATGGTTAGTCTTGGCGGTTTGTTTGGTAATACAAATGCCGATATTGAGGCTGCGGAAGAGATATGGAATTTTTTTGAACGTGATTGGCAGCAGCGAAAATAAAAGGTGTTTATCACATACTATCCAGGGATGAACACGATCAGCCAGTCCTTTAAGGTTTATTGCTTTCGCTCACTACTGTCATGGGTTCGCCATTGTTTAGGAGTAACACTCTCCCAACGCTTAAAGGCTCGGTTGAATGAAGTGTATTCCGCAAACCCTAACAGATAAGTGACCTCCATCAGACTCAACTCATCGTTAGTAAGGTAGGTCTTGGCCAGTTGGTGCCGGATATCGCTCAATAAATCGGAGTAATGCACACCTTCCGTTTGTAGCCGTCTCTTTAAGGTACTGCTACTGACAAATAGCAGAGCGGCTATTTTCTCTTGTTTGGGGTCACCACTAGGTAAATTCGTAACGATCAAATTCTGTACTTTTTTTGTAAATGGGCCTCTGTCGCTTTTACTTAAGTATTTATCCGCATTAGCATCATGTATTTTGGACAATTGCTCATTTGCCGAAGGCAGATCAAGCTCCATATCCTTAGTTGAAAAATACAGGCACCAAGCGTTGTCTTCAAATGTCTTGGGGCCAGGAAAAAGCTTATCATGATGTTTTAACGAGTCAGGTTTACTTCTTTTAAAGCCTGCCCGTAATGGCTTAATTTGTTGATGCGTAATCCAGTCAACAGTGGTGATAAAGGTCGCCATGGCCCCATCAAATGCTTGAATGGAAGGCTGGCATTGGTCCGGTATAATGTTGAAGGTAAGGAGATATTCTTCACCCAGTTTTTCGAAGCCAAACTGAAAACCCTCTGAAAGTAACCTCTGATAACGAAATATTCGTTTGCAAACTTCTAGTAAATTCGCACACGAGATAAATGAATAACTTATTTCCGGATAGGAAAATATGCTTACCCTGGCGCCGGCCGTTATACCAAAGCTTGAGTCACTGGTTAATTCGACGGATTTTTCCCATAGCTTGGTTAATGTGTCTTGCGGAATTTGAGCGTCAGTATCGCTAAGAAGTCCCGAATTTACCCCCACCCCTGCCAAGACCGACTCCAGATCTACACCGTAATCCACTAGGCTATCTGCTATTGATTTAACGATATTTATCGGAACCATCAGCTGACTGTTCTTCAAAGAGCATAATCCATAGTTCACGAAACGTTTAAGTAGATTGGCCTGAAATGACCTGAATATGAGCTAGTTTATCAAGAATCTATTTAGATTTACATTTATATTCGCTGACACAGGCCTATAAGAAAACCTGTTAAAACGAAGAGGTTTAGACTGATGAATGCAATGAAAGAAATAATTCAACGTTATGGATTAACCGCCCACGAGCACTTCAAACCAGGGGTACTCGAATGGCGACCAAGAATGGGGGTTCATAATGCTTTTCATCAGAACCCGTTAAACATCTTTTTACATGCGACGTTTTCTATCATCAGTATTTGGGCAGCAATGTTGATGCTGTACCCAATTAACTTACCTGGTATTAATATTTTTTCCCAACCCGTTGACGTTGCCATGGTTCTTATCGGGGGCTTATTTATCGTATATGTACTAATGGATTGGTTAACTGCAATTGTTCTCACTGGTCTATATTCGGCCGCTTACCTTCTTTGCCCCATCATGATGGATTGGCTCGGCGGCTCTGTACTGCTTATGGAATTATCGGGAGTAATGTTAACCGTGCTGGCGCTAGCTGTGCAGGTTTTCGTCGGTCACAATATTGGTGAAAATGGAATAGACGACGCCAAGGAAAACATTCAAGAAATGTTGGCCAAAAAGAACCCCATCTACTTTATGCTTTTGCCATTTTACTGCTATTTAGATTTGTTTTTCAAGCTGGGCTACAAACCAAATGAGGCAAAGATTATCTACGCCATTATTGATGAACTTAGACCAATTTTAGTGGCTGAAAATGAAAATCGTAAGCCACTAAATTAACCAATTATAAACAGTTATAAATCTATCTCAGCCAAACTTTACATGGCTATATAGGACAAAAACGAAGTCTTTTATGATTTCATAGTACTCGGAGCCAGTAATGGACAATTTAATATTAGTGATAATTGCTGCAACTTCTATAGGGTTATCCTATCAATGCTTGGCCAATCAGCGTAGCCGTCGAGCAGAGTTCCTATCATTCCCTATGGCAGTATTACTCCTATTCCCCTATCCATTAATGGGCATGTTAGGCTGGGTAAAATCTGATATGGCGCTTGTAGGTATCTCCATTATTATGGGGATTCCCAATACGTGGTTGTCATGGCAATATTTCCGATTTGAATGGAAGCCTCTTCCTGGAACTTTACCCTATGATGAAAAGCTTACTCTGGGTCTCACGTTGGTTGGCGTTGTAATATTAGCAATAACCATTCTATTAAGTAATTTGTCCACGGCGCTGAGCAGCGCAGGTGCTTATTTCACCTTCTGCATAGCCATATTTAGCAATCTTTTAAAGTTATGGCGTGTCAGCCGTGGCCACGAAAACATTGACGGTTTGAATTGGTCCACATTGCTAACATTATGTATTTTCTTTGCTGCGATGACCTACGTTGTGGCTTCCAGTGATATCAAAATGTTGTCTGTCGCCTATTGTTTCTCCACGGTGTCTTGCCTGCTTGCCATAATATATAAATGGAAGGTTCAACAAACCCCAAAGAGTCACATGAGCAATGGTGAATTATGATAAATCCTTTAATTGGTAATTATCTAATTCCTTAAACAGACAAACTCTAATATACAAAAAAGCTAAACTAGCGTGACATTAATAGGATAAAAATATGCAAACTATCGTAATTACAGGGGGGTCAAGCGGTATCGGCTTAGATATTGCGCGCGCCTATACTAAAAAAGGCGCTAACATCGTTTTGCTGGCTCGTAATCAGGTCCGTTTAAACAGTGCCGTCAACGAATGCAAAGCCTTAGTAGAAAATTCTGCACAAAAGATTCTGGCCTTCTCTGTGGACGTAGCCAATAAAGAACAATTGCAGGCCACAATGGCAGACATAAAGTCGCAAGTGAGTGTGCCCAGTGTATTAATATTAAGCGCCGGTATTGTTGCAAGTGAACGATTTATGGAGCAAAGCGATGATGGTTTTGATGGCATCATACAAACTAATGTTTACGGTAGCCGTGCAGTCGCCCGTGCTTTCTTGCCAGATATGATTAATAACCAGTCTGGCCAGGTTTGTTTTATCAGTTCTCTGGGTGGAGTAATTTCAACTTACGGATATAGCGCGTACAGCGCCTCTAAATTCGCGGTGGTGGGCATGGCCGGTGCTATGCGCCAGGAGCTGGCTTCAGAAAACATAGGTGTCAGTGTGGTTTGCCCTCCAGAAGTGGATACACCCATGGTGGCCAAGGAATCCGAACACATTTTGCCTCAAACACGATTTATAAAAGATATAGGCGGTTTATTACAGCCGAATACAGTGACTGACGCCACGTTAAAAGGTATCGCTAAAAATCGCTTTATCATTGTTCCCGGATTAATGGCCAAGTTTTCTTATTGGCAGTCCCGAGTATTCCCTAGGGCTTTTTCGGCGTTTATTCAGCTGATGATTCGCTTCTCGATTAAGTAGAGTCAAGTCCGAATAATATGCGACTGAAATGGGCGAAAGCAAAACTCAAAAGTAAACCCCTACTAATCGCCCTGATTTTCACGTATAAAATTAAGCAGCAACCGTGTACGTTGCGCCATATGTAACCTGGCTGGATAAATCAGCGACAACTGCAATTGTTGCGCATGCCAATCGGGCAATACCGGCACCAGTCGCCCCTGTTTTACCAATTCATTGGCGGTCACTTCTGCCAACACTCCAATGCCAAAACCCTGCTCTAACAATGGCCGGTAGCTGGCAATATTATTGGCTTGGTGCTGACGGTTAGGCTGGATTTGTACGAACTCACCATTGCGATGTTGCAATATCAGATTAGTAAAGGGTTGTTTGCTTGAAATGCTCACCCATGGATAATCCGGTAATTGCGCTGGTTGCTTGGGCAGCTTGCTTAGCTGGGGGCCTGCAAACAGTTTAAGCTGGGTGGCAGTGAGTGGCAGCGATACCAGATTTGAATCAGGTAACTCCCCTGAACGAATGGCTAGGTCAATGGACTCTTCGATAATGGATAGCGGTTGTTCACTTATTAGTAAATCAAACTGCACTTTGGGGTAAAGCTGGTTAAATTGTTTTAGCAAAGGCAAGAGCAGGGTTTCATAATGATCCTGGGTGGTGGTAAGCCGAATACTGCCCTTAATTTCGGAGTTAAAACTTTTTACCTCTGCCACTCCCCGTATCGCGTTGGGCAGCAAGCTTTGCACCTGCTGATAGAGTGCCTGACCTTCGGCGGTAATGCTGACTTTTCGGGTACTGCGTTGTAATAACTTAACGCCTATATAGTCTTCGAGCCGAGCTACTTGTTCGCTTACTTTACCCCGTGGCATCTGCAGTTTTTCCCCGGCAGCCGTAAAACTGCCGGTTTCGGCCACCGTGCTAAAAATGGCCATGGCCTTTAAATAATTAATTAACATTTCGCTATCTTCACTTATAACCCAATGTTCAAGTCCAATTTAAATCAACTTAACTGATACTTAAATAGTATCAGTTATACCTTATTTCACCCACTAATCACTACTAACTAAATTAGTCATAATGGCCCTACAAGTGACCTGAGGAGGCAATGAGATGAAAACATTAGCGATTATTGGTGGTACTGGACGAGTTGGCCAACAAGTCATTAAGCAAGCCTTAGCCCTTGGCTATCAATTAAACGTGCTAGCACGAGACCCTGCTAAGGTAGAGAGTCATGAGCGTATAAACGTCATTAAAGGGGATGCCAAAGACCCACAAATCCTGGATAAATTACTAACCGGTGCCAATGCTGTGATATCCACCCTGGGGCCAGCTGGCATGAACAGCAGCTTAAAGTTAGCTAAAGCCGCGGCCAAAGACTTCGTTTCAACCAATAGCACCCGAGCTATTTTACCCCTGATGGAAAAACACGGCATTAACCGCTTTGTATTATCGGGTGGTGCCAGCTTGCAGCATCCAGATGATTGTAATAATTTTTTTACTCACCTTTTATTAACCAAGCTAGCACCAAAAATACTTGGCGATATGTGTTTAGACCGTGAACAAGAGTTTGAATTACTATTAAGTAGCAAGATGAATTTCACCATTGCTCGCGCCGCTAAATTGGACGATGCCTACCCTAAAACACCACTGAAAACCAGCCACACTAAATTCCAGGGGGGCAATGTATCGATTCACAGCTTGGCAAAATTTTTAGTCGAGCAAGTACAGGATCAAAACTATTTTGGAAAAGCAGTATACGTAGCCAACTAGTTTTCATATCTACTGATGTATTGATGTCGGCTTAAAAAATGAAAAGAATAGCAACTAATCACTTAGCGCTACGGCCGCCCTTTGGAGCCAGGCCGTAACCTGGCTATAGAGGATGCTTACCTATCGCGGGTATTGCCATCCTTGCTGGTTACAACTGTAAAACTGTGGGCGGAGAAGATCAGCTGAACAGCATTACCTGCAGCTGTGAACAGCGGCGTGACTAGGGTAGTCACCCCAGCGACTCTCTTGAGGAAACCACAAGTGGTACATTCATTCCTTTACCAGCTGGCTGAAATTTCTACAATTTATTTAACTTTCTGGCCACGTTGGCGGCGGCGGTTCTGTTAGACACCCCCAGCTTGCTATAAAGATTTTTTAGATGCCAAGCAATTGTATTTTCACTAAGGGAGAGTTTTTGTGCCAACTGTTTATTTTTGAGGCCGTGACT
>MAAA01014172.1_pt1 | contig 16980 bp, 12 predicted proteins | sample 1115971 | NCBI WGS metagenome assembly MAAA01 (sample SAMN04961123, study PRJNA320927) | seawater metagenome | isolation source: sample BD02T6 sea water enriched with oil for 6 days | place: USA:Gulf of Mexico | collected 2013-07-27 | reverse complement strand
TTTTTTGTATGAACAATATTTCGTTCATCATATTTGTCAGATATGATTTTTGGGATCCATTCGTCGGCGATTTCAGGCTGTTTTAATATGGTATCAATAGCTGCATTCGTCATACTGGCTGGACAACCATGACCCGCTTCCACCTGTACTGTCATGTAGGCGATGGCTGCTCTGACAACATGGGATCCTTCCTTGGCCTCACGGCTGGGTCGGCCTATTAATCCATGCTTTTTCGATAATGCCATGAACTCATGGTATGCCGGGTGGTAGGTGACTTCATCTATACGATTGCCGTAGCGGTCATGGGTTGCTATCACCGGTTTTACTCGGTTCGCTTCAGTCCCCTTATGAATCCAATCTGCGCTACCTAAAAGCTGGCCAAATTCGCTTAACTCTTCCTCTGCCCAGGCCACGCCCTCTCTCTCTACCGCTTCCTTTAGCGTGATATCGTTGTATAGGCTGTAGTTCTCAAGTAAGGGTGGAACGTTTTCAACAGTATGGGTGTTTGCTGAGCTCGCTTCTGCCTGTGGATACTTGGTCATATTTATTCCCCTTTCATATTACGTATGTTGCAGTTCTTGTGTCATTGTGGATATATATGTAATTACTAGATTTGACACTTCGCGGAATCAACTGTAACACGACGAAGTGGAATTACGCTATATTTGCGTAAAAATTATTTGTCAGCGGGGGACAGGTAGGAATTTGAGTGGTGAGCTATTTAAAAATAGGTCGGTTATTCGTTTAAGTTTGTTTAAAAGAATCCCGATATTTCACATGTGTTGCTTTCTAGCCCGAAAATTTTGCTTGGCTGACGGTGTTGTTTGTTGGCAGCAATTCCAGCGGGCAGTGTGTGCAAATAGCAATTCGCAAGTTAATACCTTAAAATCGGCCACAATTTTGCGATTGGTAAGTGGGCTCCCTTTGACAATAAAACCTAAGAAATTAATTTTAAACTTGTTAAAAGGCGCTACGGAGCCTGTGGCGACCCAGGTTTTTGTCAAGGCTTGTGGGTTATTTAATATTAGTGAAAATAGTACTCGGGTGGGTTTGGCTAGGCTTGCGTCTGAGGACCTTATTGAAACGGTTGAAAGAGGGTTTTACCGTTTAGGGCCTAATGCAAGTGTGTTAGCAGATGAACTATTTCACTGGCGGTTTATGGAAGAAAAACTTTGTAACTGGGATGAGTCCTGGATCGCAGTTTATCTGGGTAACCTGGGACGCCGAGATAAAACATCTCTAAGGCGTAGGGAAAGAGTGCTAAAACTCAATGGCTTTGGTGAGTTAGAGCAAGGAATGGTCGTTCGTCCAAATAACATTATTGGTGGGGTAGGTTATGTACGGGATAGAATGTACAAACTGGGCTTAGAAACCGAAGCCATTGTATTTCAATTGGCTGAGTTAGATCAGGCTACCTTATGCAAAGCGAAAACACTTTGGGATGTAAAGAGTTTGAATAGTAACTATCAAAATTCTATTGATAGCATGGAAGCCTGGATGAAAAAATCAAAAGCCGACCCTGAGATCGCTGCTCGTGAAAGTTTTTTATTGGGTGACCAAGCTCTACACGATCTAGCCTATGATCCTCTTTTACCAAAAGAATTAGTTGATGTAGCACTGCGAAAAAAATTCTTGAAAACCATGATTCATTATGACGAAGTGGGTAAAACAATTTGGCATAACCTGTATCAGAGTTGCAAGCTGCCATCTTGAACGTAGTCCAAATACTTTAAGTTAGCTAGCCTGTGGATATTGTGCAGCTAGCTTGAAAAATGTTTTTCTCGGTATTTACCCGGTGTGCACCCAAACCAGCGCTTAAAGGCGCGGTAAAAATTACCTACATCGGTAAACCCTAAGAGAAGGGCTGCATCATGAACTGAACAGGCATCGTCGGTGATATATTGGTGAGCCAGTCTTTTACGAGTACTTGATAGTATTGATAAAAAAGAAAGATTTTCCTCTTTCAAACGCCGTTGCAAAGTTCGTGAGGTTGTATTGAGTTGCTGGGCAATGGCTGCAATGTGGGGTTCTCCACTAGGCAGTTTTTTATGAATTATATCGCTGACAGTCTCACTCAGCTTTGTTGTGTTTAGAGCTTTTATTGCTTTCCTTAGTATTTTATCATGATGATTCGCCATGTTTTCACTGGCAGATACTAGGTTCTTGTTAAGGTCTTCATTTTTAAAACATATGCAATAATGTTCACCCGAAAAACGAAAGTTACATTGAAATAGATCCTGGTAGGGCTGGATGTTTTTTGGCTTAGGGTACTTGAATTCCACGTATACCGGTGTGATATTTTCATTGGTAAAGAATCGGGTTGCAAACAGTAAGAAGGCTAAAGATGCATCAATGCCCTGCTGGGCCGTGGGGAGTTCATCGCCAAAATTATTCAGAATAACGAGATAACCTTCATGGTTTTGGCTAGTCAATAATTTTGGTGAAAGCCCTATTATGCGTTGATAGCGAATCATGCATGCAAAGCATTCGCGAAGTGTTGCACTGGACATGATACTAGAGATATAGCTATCAAAAGCACACACAGTTGGGTTGTTCCCCATTTTCAAGCCAATAGCTGGGTTCCCAGTTAACCGCGTTACTTCTTCCCATAGCAGGGTAAAGCTATCTTGTTTAAAGTAGGCGCTGGAGTTGTTGAGTTGCTCTTTGTCGATATCAAATTGTTGGAACAGTATGCTGGCATCTAAACCTTCGCGATTTAATAATTCAAATACAAGTTTGGCCCAGCCCACGGGTAACTGCTGATATTGACTCATCATCTTGCCTATTGTTTATGTGAGAAATGCTCAGTCATTCATTTCTATTGTCCTTTCTTGTAGATCTCCCTAATTAAAATCATATCCTTAATGTTAGCTTTAAGGTCAAGCTAAACTTACCTAATAACGTGCATAAAGGAGGGGGAGCGGCTGGTGACACATGTGTATTTATGGCTTATATAATTACGCTATATTAAATGAGGTATTTGTCATTTAAATTCGTATAACTGATGAAGTCTTCTTCCTTTTTAGGGTAGTTCAGTGGCTTAGATATTTTATTAATGTCTGCGTAAGTACAAGTAAAGAGTGTCTCTGTATTTGCTTTTTTTGAGCGAAAACTATTGAGTTTTATCTTTTATTTTTCATTATTGCCTCTTTGATGAGACTGTCTTTGCAATCAATTACTTTGTCGTAGTAGGAGATTGTATACAAAAACAGCCAGTGTAAATTGATTTGGTGAAGAGTGTGATTTCATTTCATATATTGAAATACTTTTTCCACACTCGAATAATAAAAAATAGAGAGCAGTGAATACCATGAAAAAAAACAGTCATTTTCCAGGGCGTAAAAAATATTTGGCCTTGGCCATACCTTTATTAATGGCGGCTCAGGCTCAAGGCGTCGAATTTAATGTTGGACAAATTGAAGGCAGTTTTGACTCGCAAATTTCCATGGGATCAAGCTGGCGAGTAGAAAATCAGGATGATGGTATTACCACTTCAGTTTCCGGTTTACCCAGTAATAGTGATGATGGTGATCGTAATTATAAAAATGGCGACGCGTTCTCGCAAATAATTAAAGGCAGCCATGATTTACAATTTAGCTACCAAAATTTTGGCGGCTTTGTCCGTGGTAAGTATTGGTACGATTCTGCACTTGATAATAATGCGGTTGAGTATGGACATACACCGACTACAGGAACCAATGGTGTTGCAGGTGCTGGTTTAGATTACACCAATGCCAGTACCACCCTAGATGACTCGGAGTTTGATGACCTTTCCAAGGCTAAGGGCGCCACAGTTTTGGATGCGTTCGTTTACGCTTCATTTGAATTAGGTGAAATGCCGCTAGATATTCGTTTAGGTAGACAGGTGGTGAGCTGGGGGGAAGGGACTTTTATTCGAGGCGGTGTTAACGCTATAAACCCAGTAGATATAAATGCTTTTGTGCGTCCTGGGGCTGAAATTAAAGAAGGTTTATTACCTGTAAATATGGCCTTTGCCAACATCGGCTTAACCGAAAACCTGAGCATGGAAGCTTTTTATCAACTTGAATTTCAAGAAACAGTCGTACCAGGCTGTGGTACTTACTTCTCTACCAACGACACTCTAGCGCCAGGTTGTAATTCTATCAGTGCCGCTGGTGGTATGGCTATCGTGCCTCGTAATGCCGATGGCGTGGATAAAGCATCTGATGACGGCCAATTTGGTTTGGCATTTCGCTATATTTCAGAAGCTCTTGGAGATACCGAATTTGGTTTTTACGCCATGAACATTCATAGCCGTGCACCAGTGCCTGTTGGTAATACAACCGATATGGAACAAGCGGACAGAACACAACTTTACATCAACGTATTAACGGCAGTCCTTAATGGTGGTGGTAGCCAAGAATACGCACAGCAACAGGCCGGAGGCGCGCTGGTTTTATCTACAGCACCAACAGCGAATTATGCAATTGCCTATCCAGAAGATCAGGTAATCAGTGGCATTAGCTTTGCCACTAACGTGGGGTCCGTTGCTCTATCGGGTGAAGTGAGTCACTCAATGGATATTCCCGTGCAAATAAACGGGGTTGATTCCACTCGCACCCTACTTGGCTTACCAACCAGTTCAACTGCACTTACTGCGCTTTCACAGCAGGCAGATATTGATGTTGATGGTTTCCGCTTATTTGATATATCCCAGGCCCAGGTTACCGCAATAAAATTCTTTGACCAGGTAGCCGGTGCCAGTCGCATCGCTGTCGTGGGAGAAGTGGGTTACACCTATATCCATAGTTTTGATGAAAGTGATGATGCCATTAAGTTTGGCCGCTCCGATGTATATGGTGAATCACTTGGCACCTCTGCCGATGATGGCTTCACCACAGAAAGCTCATGGGGCTATCGCCTTCGTGTAGTGGGTGATTATTCTGATGTATTTGGTGGCGTGAATCTTAAACCAACTATTGCCTGGAGTGATGATGTGAAGGGTTACTCCAACCCAGGTGGTAACTTTCAGGAAGGTCAACAATCCCTAGGTTTAAGTGTGCAAGCTACCTACCTTGAAACCTATAATGCCACAATTGCTTATACCCAATACATGGGCGGTGACTACAGCATCATCAGTGACCGTGACTTTGCGTCCATGAGTATTGGCATACAGTTCTAAATAATTTGTTATTTAGCGAAATAGAAATAAAAAATATAAAATTAATAAGCGCTTATCTTTTTTAAAAGCATATGTGCAAGAAGGAAATTATTTTGAATATAAAAAATCTAACTACCTCTGCAATTGTATTGGCCATGGCCAGTACCACCGCTTGGGGCAAGGTATCTCAACAGGAAGCCAATAAATTGGGTAGTGAACTGACGTTTATTGGAGCCCAAAAAGAAGCCAACATGAGCGGAACTATTCCATCTTATGAAGGCGGTCTTAAACAAGTTGTCGGTGCTGATCCGTTAATTAATATCTACGCTGATGAAAGCCCTATATTTACTATTACTTCTGCAAATCTTGATCAATACAAGGATAAGCTTTCCGATGGTCAGTTGGCATTATTTGCCAAATATCCAGAAACTTACAAGATGCCAATTTATAAAACTCATAGAACCTCTTCTTTTCCAAAAGAGATTTATGATAAAGCTAAAAAGAATGCGGTGACAACAGAGCTGGCGGCAGGTGGTAATGGCATGCTTAACTTTGATGAGTCTATGCCATTTGCTATTCCAAAAAATGGTTTAGAAGTGATTTGGAATCATGTGAGCCGTTATCGAGGCGGCTCTGTCGAACGTAACGTAGCGCAAATGCCTGTGCAGCGTAACGGTGATTTTACCGCCGTGAAGATGCGGGCTCGGTTAGTGGCACCACATTATCTAAAGGGTGGTTATGATGCAGAGTATGATGAAAATATCTTATTTTATTTTACCCAATCGGTTAAATCACCAGCGCGTTTAACTGGTAATGTTCTACTTGTGCATGAAACTATTGATCAGGTGGATCAGCCGCGTCTGGCTTGGTCATACAATGCTGGACAACGTCGTGTACGTCGCGCCCCTCAGATTGCCTACGATGCCCCAGGTCAAGCCAGTGAAAGTTTGCGCACCACCGACCAAGTAGACTTGTATAACGGCGCCCCTAATAAATATAACTGGAAACTAATTGGTAAGCAGGAAATGTACATTCCATATAACTCTTACAAGCTGTCTGATGTTAATGCCAAGTACAGTGATATCGTTCAGGCTGGTCATATAGATCAGGACTATGCTCGTTACGAACTGCACCGTATATGGAAAGTGGAAGCCACGTTGAAAAATGGCGAGCGTCACGTTTATGGTAAACGTACTTTTTATATAGATGAAGACAGCTGGCAGATTGCTTTGGCCGACCAGTATGATAATCGTGGAGAACTATGGCGCACATCGGAAGGTCACTCATTGCAGTTTGTTAATGCTAATACACCTTATTATGTATCGGTAACCAACTATGACTTGTTTTCTGGTCGCTATTTAGTTGAATTGATTAATGAAGAAAGCAAGCCATTTAACTTTGATAAAAGAGTTAAGCGTAAAGAGTTTACCGCGGCTGCATTAAGACGTGCCGGAAAGCGATAACCTATTAGCGTTAAAATAAAAAAGCCTGAATTAGGATTATTTAAATGTGAGTGCTCACATTCATATAAATAATAAGGATTCAGGCTTTGGTATATCTAAGCACATCCATTCATCTCTTCTTCCTTCTCCGCAGTGGTTCACTTTTTCCTAGGGTGTTTTTTGTTAAGAGATATCTCAATTATAAAAATACTTAAAGCGAACAAAGAAGTGGATAAGTATTCGCTTGCTGCTAATTTTTATTGAGAGGGATGCTTTGTGAATTGTGTTGCTCAAAATTTGAAATTGAAAAGCTAGGTTCTATTGAGGAATTGTGTCGGCGTGCAGTGATACCAACGTCTAAATGCACGAAAGAAGGGGCTGGGTTCTTTGTAGCCTAATCGATAGGTAACCTCCTGAATAGAAAGAGATTCATTCTCAAGGTAGCTTTTAGCCAGATCCTTTCTAACATCATCTAGTATCTGTCGAAATGTAAAGCCTTCGTCCTTGAGTCGACGTTTAATGGTGCTTTTGCTAGTTTTGAAAGCCTGTGAAATATTCTCTAAATTAATATCACTGTTAATGAGTGAGTGATTTTGTATGTGAACTCGAATTTTCTCACTGATGTTTTCGGATGATTCTTTTTTATTCATGGGAATGAATATTTGTTGGAGTATATTCGCTTGGAATTTGTCATCAATGGATAATGAATTTTTTAATATATCCGTATCAAATAATATGCCATTAAATGGCTGCTCAAACTCAACAGGGCAACCTAATATATTTTGGTAGACAGAGGGGGTGCGAGTTGATTTTCTGGCCAGGTATATTTTTAAAGGGCTGACTTCTCCTTTAAATGTGTACTTTATTAAAAATTGAAAATAGGCGATGACTGAGTCAATAAATTCCTGTTCGATATTATCGAAGTCATTGGTCAGGGATATTTTTATTAGATGTCCGAATTTGCTCTCTGATGCATCAAAATGTAAAGCAGATGAAAAATAGCCAGCATAGGCATTTATTTGACTCACCGCTTCTTTGAAAGAGGAGCTTAGCAGGAAACCATGACTGGCCGCGCCGATTATGCCTGTGAACTTGGCATTTGCCATACACAGCCCAATGGCATCATTGTTGCTAATCTCCCTAGCATTATCCCATAATTTCTTAAAACTAGAGCCGTCAATTTTTCCAAATGGTTGTAGGGTGTCGTCGTAATTAATGCCAGAAACTTTGCATAATTGATGTGGGTCCATACCCGATTCCCCTAGGGTATCTAAGATTAATTTTACCCAGCTTGATGACACCCCGTATTTTTTCATAACTTTTTTTGAATAAATATACGTAGTTTACAACTAGGAAAATATCTTGTTGCAGCCACTTCTTCCAATCTTGCGTTGAACAAGCGATCCGGCGGATTACTACCACAGGATAATACAAGGGGCGAATTAACTGACATCGACATGTTTCTCCTGTTGGCTTTACAGCCTAACACTATAAGCTTAAAGTGCACTTCAAGGTCAAGCTAAACTTAATCAATGAAGTTGTATGGATATTAAAATATTCGTAAAAGAAGCAGATTATGCTGTATGGCACTATAATTATAGACATTTATTACTAAACCCTATTAGGGTATTCTCCAATGTTATAAAAATTTCCTGAAGCGCTTAATTTGTTTAATCTTTCCATTCTCAAACCTCTGAGAAATAGCACTATTCTAAAAAGCAGCTGCTTAAAAATCATGAACCATCTATTTTTTTCGCTCCTTTTATCCTTTCTAAAGTGCAATAAGTAACTTTTCTGGTTTTGTAATATCGAGCTTCTGAGTCACCACTGTGAGCCTAATGGTCATAACAATCAGCTTCCATATATTACAGAATAAAACCACCTAACGGAAAATGAGCGGACCTCAAAAAACCTAAAGTGAAAATCGAAGTATTCAAATTTTAGGTGGGAGTAAGTCAAATTAATTCGAGAAATTATTTTGAAATAATATGGGGGCTAATTATGAATTTGTATGCAGGCATGAATATGTACAAAAAAAGATGGCTTCAGTACCAAGGAAGAATTCACGCGTATATCCTTATCGATACCACTGCTCTAATTAGGGGCTGTCAGTTATAGGCAGTCATTAATTATCGAATTAGAAAATCGTTTTTGAAAGTTCTTCTAACAACTCTGACAAGAACTTAGTGAATTCCAATTGATTTTATATCAAAAATAAGGGCCTCAATTTTTGAAGCTAGTCCAGTATTAAAGGTTAAAATATTATGACACATGCCATAAAAATTAAAGATCTAATTCGCAATAGATCTTACTTCACCCAGCGAATTAAAGGTTTCATCGCTTTTGCCAAATATCAAAAGTCAGGTGCTAAAAAAAAGAAATACACCTATCCAAAGCTGGTAGAAGAGCGAGTTAATCAATTTCCTGATAATACTATTATCAAGTATGAAAATCGGAAAATAACCTATAGCCAATTCAATAAGGCGGCTAATCGGGTAGCCCATTACCTGGAAAGTCAAGGTGTTGGCATGGGGGATGTAGTGGCTTTGTTTATGGAAAACCGTCCTGAGTATCTTATTTATCAGCTGGCTATTACTAAACTTGGAGCCACAGCTGCACTGATAAATAATTCACAACAAGGACATGTACTGCTGCATAGCATGAACCTAGTTAAACCCACTTCTGTGGTGGTGGGGGAAGAGGTTCTTCAACCTTTAATTGATGTACTTGATGAACTCACCGTAGCGGTTGATGTTTACAGTGTGCCTGATACTGATACCCTGATACAGCCAAACGATCATGAAGGAAAGTTCATTAATATCGCTAAAGCTTCCTTCAATTTTCCTGACGATAATTTAACAGTAACTCAAAAGGTTACCCCTGAATCCAAGGCTTGGTATATTTTTACGTCCGGCACCACTGGTCTACCAAAGGCATCCACTCAAAGCCATGATCGTATGGCAAGAGCGTTTCTCGGATATGGCCAGCTAATAAACCCTGTTAATGAAGATGACGTTATTTATAGTACGCTACCGTTATATCATTCAACGGCCCAGGCAAGCGGTTGGTTCCCTAGTGTCTGTAATGGTGCTGCATTTGCCTTAAGTAGAAAATTTAGTGCCTCAAAATTTTGGGGTGAAGTGAGCTCTCATCAGGCTACCGGTTTTGGTTATGTGGGTGAGCTTTGCCGTTATCTATTGAGTCAACCAGAGCAGCAGAGTGATAGATCAAACTCAATTAGATTTATTATTGGTAACGGGCTGCGTCCTGAAATCTGGTGTGAATTTAAAGACCGTTTTGATATTGATGAAGTGCGAGAAATTTACGGTGCCAGCGAAGGAAATCTAATCGCATTTAACATGTTTAATCTTGATAAAACCGTCGGTATGGTTTTAGGTCCACACCAATTGGTGAAAGTTGATCAAGAAACAGAAGAGCCTATACGGGATAGGAAGGGTCGTTTAATAAAAGCCAAGAAGGGCGAACCAGGGTTATTATTAGGTAAAATCAATGAGGATATTCCTTTTGAAGGCTATTCTGACAAATCCAAGAATGAATCCAAACTCATCAGAAACGCTTTTAAAGAGGGGGATCTGTATTTTAATAGCGGTGATATCCTGAGAAACATTGGTTGTAAACATTTGCAATTCTGTGATCGCACAGGCGATACCTTCCGCTGGAAGGGTGAAAATGTTTCTACCGGTGAATTAGAAAATATTGCCAATAAACATCCATCCGTGGAAGAATCTGTTGCCTATGGCGTGGAGGTACCTAATACCAATGGTAAGGCGGGTATGCTCTCTATTAGACTTAAAGGCGGTTTGGGGGATTTAGATGGACTAGGGTTGTATGATTTCTTGTCTAATAATTTACCCAGCTATTCAGTCCCGGTTTTTATTCGTATTAAAGATAAATTTGAGAAAACCCCTACGTTTAAGTATTTAAAAACAAATTTAAAAAAGGAAGGTTTTAATCTTAGCCAAGTAAGTTGCCCAGTTTATGTAAACTTGCCAGGTGAAAAGGAATACAGGCCTTTAACCAATAAAATTTATAATGGCATATCGAGCAGTGAATATCGGTTTTAGTATGCTTTTTTCTGACATAGAAAGGAAACTATTGGCGCTAGAGTGATTAGTTCTAATTGTTTTTGAAAATAATAATTCTATACGTTTTATAAAAATAAAATATAGAGAAAGAGAATATTAAAGTATGACTAGTTTAGTACCCGAAAATATTTTACGTGAACAAAGAATGTTGGCAGATAAGCGTCAATTACAATCAGGAGAAGATGGGGTTTTTAGAATCTGGCAAGACTATGCATCGCCTTATTCTCACAAAGTCATGACCTATATGAATTATAAGGATATTCCTTATAAACGCATGCAGATCACTATGGATGTCTATATGAACGAAATAGTGAAATTAGTGGGCCAGTCTACTATACCGGTTATCTTGACCCCTGATAATCAGGTTATGCAAGACTCTACTCCTATAATGGAGTGGTTCGAGACACAATATACGCATAAACCTGCCATTCCCGAAGATCCTCGGTTGGCATTTTGCATGTGGTTACTGGAAGAATTCGCTGATGAATACATGCCCCGTTTGCATATGCATACGCGCTGGGGTAATGAACAAAACCGTCAAACCATGAGCCATAGAATTGCACGAGGTTTAACCTTTGGGAATGCCAGTCAAGACCCGAAAAATTTGGCCCCTTTCTTATTAGGGCGACAATCTGGGTTTGATCAGCACCTGGGGCTGGCAGGAGAGGCCGTTCGAAATAATGTTGATCAGCAAATTCTAGATCTTCTTGCTATTTTGGAAGAGCACTTTAAACACCATCAATTTTTGTTAGGTTTTAAACCCTCTTTGGCTGATTTTTCTTTATATGGACCACTAAGAATTCATTTGTTTAATGATCCAAACTCCAATGAAATAATGGAATTGAATGGGCCTCGTACTTGTCGTTGGATGGACACTATTTTTGAATTGGGTGATAACCGAGGTTGTGTTGGACAAACTGAATTTGGCGATTGGATCGACCTTAATCAAGGGCTACCAGAAACCCTGACGAAATTGCTGGCTTTTGTTGGTAAGACATATATTCCTTTTGCCAAAGCAGGGGTTGAAGCCAGGAAAGAAAAAATAAAAAATTTCGAAGTAGAGGTTTATGGAGAAGTGGCCAGTTTTAGTTCTCATGTATACCGTGATTGGTCTTTTGAGCAGATACAACTGCGTTACCAGGCATTAGGCGCTAAGGATAAGGCGTTCATGGATGAAGTGTTAATAAGTGTCAGTGTGCTTCCCGCTTTAATGTCAGATGAAATACTTCACAATGGTTTATTTGACGGGTTTACACCGCCTTTTGTAAAAGATGGAAATTGTGATGCAAGAGTGAAACATAAAAAAGAGAAGGCCGCTAAAAAGGTGAAGTCCGTATAGCAGTGATATGGCACCAGGATCTATATCGTTTTGTGATAATAGCCTGGTAACCCATTGGCTAATGGTACGGCGCTATATTGTAAGTTTTCTGGAATGTATGAGTGAGGAAAGATCATGTATCAAGGTAGTTATGAACTGGTTGGATCAGAGCTGAGTATGTTTACTCGTAAACTGGAGGCTCAGCTTAGATTTCAAGGTATTTCTTACAAATGGCATTTGAAAACCATGGCTGAGCGTGAGCTTATAAAACAGCGTAGTGGCACCCATTTTATTCCCATATTAAAGACGCCAGATGGTTGGGTTATTAATGATACGATTGCAATTGGGCCCATGTTGCATGAGCGTTTTCATCATGCTCCGGTTATTCCAAGTAGCTCAATTCAGCGCGCGTTGTGTTTTATTCTAGAGGATTATTTCAATCACTGGATGTGTCGGCATGCTTTGCACTCACGCTGGTGTTACGAAGATAACGCTGTGGTTGCCGGAAGAAATTTTGGCATCAATATGATACTGGGAAAAAGCATAGAAGATGCATTAACCGAAAAAGAAGAAAAGCAGGTGGGTGGTACTGGGAAATTTATGAAAGAGTCGTTTGGTATTCCGGCTTGTAAAGTGCAAGGGGCGGCGGAAGATCAACGGGACGCGATACAAGCTGATTTTAAAATAATGATGCAGCTCTTAAGTGAGCATTTTAAATCAAACGACTTTTTATTAGGCAATAGACCTTGTCTAGCAGACTTTGCCTTGGTAGGCCCAGCAAAAGCACACTTTTTAATTGATCCAGAACCTCTTAGTTGGCTGGGCGATCATGAGCGTATGTTAAAGGACTATGTTGATAGAGTTTGGAATTATGACCAGCAAGAATTAAGTTGGTCGGATGAACAAAACATCTCAGATACTTTATTAGGGATCATTACGCATATGGTGAAAAATTATCATGCATTTGCATTGAGAAACGTTGAGGCCGCTGGTAATGGAGAAAAAGAATTTACGCTTGATTTGGGGCATGGAGAGTTTACCGCTAAAACCATGAAACGTTTGGATAAAGCGCGCTTACATGTTCAAGATGAACTTAAACGAGTGAAAGCCTGGGATATTGATAACTTGCTGAAAACCGGTGCTCTGGATTTATATAAGCATCCAGCCTTTGTTTAAATATAAAATGTGCAAACCTCGGTCTAGTTAAGCAGCTATCCATAGGCCGAGTGTGCAATCGTTTACTTCTTATCGTCATAATCCTGCCTTCTAATATTTAATTAATTGCGTAAACCATCAAGAATCATTATTTCTATAGAAAGGACTGAGACCCATTCCTAGGCGATACCGCGCATGTTTTGTTACTGATAAATCACCTATAGAAGATTTAAATTAAGAGACCGTACTTGCCTCTGCTCAACTCTGTTTATTCAACTGTTATGAATGTTATTCAATGTATGGTTGATGAATACTTCACTTCATTCATTGCCAATCCCTCGCTACTCTATCTGCATTGGTCCATAAGCCCATTAACCATTTTAAGGCGAAGAATATGAATTTTGAACACAGCGCCAAGGCGCAAGAATATATTGCACGACTAAATCGTTTCATGGATGAACACGTGTACCCGGTTGAAGATGAGTTACTGGCCGAAAGCCACAGGCTTAATGAAGGAGGGGATTGGCGCAATTGGCAAGCTCCTGAGGCTATTAATGAGCTTAAGAAAAAAGCCAAGGCGCAGGGTCTTTGGAACCTATTTTTACCGGATGCGGAACTGGGTAAGGGATTAAGCTGCCTTGAGTACGCGCCTTTGGCAGAAATTACCGGACGTAGCCATCTTTTTCCCGAGATTTTTAATTGCAACGCACCTGACACCGGCAACATGGAAGTGCTTTATCATTTTGGTAATGACGCCCAAAAAAGTGAATGGCTTCAGCCTTTGCTAAACGCAGAGATACGTTCGGTATTTGGTATGACGGAACCTGGGGTCGCCTCTTCCGACGCCACCAACATGGAAACCACTATTACCGAAGATGGTGATGAACTGATAATTGAAGGCCGTAAATGGTGGAGCACGGGTCTTGGTCATCCAGATGCCAAGGTGATGATTGTCATGGGACTGTCAAACCCCGAAGCCAACAAACACAATCAACACAGCATGGTGTTGGTACCACTGGGTACTAAGGGTGTTTGTATTGAACGCATGTTACCGGTTTATGGTGAATACGACGGTCCTTACGGTCATGGTGAAGTGAGTTTAAATCAGGTTCGAGTTCCCAAGAGTAATTTGATTATGGGTCTTGGCAAAGGCTTTGCTATTGCCCAGGGTCGCCTTGGTCCTGGTCGTATTCATCATTGCATGCGTGCCATAGGTGCCGCAGAGCGAGCTTTAGAATTAATGATTAAACGCGGTCTAAGTCGTGAAGCTTTTGGTAAGCCCATTCTTAAACTGGGCGGAAATTTAGAGCGAGTGGCCAAGGCCCGTATGGCCATTGACCAGGCTCGACTGATTACCCTGCAAGCCGCCTGGAAGATTGACAACCTGGGGGTGCAGCATGCCATGACTGATATTTCTGCGATTAAAGTGGTGGTGCCTAATATGCTACAAGATGTGGTGGACATGGCTACTCAAATACATGGTGGTGCGGGTTTGAGTTACGATTTTCCTCTGGCAAGTTTTGCCATTATGGCGCGGTCGCTGCGTTTGGCCGATGGCCCAGATGAAGTGCATATGGGCATGGTATCTCGTCTTGAGTTGGCAAAGTACAGGTAACTTTCATGAATAATTTAAATGCGGCCGTTGCCAGTAGCCCTCATACCCTTTCTTTATTGGACAGTGCCGATCAGGTTCGCCCTGGTGAAGAACTGAATAAAGGCCGGGTAAACCAGTGGTTACAAAATAACATAGGCGACCTTGTGGGCGAGCCTCATGTTACTCAGTATTCGGGTGGCGCGTCTAATTGGACCTACTGTCTAAAATATCAAAACCGTGAGGTGATCTTGCGCCGCGCCCCAGCGGGAACTAAAGCCAAGGGTGCCCATGATATGGGGCGAGAATATAATCTTCAGGCTGCTTTGAAACCGGTTTATGATTATGTGCCCACGATGCTGGGCATGTGTGAAGACAGAAGTGTGACGGGCTCAGAATTTTATGTCATGGAAAAACTTGTGGGCATTATTCCGCGCAAGAACTTACCACGTGGCTTGAGCCTTGATGCCATTAGTGTAAATAAGCTTTGCACCGGTGCGCTGGATAGTTTGATCGGTTTGCACCAAGTAGATTATCAAGCAGCCAACCTGAGTCACCTAGGTAAAGGGGCGGGTTATACGCAGCGTCAAATTCAAGGCTGGTCGCAACGCTATTTAGCGGCTAAAACCTGGAATGTTCCCAGTGGTAAAAAAGTCATTAGGTGGCTAGAAAACAACATACCTAGTAACGAGCGAATTTGCATTACTCATAACGACTTTCGCTTCGATAATCTCGTGTTGGATCAGCATGATTTTACCAAGGTTACGGGTGTACTCGATTGGGAACTTGCCACCCTGGGTGATCCCTTGATGGACTTGGGTAATACTCTGGCCTACTGGGTAGAACCGAATGATGACTTTCTTGCTAAATCCAGTCGTCGACAACCTACTCATTTAGAGGGCATGTTCACCCGCAGTGAGGTGCTTGATTATTATCAGAAAAAAACCAATCTAGATTTGGATGATTTTGCTTTCTATGAAGTTTATGGTCTGTTTCGGTTGGCCGGAATTTTACAGCAAATATATTATCGCTATCATCATAAGCAAACTCGTAACCCTGCTTACAAACAGTTTTGGGTATTTGTGAATTATTTGTTTTGGCGTTGTTCTCGCGCCATTAAGCAAGCGGGATAATATGGCTAGTTTTTATTTAGTTCGCCATGGACAGGCAAGTTCAGGCCAGGATAATTACGATGAATTGTCGTTGCTGGGTTGCAAGCAAGCACAGACTTTGGGGCGGCACCTGAACTACTTGCAGTTAGATATAGACGCTGTGGTGACAGGCACCATGAAGCGTCACCAGCAAACGGCTGGCTATTGCCTTGAGGCGGCCGGGTTGGCACCGCCCATTATGGCATCGGATAATTGGAACGAATACGATCATCAGCAAATACTGGCAGCACATCAACCTGAATGTGCAACGGTAAGTGGTATGAAATATTTTTTGGAAAACTATCCCAAACCCAGGCTTGCCTTCCTACGGATTCTTGAGAATGCCATTATCCGTTGGCAAAGTGGTGAGCATGATGGAGATTACTCGGAAACTTGGTTGCAATATTGTCAGCGCATAGACGATGGGTTCGAGCAATTGAGTGACATGCTACCAGCCAGTGCCAATGCATTGGTCTTCACTTCAGGAGGACCAATTGCCAGAGTCACACAAAGGTTAATGAATTTGCCAGAGAGTAAATTTATGACAGTGAACACTAAGTTGGTTAACTGCGGCATAACCAAGGTATTCAAAGGTGGGAAGTCACCCTTTATTGCTACGCTTAACGAGCACAGCGTATTTACGAGTCCAAAGTCAGAGAAAATGATCAGCTATACCTAAGTCTAAATAGGGTTCCACAATCGACTTTTCTGGTACTTGAATAAGCTTTATAAGCTTGCTATGTATGAATAAGTGATAGCTTCAATATATTTACTTTTTCTACCTGAGCTGGATTAAAGTTGAAATACTCTGATTGAAAATACAATGTGAGTCATGAGAGTAACTTTGAAATTAAGTAGGATAGTTAGAAATAGATAATGATGAGTACTTTGACCCACTTTATGGCAGCTTCGGCTGCCATTTTTTATGGGGCTATAGCAGGGCTTATAATCAGAACTCCTATATTGGTTGGCCGCAATAAGTTATTTCTTTATAAACAGTTGCCAAAAGGACAGCTATATTTATAAGGGATGAGGCCAGAGTGTTTACCTGGGTTGATGATTATGGCTATGAATACAAGGCGGTCACTTGCCTGC
>MAAA01014171.1_pt1 | contig 17002 bp, 11 predicted proteins | sample 1115971 | NCBI WGS metagenome assembly MAAA01 (sample SAMN04961123, study PRJNA320927) | seawater metagenome | isolation source: sample BD02T6 sea water enriched with oil for 6 days | place: USA:Gulf of Mexico | collected 2013-07-27 | reverse complement strand
TTGAGCTATTCTATAATTCAACACGACGTCATGGTAATAATAATGGTGTGTCGCCATTGGAATATGAAAAGAACTATTTTGTGAAGCAACAGGGTGTCTAGAAAACTTGGGGCGATTCAGATTCAAGATTTATGAAATACCTCAAGCATCTCCTTTTGAAACTTAATATCTTGCGCATGAACTTCCCATATTACTTATAGGTCATTCAAAGTAGGTAAGAAAAAGACTGCGAATCTAGAAAGCGCCTTCCTCATTGATTTTAGCTATAAGTAAATTTTTTGAAGCAGATAGTAAATCGTCGAGATCTAGGCTATTTTCCGAGAATCATACAATATCGTATAACTATGTGATTCCAGCCCCTAGAGCTAGGGACTGTAAAGCCCCATAAACACTAGGCTCGAAAGATTTTGGTGATAAATTTGGTGACATTTCTGTGAAAGTAAAAGAATACGAGCCATTTATAGATTAGAAGGGGGCTAGGGGGCCATACCGCCCTTGCCCTTTTCATATAACAGTTACTAGTCTCGCTACCAGTTTTCATAAGTTTGAATCCGAGTCGCAGGATTGTGCGAATTCCAACCAATATCCTTTTTCCTGCAAGGTTAGCCATTCAGCTAACTTCGCACTAAGCTAAACAACTCATGCCTCAATCTCATTTGATAAAGGATTTATCATGGCCCTTCCTGATTACAGCGATCTAGAAGCAGCAATAGAAAAATTTAACCTAGAATATAAACGACCTGCAATGACGATAGGTATTAGTGATGAGTTTGACCTGCACGAACACTACAACGACCTCGACAAATGGTACAAAGGAAAAATAGGCGTTTACATTTTATTCAATGAAAAAGAAGAGATTATACGAATCGGGTCAGCTACAAATGACCTATATAGCAGACTAAATTGTTATTTTGACTACAAAGACAGTACTGAAACCAAAGGAATGGGATGGTGGAAAGAAGGGATCGGTTCTAGGTACATACACACAATAGAGGTACCTAAAGAACAATCCTTCGAAGCCCTCGCCATCGAAAAATACCTACTTGATGAACTTAAACCACCATTAAATAAAGAAGGTAAGGTAATACATATCGCCTATCGTGAGAAAATGGCCAGCAAGCTAATCAAAATACGCAAGCAATATGGCTGGACTCAAGACATAAAGAAGTGGCACACGCTGTCTGAACGGGAGCAACAGTAACAGAGTGCCTTTCTAGGGAATTAACTTTCCACTTCGTGTACCTAACATATCTGGCTAAAGGTGTTCTTATAGATGGGCCAAACGGCATTAAATATAAACTTGAAAGGATATTAAAAATGGCTAAATCATCAGCACCTCGCCCACCTAATGGACCAAGTACAACTGGAGGCGTTTCCGGTAAAGGCAGAGGGAATAACCCCCCAAAAGGTAAGTAAGTTAACTGGCAGCCTTAAATGGCTGCCAGCTTTCAAATGGCAGCTCTTTCTTAATAACTTCACACCAACGCATCAAATCAGCATAAAAGCCATCAAAGCCATAATCTGGATTAGACTGCACTCCGACACGCCTAACTTCTTTTAGTATCTGCGCCAAAATGAACCAGAAGCGAAGAGATATGTATTCATCATTAATTTCATCTTCAACACCAGCAAGTTTTAACCACTGCTCATCCTTTAGTGACCCTGTTTTGCACCAGCGCTTATAACTTGTCTTAACTGACTCTAAATCCATTCCTGTGAATCTCTTACTTAAATCCTTATAAAACGCTTCATGCGTATTAAACCTGCTATTTTTACGTTTAAATTTAAAGAAGAATGCAGCGGTATTTTCTTCATCCCAGGCCTGTTTAACAAACTCCCAAAATATGGCCATATCCTGATTTAGAGATTCACGGTGTCTCTCAAAATCCAAATACATTGCCGCCATCACACCCGATATAGATTCTTTGAATACACCATTAAATCTAGCATCATCTGAAGGGGAGAAATCGGGGTGCTCACTTATATCCAAGCAGTAATAAGAATCACTTTCAGATATGGCGCTATAGGGAAAAGTACCCAAAATAGAAGACCATTCCACAGGCCGGTGTGTTATTTGACGACGCGGTAACCCTGCTGCATCAATAAAGCAAAATGAATAGTGAAAGGGGTGCGGCCACAACTCAGGACTTGCAGGATCAATATCGTATTGTTTACAAATATTTTCTATCGACAACTCACACCCTTTCCTAATGCCAGGCATGATCATTACTGAATTTGTTTCAATCGCCTCAAAGGCGCTCAGCATAATTTTGGACACCTCTGTGGCCATCGGCTTACCAGCTCGTTGGCTTGAATGCTTTAATGTGTTTTTAATCTGAGTAAATTGGCGACTTTTAACAGGAACAGATAAGGTTAAATACTTATTTGCAGTTTTTGTAGATATACCGATAAAATCTTCAAATAAAAATTTTTTAAAATTAAACTGTGAAAATAATATGGCATCTATAACATTAATAAAAAACAAAGCTAATCCTCACTATCACTGAGCTATCCAATCCAATTTCCATGATTAATCCATATCCTTTAGATTAACACCATTTTCATTTTTCCAAGACGTTAAGCCGTTAGTGGCACCACCACGAACGATAGCCCCTGCGGCGCTTGGGCTGGAGAATTCATAATCTTTAGAAAAAAGGTAGCTGTCACCATTAGCCACCAGTAGCCCTTCTGCAATATAACGCTCTCGCTTTAAGGCCCATACTTTAGCTGATGCTCTATGTTCTTTAACAGCCTGCGAACCTTTAAGCACTACAAAACCATTGGCAGTACGTTTACCAGTGGCTATTAGGCCCTTAATGCTACAGGTAAGGATATCTTCCTTCTGGCCTGTATTGGTGTCGATCACCTTAAATACATCTATACCGAGTATGGGTAAAAGCTGTAGCATCTTTTCAAGATACACATCCATTTCGGCTTTGTCGGATTCAGGGAGTTTGGCACCACTACTGGCATTGTTTTGCAGTAGTGCATTATTCGCACTGTGAGCCAGTTTGATTAACGAACCCTCCAAGTACCGTATATGAGCTTTGGTTAGGTTTTCATCCTTGCTAACGAACGCCGCTACCTGGCTCCAGTCATCCCTATCACGGTGCTGCTTTAATCGTTTAGTCACCGACTCAGCTTCGCCTATGTACAAACTAGGCTTATCGGTTTCTGGGTCTACACCTGTTAAAAAGTATACGCCAGGGGTAATCAATTCTTCACGCTTAAGTAGCTCGCTTAATTCTGAACGGGGCCCAGCGATTGCTTTTCCCGTCCAGTTAGAAATTTCAGCGGTTCGAATACCTGCGGGCTTACCATCAGTTAGAAATAATTTTATTGTCGCAGGCTGCATAAGGGGCTCATTTCTTAATGACTGATTTTATTAATTTATACAATGCATTGTTCCGAAGAATTAGCTTCTTCATATAGATCACTGATTAAATCATCATAACTTGGACAGGATAAAATACAATTTTGAATCGCTGTCATTTCATTAAAGTAAACGGCTAACTGCTCTTCTGTGGTGGTTTTGTTCTCAAAAAAATCTATCATAGGTTTGTGTATAATAATTGGGTGCCACTTGTTAAGCCTTAAGCCCTTCTGTGTTCTATCAGATAGCTCCCAACCAGTAACTTTAGAGACTGAGTCTCTAAGCTCTCCTAGGAATCCCTTAAAGAATGCACTTTTATGATATATTTCCTGGCCTTTTTTATTGAAGCTAACAAGTACAGTTGCATTCAAACCATTATCAAAAAGATCTGGTGCTTTACAGTCAGTGCCGTTGAGCATAAATCCACACAAAACACCTGGCAAGCAAGTGGCTTTGCCGTCGGGGCCTTTATATGTAAAATTCAAGCCTAATCGCTCATATTGATGATACGTGCCTACTTCATAATCGTGCGATAGTGGCCAGTCATTATCTTTAGATTTATAAATTATAGAATTCAACTGAGACACAAGTTCTATTGCCCCTTGATAATTTTCTATAGCGAAAGGATTTACAGGGTTAACAGGCCCTAATCCTTCAGATTTTAACAGCTCCAAAAACTCATTTATTGACCAAGAAAGATTTTCATTTGACATTCCATTCAGTAACAAGCTTAGGCAATCATAAATTTGCTCCCAACACAGAGCTGCATCAGGCCCTTGAGCATGCTGACTTTTACGAGCGGTAATTAATATTAGACGGTAATCATTAACATTTTCTTTAATGAAATCCCTATAGTTATTCAATTGATTTTTGTGCAACTCAGAATTAACTTTATGTTCAAAAACAATCGCTTCATTATCACCACGCCACACCATATCAGGAAATTTACCATTAAAGTTTTCTTGGGTCGATATAGCCAAATCCTTCAATGTGATAGGTATGGGTTCTTGCAGCTGTACATTCACCAAATCCAGTACAGCCTTCTGCACCTCGTCACTGCTTCTAAGTAACCATGCAAATGCTTCCGTAATGAAGTTTTCTACAGGGTCACTATTCTCTCTAGGCCTGTATTTCCTTAAACTAACTAACAATCCTTCCATCGGTTTACACCCTTATAATTTTTAACGTTGAAGCAGCAGGTTAAAATAAACGAGCCATTCAAAATTTTTATGTGTAGTAATCCCTAATAAACATAGGCATTAAATAGCTTATATATTCGATTCAATATCTTCACGTATATATTTAAGCTGATCACCGAGTATTATTTTCCGCACTTATAGCCAAAAAATTGCACGCCTAAATGACGGGGGTTAAGTCTGCATTGCACTGTATTAAGCGCACAAAATAAGACCTGACCCAAATGGCATTATAGCCAAGAGCGGATTAAGGACTCGCCTACTTCTATTTTCACTTTACTTTACTAATTTTTATCCGAAATCATTTTCATTTCTTATTTTTAAATCTTTATGGTATACCCTTTTACCGTCAACAATAGCCATACAGAAAGCTTTCACCACATTATCATAGTCATCTTTTTCATTGATAGTTTTAGCTAATTCGACCAATTTATTCTTATTCACAATTCCTTCAAATAATTCCCACTTAATCATCGAAAAAGCTCCATTAAATGAATCTATTCCTGACCGTCCCATTAAGTAAGCTAGATTAATGATATTTTCATTATCAATCCAATCTTCAAGTAAATGAATAAACGCCTCATGCTTTAATGAGCGCAACAGATAAAATACGTATGATACATATGGTAATGAATGAACAGGGTGGGATATAATTTTGTTACAAGCATCTGCGACCCAACTTTCGATCAATTGATCTAAGTTGAGTTCACCTAGCCATGGGTTCAGGGAGAAAATCTCTGACGATCGCTCAATTCTTTCTTCTTGCTGCATCAACATTGAAAGTAATCTAGCTGAAAAAGGTTGTATAGCTTTATTTTCCAATATTATAGAGATTAAATCATCTCGATCATCTGACTTATCAACTACATTAAACATACATCGGACAAGCGTATTAAACACACTTCCAAATGGATCAACTTCAAACTCACTATTTTTACCATAACTAGAGGCTAAAAAAGCCTCTAGTATTTTTATAAAGTTATCTGGTGTACGTGAAAAATCATCTGTGTGATTTTCAATCAAATCTGTAAACCGCTCTATTCTATCACTATCAAATAATTTAATAGAGTTTCTATAGACCCCCTCACCTTCGTGTAATAATGAGGTGATTTCAGACTCTGAAATTAACATTGTTGGCACCCTAAGGTGCAGCGCTGTATAGAGCCGCTCTTTTTTAGCGATCTGCCCCAGCCGATCATACTCTTCGCTTCGCATCACAGGTCCATTCTCACGAAACAAAGGAAACAATTTATCTAAAAGCTTTCGGATAAACATTACATCACTACTATTCCCAGCGTTGACAACACCAAGTACTTCCTCGATATGACTTTTCACTACATCTTTAGGAGATTCAAGGCTCATCCCATCTAAAAACCTCAAACCAATGAAATACTCTGGATTAGATTTAATAAGTTCATAAACATTCGGTGCCTTAGTCGCTAAGACTGAAAGCGCGTATAAATCCGAAATACAAACTTCATCAGGGATCATAGCCAAAACAACTTTCAAGTTATTTGAGACACGTTTTATATCCCTAGGCGATCTCAAAATATGCTTAATACAATGATGATATAAGTCACTCATCCGTGATGCATCTTCAGGGTACTTTTCCAATAATGTATCCACATCATGACCTTTCAGCATATCTGTCGCCATAAGATGAAGCTCTTCTTGCGCTATCAAGGGTAATGACACTCGTAACTGTACAACTTTCTCTAGATACTGATGCGGATTTTCTATCTTGTTCCCGGCAAGCGAGCTAACAAGATATTCGTAGTCGAAACACAAAAGAAATGCAGTACCTTTAAAATCTGCTACCGCCTGCGACAACTTAATCATCTGAAATGCTTCATCTGGTGTAAGCCGATCTATATCGTCGATAACAACAACTATCGGCTTCTCTAATTTTTCTAATGCATCACTGACTTTTTGTTTTGCCCCTGCCAAGTCAACCTGCTTCAATTTGGCAATTTTTTCTGATGCATTGCCAAAGTTTCTTGTCACTTTCTTAATTGTTGATGCCCATGGCTCGGCTCCAGGTATTAGCCCAACCACATCGAATAGTTTAGAATAAGCTAATAGCTCTTGGGCAGCTTTCAATACAGTTTTTGGATGGTCTTTAACATTAATTTGAGCTGCAAACTGAACTAAAAACTTCTGAATCAAAGATTTTGAGTCACTTACTAACCATGGGTTAAAGTCAATTATGATTGGAGGAAGTGCAGACTTCGCAAGCTCGTTTTTTAACAGATTAATAGTTGATGACTTTCCATATCCCCAAGGTGCCTCCAGCGAAGAGGTGAAACACTTCTCACCAGGCAGAGGAAGAACTAACCCAGCTAATTTTTCTGCAAATGCCGTTCGTTTGAGTAAGTCGGGCATTTCCTCGCTACCATCTATCGGTCCATCTACATACATCCCACTGTTATTCATTATCATTGCGCCACCTCCACTACTTCACCATGATTATCAGCTGATAAATCAGTCATACTTTCAAACAACTTAACATTCGCTTGCCGAATCCAATCAGGCATTCCTCTTATATCTTGGGCATTGAGATGCAAATCAAAGTTATAGCATTTCGTCTCTGGCTGTTTATCTGCAACAATCGCAGCCTTTAGAATATCGCTATAAGTCTTTTCACCGCGCCTTACCGCCTCGGTCATGAAATCAAAGTTATCCACACTGATACAATAAATATTTTCAAGGGGGATATTCGCATCAGGATATTTTTTTTGTATAGCTTCAAGCTTATCTTTAGCAATGGACTCAGATAAAGTGACACCATTACCTAAGAAGTGCTCTTTGTATGTGACGATCAATACATACGGTGTAATTTCTTCCCTTGCTAGCCCAGTTATCTCTTTCAACTGATCAAATTGGCTGTAAACAGCATGAGCTTGTTCAATCGCTTTGAGCACACTACCTTTAATACGGTCTTGAACTCGCTTAGGTGATTGAGTAAAACGTTCAGGCACTTTAATCTCAGTGGCTTTTGCATCCATAAAGATAACATCTGTACCTTCATGCAAAACAAAATCAATGCACTTCCCATCACCAATACATTTTTGTATTTCGTCTTCACGTAGGTATTGCGTATTAGTATTCTGAATCGCCGTATCGATATATTCTTCAAATATCCCGCCAAACTTATCCATAAATTTATTAGGATCAATGGCTTTTAAGTTGTCGTAAATAAAGGATTCTAAACATCGCATCAGTAAAGTTGGATACCAGATCCAATACTCTTGATCAAACCATACTAGCGGCCATTTATATAGTGGCGTATCTTCCAAGTACTCTTCATATCGCCGTTTCTTACCTGATGAATTATCTACCTCTATCAAATAACTTCTGACATCTGGCAAGCTTTTGGAGAGACTATCCAAAAACGCTTCCATTTTCGGCATATCTAGTCGATCTTTAAGTAAATCAAAATCACTTAGTTTAAAGCGAGATTTTTGAGCACCGTCAAACCAACCCCACAGGCACAAAGCATATTGAAAGAATTCTTGAAAGGTTAAACCTGTTTTATCCGTAAACTGACGGTGGAAGGCATGATCGGCAGGTAGATTGGAGAAGAGTAGGTTCTGGCGGCCAAACTCACTTTGTAAAAAAGGCCGCTGATAATTTGTTTGCTGAAAAACTATTGGCCGCATGAATAAATGCAGATCAGGGATACCCCCTAGCAGTTTCTTTTTGTGAGCAAAGGTCCATGCCTGCTTTAAAATTTTATAAGCTGCCTTCTGATCTGCTCTTTTCTTTTGCTTAGTGAAGTCACTATTGATCAATATCCACTTAATCAACAATAGTTGATTCCATGGTAAGCAGTTTCGCACTCCCTCTTCACCCTTTAGGTATTCGGTGCAGATATAGCTTTGCAGGTAGGATACCAAATCTGTTGGATCGTACTTAATAATCGCTGTACGGATCTTTCCATAACCCACTAGAAATTCACGTTCGGCCTCACGCACGCTTCTAGGCTTAATCATGCTGCATCACATCATTTATTGATGGTTCAGATTCATATACTGAGATAAATAGCAGCATCTCTCGAAGCTTATTATTTTTAAACCAAAATGGATCATGCACAAAATAGGCGTAGAACAACAGCAATAACAATAAGAAACTAATGACGGCGATGTATACAAGTTTTGCAGCCTCCTTTTCTGGTGATAAACCATAGATAATAGTTATCAGAACTGATGCAGTAACACCAAGCAACCAAACCTTAAATACCGAAAGCCCTTCATTTAATTGCAGCCGCGATTGAATCTGTGATTTAACCCCCTCACATGGGAAAGCTGTTTGCGAATACTTTTCCGTCAGACGTTCTTCAAATAACAAGTAACGTTCCACCTGATAATAAGCAGGCGTTAATAGGCCACGATAAGTGACGGAAATTTCGTCATCTACCCCGTAGCGTTTGAGCAGATAAAAATACAATATCATCATCGCTATTAGGATGCCCATAATGATATATAGCAACAGGTCTTTTTGGCCTTTATCCACAAGTGAAAATAGTACAACCGCTAAAGCTGCTGCAAAAAGAACAACAACACCAAGTGTAAACCAAAACCCGTGAAAAATAGGATTGGGCACCCGGCTAAAGAATTGCTTTATGGCTTCATATCGGCTTGCATGTTCGTATGCAGCGAATGCTGCTTGAAATGCGGCTAGGTCGTCCTTAACCATTTTTTGATAATCCTTTTTAATTAAGAGCTTGTTCGGCCATTGCATCGGCTAGGTGAAACTGAGTGGCTTGGGATTCACGAATACGTGTTTTAAGGGTGTAGCATAAGGCCATTAGCTCATCAATTTTGGCCACGATTCTAGTCTGTTCCTCAAGCGGCGGAAGCGCAATTGGTAAGGCATTCATTGTCTTCAGACCAAGGTTCTTTATTGTACTTCCCGTTGCACTTGAAAATGCATAATTTAGAAAATATGGTGCCTCAATTAAACGTTTGAAAAACAACTTGTTCAAATCTAGACTTAAATTAAAATAACAAGCACTCTTCCCTAACATTACAGGTTCATTATTAAAAAAGGCGACATTTCCGAGAGTTCCATTTATGGATACCAGCACCGTCCTTCCATTTAGATTTTTTTTATACTTAAGATATTCTTCAGCACTAACCTTTTTAGTTTCCGGTTTTATATTTATAACACCATCATCAAGGTTATTTCCGTTAATAAAATAGTATGAACCAGTATCATCATAATTTGGTGTCCCATGCAAACCATCACCTAATAGTGTTACCAATTCCTGCAACCGAATCCACTCCCACCCCACTGGCAGGGCATACTCCTTCTCTTCATCTTCAATCGGCGGAAGTGGCTTCTGCTTTTTCATTTTCTTATCTTTAATCAACTGCTCTTTTTCAGCAGCAATTTTTTCTAGCAGTACACTGGCTGATTCGTCGTTTGGATCTTGTGGGACGAGTTTGCCCATGACTGCAAGTTCTAGGATGGTTTGTTTGAGTTGCTCTATGCTGGCTTCGGTGGTGAATAGGGTGTCGAAGTGTTGTTCTATTCTGGCCCAGGCGCTCTCAAAGGAAGCGGTAACGTTTTTTGCACCTGCCTTGTGGGTTATGTTGCCAGTGTCAGAGGTTAGTGCGGCCAGCAGGGTGGCTACCAAGGTTTGGTGGGCTGATAAGCTGCTTTCTTGTTGCTGTTCTAGCTGATCGCATAGGGCCATTAGTTCGTCGACTTTGGTGACGATTCGCTTTTGCTCTAAGAGTCCAGGAAATGGCACAACCCAGTTAGAAATAGCTTCCATTCCTATATTCGCTTGATTAGCTGTCCCTGTTGACTTCCCATATATTAAATCAAGTAAACTACCTACTTTCATTGCTAAATTAATGTATGCACCATCAGTCTTTAGCGCCCTAGATATACATAGCCTCTGATTTAGGAATAATTTACGCTTAACCAAATCTTCATCTTGAACTAACAACGAATAAAGGTAATCCCTTTTACCCTTTGTACCCGTCATCGTTAATAAAATATCGCCACTAAGAATTTCATACTCCCTGGTACTATCAGCCATTTCAGGAGTAATAAAGACACTATTTACATTTAGCCGAAAGAGATTTGGTCGGATGTTTCCCATTCGAATGAGCTGGTACTCACTCTCCCCTAGGAATTCTTTACTCTTATATGCGTACCCACCTTTGAGATTGGAAATTTCACCAACTTTAACCCACTCCCAATCCTGCGGAATTTCAAACGGTTTTTCATCATCGCCAATTACCGATAAGGGCTTTTGCTTTTTTATTTTTTTGTCTTTTATCAACTGATCTTTTTCAGCGGCGATTTTCTCTAACAATACACTGGCTGGTTCGTCGTTTGGGTCTTGCGGCACCAATAAACCACGAACAGCTAACTCCAAAATCAACTCACGCAGTTTATTAACACCATAAAGATCAATCTTCTTACTACTGCCACGACCAACAGACGCCCGCGACTTTATAGCCGTTGACCACACATCTAAATTTTCAGTAATCAGCTGCTCTGCTACTGTTGTTTTCGAGGCCGCCATTACTTACCACCAGCCATAGCTTCAGAAAGAATACCTTTTAACTGGTCACGCAGTTGTTGAATGTCGGCCTGCTGTTTTGCAAAATCCGCCAGCAGTTCTTCTGGGTCATGACTAATCACTTCACCCACGTGCGGATTTTTAATGTCTAGGTTGTAATTACGCTCGATTATTTCATCAATACTCACTTTCCAAGCCTGTTCATTCTCTTGGCGGTTTTTACGCTTGGTTTTGGCATTGATTGATTTACCCTCACCCCACCAATCGGCACAGTCGGCAAAGTCTTCTAATTTCATGGGTTTGGTTTTGTTAAAGGCTTTTACCCCTTCCGGCAAAGGTACTTCGTAATACCAAACATCGCTGGTGCCTTTATTCTTTCCCTGTGATTTTTTCTCAAAGAACAATATATTGGTTTTAATGCTGGTATAGGGGGCAAATACCGAATTAGGTAAACGTACTAGGGTGTGCAGGTTACATTCATCCAATAGCAGCTTTTTAATTTTGGTTTTTACGCCTTCACCAAATAAGGTGCCATCGGGTAATACCACGGCGGCACGGCCCTTCTCATTTAGTACTTCGATGATGTATTGCAAAAATAAATCGGCGGTTTCACGGGTTTGGTATTCGGCTGGAAAGTTCTTTTCTATGCCGTCTTCTTCGGTGCCACCGAATGGTGGGTTAGATACCACTACATCTACCATGTCGTCTTCGTCTAGGCTGGACAGTGGTTTATTTAAGGTATTGCCGTGGCGGATATTTTTAGGCACCTCTATGCCGTGCAATAACATGTTGGTGGTACACAGCAGGTGCGGCAGTTGTTTTTTCTCTACGCCGCGTACACTGTCTTGTAATTGCTGCTGGCCAACCGAATCTTTTACCTGTGTTTTCAATGTGTCTACGGTACAGGCTAGAAAGCCCCCTGTGCCACAAGCTGGGTCGAATACCGACTCACCCAGTTTAGGGGTGATCATTTGTACTATGAAGCGGGTAACGGCGCGGGGGGTATAAAACTCCCCTGAGTTACCTGCACTTTGTAAGTCTTTAAGAATTTGCTCGTACAGGTCACCAAACAGGTGGCGCTCTTGTGAGTTGGTGAAATCTATCTCGTTTAGCTTGTTTACCACCTGGCGCAACAGGGTGCCGTTTTTCATGTAGTTAAAGGCATCGCTGAAGGCTTCTTTGGCCACATAACCACGAGGGTTAGAATTAATAGGGGCGGCCAGGTCTTTTAAGCCTTGGATAAGGTCGTTGTTAATGAAGTCTAATAACTCGTTGCCTGTGATCCCCTGGCTGTTGGCCGCCCAGTTGCGCCATAAGTATTTTTTGGGGATGGGGCTTTTGTAGTTGTCTAGCTCGAACTCTAGCTCTTCTTCTTGGGCATCGAATATCTTAAGGAACAATAACCAAGACAACTGGCCTAGGCGCTGGGCATCGCCATCTACTCCTGCGTCTTTACGCATGATGTCTTGGATGGATTTTATGGCGCTGGAAATTGACATTGCTTGACTCTTTAAATGTAAAAAAGCGACAGCACGATTAGTGTGTCGCTTATGGTTATTTTGGTCGCTCACGGGGTGAGCTCTTACAGGGTAATCTACTTAATTGTGATCCTCCCCTGTATTTAATTTAGGCGGTTTGTGGCTCGGGCTCGTTTACCACATCGTATAACGCGCTTTCTAAATCACTTATCGCTGCTTGATAAAGCTGTGGACTACCAAAGGCGGTTTTTACAATTTCTAATGGACGGCCCATTTTGTCAAACGGGGTTACTTTTAATACGTCTTTCGACTCTATTTCGGTAACACCGCTGTCGGCGTATTTATCTAATAGGGTATTGAGCACGGTTTGCGCTGCTTCGCTGTATTTGCCGAAGTAATTACGCTTTTTCACGCTGTCGGCACGTTCTTGACGGGTGAGTGGCGGCTGGTCAAAGGCTACATGACAGATAAGGTCGAATGGGTCTAGCTCACGGCTTACGTCGTCTTCTAGGGCTTGCCAGATGACACCCTCGGCGGCCAGTTCATCTATTATCACTTGCTTGCGCTCGGTGGATTGCCACTTTTTAATGAAGGCATCCATAGTAGCAAACTGCTTGTGTATGGTATTGCGGGTGTAGTCTTTGAAGGATTCGGTGACGAGTTTGCCGTCGGTATCGTAATACTGCACTCGCTCGGCCATTTTTTTAACGGTGACGCCGCTTACGTGGAATTTGATGAACTTTTCTTTCTCGTCATCGTCTATGGGGCCGTCGGTCCACTCGTTGTCGCTGCCTTGGCCATTGTCTTGTGTATTGTATTCACCTTCCTCTTCGCCAATACCCTCGCCTGCATTTTCTTGGTTTTGATCGCCTTGTTCATCTTTGCCCAAGGTATCAATATCCCCTTCGCCCTCAATGATCTCTTCTGGCTTAGTGACCATTATTTTTTCGGGGGTGCCGTCAAAGCGTTCATCGGCAAACAGCTCGGTGGCCTTTTTGAAATCTAATATGGTGAACCAGAGCTTGTTGTAACGGTCGTTTATACGGGTGCCACGGCCAATGATCTGTTTGAACTTGGTCATGGATTGAATGCCTTGATCTAGCACTACTAGCTTACAGGTTTGGGCATCTACCCCTGTGGTCATTAGCTCTGATGTGGTGGCGATAACTGGGTAGGGTTTTTTAGGATTAATGAAGTTATCTAGCTGAGCCTTGCCTAGGTCGTCATCCCCTGTGATTTTCATGACGTATTTTTCGTTTTTGGCCACTTGCTCTGGGTTTAGGTTTATGAGGGCGCGACGCATGCGTTCTGCGTGGTCTATGTCGTTACAGAACACGATGGTTTTGGCCATGGAATCTGTACGCTTTAAATAAGCTGTGATGGTTTCAGCCACCAGCTGGGTGCGCTCATCTATGACCAGGGTGCGATCGAAGTCTTTGCCGTTATAGATGCGGTCTTTAATGGGTTGGCCGTTTTTATCTACCTGGCCCTTGGTGGGTCGCCAGCCTTGTAGGTCTACATCTATGTCTACTCGTACCACTTTATAAGGGGCTAGGAAGCCATCTTCTATGCCTTCTTTTAGGGAGTAGGTGTACACAGGCTCACCAAAGTATTCGATATTCGAGACTTCTTCGGTTTCTTTTGGGGTGGCGGTTAAGCCCACCTGTGCGGCGCTACTAAAATATTCCAGAATTTCGCGCCATGCGCTGTCTTCGCTGGCACTGCCACGGTGGCACTCGTCTATGACAATTAAATCAAAGAAGTCGGGGTCTACTTGTTTGTAGGCTTTTTGATGTTCTTCTGGCCCTGTTAACGCTTGATAGAGCGCCAGGTGGATTTCGTAAGCTGGGTCTACCGTGCGCCCCGTGATTTTAGTCATGGCTTCGCCAAACGGCTGAAAGTCATTAATACGGGTTTGGTCTACTAATATGTTGCGGTCGGCTAAAAACAAAATGCGCTTTTTTAGGCCTGCTTTCCATAAGCGCCAGATAATTTGAAAGGCGGTATAGGTTTTACCTGTTCCTGTGGCCATAACCAATAAATTACGGTCTTGCCCACGGGATATGGCTTCTACGGTTTTGTTAATGGCCTGTAGCTGATAGTAGCGTGGGGCCTTGCCACTGCCATCGTCGTAATAGTCTTGGGTGATATAGGGTAGTTGGTGTTCGGTGTAGCCTTTGAACGAGCAGTACTTGTCCCACAGTTGTTGCGGGGTTGGGAAGTCTTCTAGGCTTATTTGGGTTTCTATATCGCCACCGTTGGCTGGGGCGGTTTTATCGTGGAATATGAAACCATCACCATTACTGGCGAAGGCGAACGGCACATCTAATAAACGGGCGTAATCTAGACCCTGTTGCATGCCTTTGGCTATATCGTGTTTATTGGCTTTAGCTTCGATTACCGCTAGGGGCATGTTGAGCTTGTGGTATAGAACGATGTCGGCGGATTTTACGGCTTTACGTACCCCTAAATTGCCACGGACGATGACCTTGCCATCACGGAGTTTCACCTCTTGGCGAATTTGCAGCATGTCGTCCCAGCCTGCGCTTTCTACTGCTGGCAGGATGAATTTACTGATGATATCGGCTTCACTAAGCTTTCTTTTGTCCATGCTAGCCAAAACGTCCTTTTAGTTAATGCTTACTACCTATACACGAATAGGCTTTTATACCCCTATGGCTGGATTTGAGCAATGTTTATAACTGACAGTTTGGACGGGAATTGACTTGGGGCTGGTCAAAAAACGCTCATTGCTTCCTCTACATCACTTGGGAAGTGGTGGGCGTAGTGCCGTTCGATCATTTCGGTGGTTTTATGCCCTGACATTGTAGCCACCAATTTCATGTTCATGCCCTCACGGATGAGTGTAGATATGAAGTTATGGCGAAAGCTGTACATGTGTAATTTAAGGCCTGCATACTCGGTAATTTTGGCCCAGGATTTCTTGTAACCTTTTTCGCTTAATGGCTTTGAAGCATCCCTTATCTGTGGGAATACCCAACCTGTTTTAGGATTTCCCTGCTGTGCTCGCCAAATGGTAAGCACTTCAACCAAGCTGTATTTAAAAACGGATTTGGTATTTGATAACGATAACTTAACCACAACGGGCTTCGTTAAGTGCTTAGATTTTTCGGTGACCTTGTTGAGCTTACCGTTATGCAGGTCTTGCCACTCTAAACCACTCACATCACCTGGCCTTAGCCCAGTGTAATAAGATATATAAATGTAAGGCATTATCCAGTGGGGAAAGGTGACATCCTTAAGGCAGGGTAAGTGCAGCTTGTTAGAGTGCTTACGGGAGCGCTCACGCCCATCTACACACTCTTGTGCATAGCGCTCCATGGCTTTTTCTAATTTGATTAGCTCTTCTTTTTCTAACATGCGGCGAACATGGGTATCTATGTCTCGCTCTTGTCTTAATATGGCTTCTCGCTGGGCTTTGGATGCGCCTCTTAAGGGCCGTACCGGAAATGGTGAATCAAACAATATGCCTGCGTGCTCACCGCTACTATCGTGGCTTAATTTTATCGCCATGCTGATCAAAGCAATTAACGTAGCGTAATAGCGCTCTATGGTTTTATAGGCTAACCCTTGTTTTTCTTTTTGATCTTGCCACTTGGTAATATCTTTGCTGGTTAACTTGCTCATGGGCTTTTTAAACAGGTGACCAAACTCTCGTTTCATAATTGTGTAGCTATCATAAGCAGTATCTTCATTGAGGCGCTGCTTAATAGGCATGTAGACCTTTTCAAAAAAATTACCTAGGATGCTTAGGTCATTTTCATTTTTGGAGTGTAGCCTTTTGGTAGAGGCTATACGGCCACTGCGCAGTGTATCTTTAGCCTCTTCACCATCATTGATGCCCTCCATGATGCCCAACACCATGGCGGTGGCTTCAGCAATTTTTAAAACATTGGCTTTACCAATAATAATTGAATTTCTAGATGCGCCCCTTAACGACGGGCGGTAACGAAATGACGCACTATTTTGTGCGCGGTTTTTATAAACCGAAAAACCTTTAATGGCAGTACAACTTAAAGTGGCACCCTCCTTTGCGTTTAAAATAAAGCGCCTGAGTGCCGCTTCGGTTATGCTGGATTTAACGCTTAGCTTTGCCAAAATTTCAGTCTCCGGAATTACCCTGTGAATCACCTACTATTCTAGCCACATTCTAGCCACGGACATGTTTTTTTACAAATACCTATAAATACCTATCGGTCTATTTTTTCATTTAAATTCAATTAGTTACGCACTAAACAACAGTTTCCACGGGGGCTACAGAAAGGGTAAAAGTGGCGCTCATAATGATGGGGTCCCAGGTTCAAATCCCGGTGTAGCCACCATATTCTAAGAGCTCGATATTTTAACGAATATCGGGCTTTTTTTATGCCTGGGAGAAAGAGACCGTTATGTTGCT
>MAAA01014170.1_pt1 | contig 17020 bp, 10 predicted proteins | sample 1115971 | NCBI WGS metagenome assembly MAAA01 (sample SAMN04961123, study PRJNA320927) | seawater metagenome | isolation source: sample BD02T6 sea water enriched with oil for 6 days | place: USA:Gulf of Mexico | collected 2013-07-27 | reverse complement strand
CTTTATCAATTAAAGCATAAGGGCCAAACCATCTTGGCTAACAAGGCTTTCAGCTGCCTAGTGCAACCGCAAGTGCAAGATACTGTTTTATATAGCTTTGACCAATATCAGCAAGCTTTCATAGTGGCCATACTGCACCGCAATGAAGACAGCCAGCTCACAGTACAGCTTCCTGCCAATGCCACCATTGCCTGTGATCAAAACCTTACCTTACGCAGTGGCCAGCATACCAGCATCATCAGCGAGCAAATTACCCAATTATCACAACAAAGCGTAATGAAAACAGATAAAGCCGTAATGGACTTTAATAATGCCATTATTAAGGGCAGTAAATTACACAGCCATATTCGCCACATACATATTATTAGTGATTTGCTCAGCACTATGGCCAAACAAGCCATTCAAAAATTTAATAGCTATATTAGAAAAACCGATCAATTTGATCAGGTTCACTCCGGGCAAATGGGCCGTAAAGTTGACGGGCTTTACACCATGAATTCAAAACACACTATCATGATCAGTCAAAAAGACACGAAGATTGATGGTGAACACATACACATGGGTTAAAGGAGAATTTTATGTTTGCAAATTGCTCTCTGAGCGGGATGAACTTCGCCATGCCGGATGTCTGCTTAACGCCGATTCCGTCTCCCGCTGGGCCTATCCCAACCCCAATTCCTTATCCAAATACCGCTATGTTACCCATGGCGTTACCCCCTACTTGCTCCATGAAACATTTTATTTCCATGATGCCGGCCCATAACCTTGCCACTATGATTCCCATGAGCATGGGCGATAACGCCGGTGCCTTGGGCGGGGTTATGTCTGGCATGATGATGGGGCCTGCGCGCAGTATGATGGGCAGCGTTAAAGTGTTTACCGGCGGTCTGCCTGCCACCAAAATGTTATCACCTGCCATGCAAAATATGACAAACGCGCCTACTGGCATGACCCTAGCCCCGTCGCAGGTGAAAGTATTGATCATGTCTTAGATCAGCTTGATGACACCTTTTGAATTAACAGTACAGGTTGTATAAAAATGAGTAACCCAGAAGAGAAACAACAAATCAGCGCCTATGTGGCACCCGAGCTTGAATACTGTTACCGAGATATATCCAATATTTTTGTGGGGGCAAGTGAGGTCACATTTGAATTTGGTAATCACCATAAATCATCGCCAGGCAATGCCGTCATTAATAATCGTATCGTCATGTCCTTGGCCAATGCCTATGACTTACAACAAAGATTGGAGCAAGCTTTGATGCAGGCGCAGCAAGCAATGTCTCAACAATCTTAATACCGAAAAGGCTAGCCGCCTATGGGTTGGCCTTTTTATATTCTTTAATTTACTGTTTCCAGTCAGGCACCTCAATTAATTGATTCCAGCCTCTGCGTTGGTCTTCCCTGCAAGGCATTAAGCATTTCTTGGCAGCCTGCCTCCTCTTATAATTGAGAAGTAAAGTAGGCGTAATACCAGAGTCCGCACTACCTAGGTTGAGGAGCGTTATAGTTCACCGATTATTTGTAACAAATAAGCCCTATTCATTTAATCTAAAACCAATACTGTAAATATTTGCTACCCTTACCTTATATTGCTTGGATTCAACATGAGGATTTTATGGCAATTACAACCCAGCTAACCGATCAAGAGTTAAGCATTTTAGTGGACGGACGCTTAGATTTCAGTATTCATGAAGAATTCTGCGCTACCTTTCAAAAGAATGATAAAGCCATCAATAGTTATGTGATTGACATGCATAAGGCCACGCATTTAGACAGCTCCGGATTAGGCATGATGTTATTGTTGCGTATTCATGCAAAAGATAACAAGGCCCAATTACGCATTGTTAAGTGCAGCCATGCCATAAAAAAGGTATTAACCATCGCCTCATTTGACCGTATGTTTGTCATAGAATGACTCTGGAAACCATTTATATAATTGCCTATCTCTAAGATGTAGCGATCCCATAACTCAGGAGCCACAATTTTCACAGGCACAGACTCGTTCGCCACAGAGGTGCTTTTAACCGCGGGAAAAGCACCTGTCATAATGTTAAAAACTAACAGACTATCAATGCCTTTAAAGTAGCTTTTTATGGTAGCTCGCAGATATGTTCATCATCTCCGCAGGGGGCTCCATGGGCGATCCAATCCATAAAGGTACTGTAAACTGAATTGCCTAGATCTGTGGACAAATCTAAGCGCACCCCACCGCCATGCTGTAAGCGGGTGGGTTTGCGAATTAGGATAGAATTATCGGGATCGTTAAAGTCCACTCTGGCGCGTACATCTAAATACACATTTACGTTTCCGCTGTCGTAATAAACAGGTATTCCTTCAATATCACTTTCGCTGAAGTGACAGCTTTGACAAGTACGCTGATTGTAAAGCGTGCTTTGCAATAAAGGGGCGATGTCGTCGGCAAAGTTAAGCTCACTGCCATGTTTAGGCAAAGTACTGTCTATGGTCAGCGTAAACGATGTTAGTTGCTGTTGTGATCGACTATTGCCTACTGCCAATTGAATTACGTACTCGCCATCGGTATCGGCATTTAGACTAGCCCGCATGGTATCGCCACTGTCTATACTAAAAATACTGGCAGCAGGTGCCTGTAATACAGACCAGACAAACTCTTGTGCAAAGTAACTGCCCCCACCCATCAACAACACAGGGGCTTGCGCCGAACGGTTCCGACCGGCACGGGCCACCGCCTTTCCTGGCGGCTCTATTAAACCGGCCTCATTCAACACATTAAAACCCGGTAAAAAACCCGCTAATAAATTAGGCACATCACTGTCTGGCTGCCAAAATTGTTCAAAGTTGCGTAGAGACAAAGGCATAACACCGCGCCGATAAACATAATCGATGATCATATCACTGTAACCAATAAATTTTTCAAAACTGCTAAAGTTTATTGAATTGCCGGTTTGAGTCACTGCGTTATTTACGATCACTTCATCTAGATCTTCATCATTGCCGGCATTAAAGCCCCGCAGTGAATGACAGCTAATACAATGAGGTTCAACTACTTGTTTATACAGAATCTCAACACCTTCTGGGCGTGTAACTGATTGTTGCCAGCCAGAAGGAATATCCGTATCCACAAACTCATTACTGGAAAAGCTCTCCCCACCATAGCGGCCTTGTGCCACTTGTTGCGCAAACTGACTGTCCCAAAATCCAGCTTCAAAACTGTCACCACTGCCTAGGGTCGCAAACGAGTTGTGAATGGTTTGATTAAGTGATTTTATGGCTGACTGTTGCTGAAGTTTTGAAAATTCACCACTGGCCATAAATTCAAACGAATCGACTTCCAGTTGATTTAGTTTGGCCGACTTAAGAGTAAGTAAGTTAAAACTACCATCACTGTTTAGCGGTAATAACGTCGCGCCATGACATACCTGACACATACCCGGCATATGTTTAATCCCGCGTCCATCTAGGTCGGCACTCGTAATACGATGTTGCTGACCATTTGCATCAGGAGGGGAAAACGTAAAAAACTTTAAAATAAAATCCGACTGAATATCGCCTTCATCGATGGGGGATAATTCAATGGCATTACTGCCGGCTAAAAAATCTAAATTTTGATCCACCGCCGCCAATAAATTAAGTGGCCCATAATTGGCTGGATTGCCCGAACCCACCGCCAACACAAAATTATTCACAAAAAATGCTAGGCTGCCATCATCGTTAATGCGCGCGTACATATCCCGTCCATAGCCTAAGTCCTTACTGTCACGAAAAATAACGTGTTGATCAAAACCCTGATCGAAACCATTTTTGCTTTTCCAACCAGCTAATGTAGTGCGCGACTCACTGGCATCCACCGCGGCATAGTAGGCATTAGCATACTCCACTGAGTTTATTTGGCTGAAGGGCAGCGACCACAATTGTGGTGTTGATGAAAAATCGTGGGTAAAATATAAAAAACCAGCCTTCACCACATATACCTGACAAGCTTCGCTACAGGTAAGTTGTAAGTCAAATCCGCCAGCAATGGTTAATATCAGTTCCTGATGGGACTGTGTAGAGTTTTTCCAATCTATATCGATACCCTGCCCCCATTGGCCGCTAATGTCAGTTACCGTATTTTCTAACATTAAGGTGCCACTGTACGTTCCCGCTATACTCGTTTTTGGCAAAATGATAATGTCATAGCTGCCAGCCCCTAACGAGGGCTGCTGATTAATAAAACGCAAAAACTGATTGGCTACATCTTGCTCGAGTTTAAATGGGGCCTGTTGGGTATCGGGGCGTTGCTCACAGCCAAATATTGAGGTCGCCAGCATAATGCTCAGCAACAGCCGAATAAAACAGGATATCGGTGGGGTCACTTTAAAACCCCTTAAGCACATTAAGCTGAATAATTTGGCGCTGGTATTCGTTGCCGCCTTCGGCGCTAACATCCACATAAAGAAATGAAAAATCCAAGGCGGTATTGTGATTAATAGGATAATTAAAACCCATCGTGGCCGTTTGAGTGGTGGCGGCTAAACGGTAGCTGATCCAGTTACCGCAATAGTCTTCACTTAAACCTTGATCCCATTCAATGGCATCGCTATTGATAATTAAGTCATAATTATTGATAGCCACTAAACCATTGCAATAACGGCTTTGTACGGTGGATAAAGTATCACCATCAATAAAAGCGACGCCACCATACAAGGCCGAGCCATGTAACCAGCTATAATCAAGGTGAAAAAATACTCTAGATTGTTGGGTATCAAATACACTGCCGTCACTATCACGCTGTTTGTTTTCTAGCCCCAGCACCCAACTTACTTGAGTCGTAAGCCGTGCACTCATCATAGCTTGTAAGGTATAAACATTACTGTCTCTTTGCTTCACGCCCACGTCCCACCATTGGCCGCTGAACATCAGCTGATACCATGGCGCCCTATAGGAGAATCGATCCTGCCAGCGATACATTAACCTGGAGGATAATTCGCTACGATTTAAGTTTTGAGTAAATTCATAGGCCTGATGACTGGCGCCCACCTCAAGCACTAACGCTTTATTAAAAGCCAGCGGCCTTTGCATAGCCAAACGGGTGTCTATGCGTGTAAAGCGATCCGCAATAATATTTTGTGGTAATTGAGCTTGAGTAAGGTTGCTGTCGGTAGCCACCGAAAAATCCAAAGTTGGACTAAATTTAAAACCACTGTTAGCGTGTGTAGGCGCACCAAAAAATAACAGTATTAAAATACACATTGACCATAAAGAGAAAGACCCCGAACCACCCGGACTGCTAATGGGCACGTTTTTCAATTCTTGTTCACGGCTGTGGGAAACGGTTTTAGGCATCACTAAACCACCAGGATCCCGTACTATGCCATTAAGTTGGCCATCACTGTCATTACTACCACCATCACTGATCACCAATAATAAACATTCATCAAAGGCATTAAGCCCTAATATGTAACGCTCAGAAAATACATCTGGGCACTGTCCATCAATTCGGGTACTACTGGCTAAATAGTCTTGGCCGCTGTCATTAAAAATGTACCAGTGCACACCATCGTATTTCCAATATTCGGCGCCCACCGCTATGGGGTTACTTAAGGGAATCACTATGCGTGCAAATGGATCTATGCTGCTGGTGCCATGCACTTCAAAATCTAATACTTCACCAATAAGTACTTTATCGGTTTCACTGTCGGCGAACGGCATTAAATTTTGCACGTTAATTTGTGCACCATCATTTTGCTGTTCAATAGAAAACTGTCCAACCTTTAGTTGCAAGCCCTCCTGAGTTTGCATTAAGTCTTGGCTAGTGGAGGCATTTAAGTTTTTATGCATAAGCTGTACATCATTTATTGGATCGCGGTAGTCTTCTACCCCATCATTATCGGCATCCTGTAAGCCCTCATCTATATCACTGATACCATCACCATCCGTATCTGAATCTCCTAACACCGGAGCCAAGGCTTTAATTACAAAGGCCAATTGTTGTGTTACAAATTCAATCCCGTCGTCCACCACCACATTAATTTCGTATAAACCAAGTGTCAGATTAGCAGGGTCCCACTCTTGCTGTGTCGCATTTAACGCTAAATTTAAGCGCTCATCGCTGCCCACCCAATCGTAGTTAATTTCGTCACCGTTAGCGTCAAAACCCTGTGCACTCAGTTTAAATACCCCCTGATCTTGGTAGACCACCGAGCGGGTTTGATTATTTTGTTCAATGCTTAAGGCAATGGTGGGGGCTAAATTTCCTTCAAAGATGTGTAAGGTAAAAATACTGTCGTTATTTAAAAAGACTTGATTACTGGCACTGGTAATTTCAACAATAAGGTCCTCTTGAGGCTCAACAGATTCATCAACGGCAATATTAATAACTAAACTGGCGCTATTCCCACTGATGATCTCTAGTTGGCCCGAACGTAAATCATGGTCATTTTCATCACTGCTGCCAGACACAATATAATCAATGAATACAGGGTAATCAGGGGCCGTACCACTTAACGTGATGGGAATAATAAATTGCCCCCCTTCCACCGTTTGACCACTGCCCACAAAACGAATATGCGGCAATACCCTTAAAGTTTGACTGGCCTGCGCCTCATTGCCGGCGTTATCTTGCACCGACCACGTAATCACATGCACTCCCGGCCTAAAGGGCCCTAGGTTGTCGGCACTGGCAATAAGCTCACCATCGGTTCCATCTTGCGCCGTGGCTTCAAGAGGGGACTGGGTGAGATAACCGCTGGCCACAATTGTTTGATCGCCATTGGTAGTTATTACCGGTGCTACTGAGTCTTGCAATATGGCTGGGCAAAAAATTTGAGCATCAATTATGCACACCTCAAATTCATCAAAATTACTAATGCCATCACCATCACTGTCCATACTGGCATCATTGGCATCCAAGGGATTTAGACCCAAGTCAATTTCAATAAAGTCGGGCAAACCGTCGCCGTCATCGTCACTATCACATTGATCTCCCACATCATCGTTATCAAAATCCAGTTGCAAGGGATTACTCAGTGCCAAGCAGTTATCATCGTAATCACCCACGAAGTCGCTATCTTCATCAAATAATTTAACGCTCATATTAAAAGCGGATGTCGCGGCTTGCGCGCCATCTTCTGCGCCGTCCGTGAGACTTACAGTCACCACATAATCCCCTGCACTGTGGGCTTGCGGTAACCAACTTATAAGTCCTACATTTGAAATACTCATGCCAACTGGACCGGATACCTGCCAACTTAAATCCACACCATTATTATCATCATCTATGTCACTGAAAAAGCTTGCGAGGTTTAAACTTAACGTGGCAAACTCTTCAATATTTTGTGCGGGAATATCCAGTGACAAAGGTTCGTCGTTCACTGGAGTCACCGTAATTGAAAATTTTTGAGAAGCCAAAACACTGCCATCTTCGCCGCCATCTCCCACCTGAATTTCAATATCCAAGGCTTGCAACACCCCTTCAAGAGGTAACCACTGAATAAACCCCGTTGTGGAAATAGACATACTGGAGGGTGCGTTCACTAGATTAAAAAATAAATCCTCACCGTTGTTGTTGTCGTCAACATCTGTCACCTGTACTTGATAAACATAAGGTTCATCTTCTATTGCTATCACGACTGCATTAGATGCAATCACGGGGCCGGTGTTCACCGCGGTGACCGTAATGAAAAATGATTGTGAATCTGGACTGGCATCGTCTTCACCACCATCTGTCACCCGCACCGTAAACACCCCCGAATTTAAAATCCCGTTATCGGCTTGCCAAGTAATAAGACCGGTACTTGATACACTCATGCCTGCGGGGGCACCCAGTAAGATAAATGTTAGTTCGCTCAGAGTGTCATCACTGTCACTGACCAGCACTTGGTATTCATAATCCTCGCCTTCGGTGGCAAGTGTTACCGCACTGGAAGTAATGGTTGGCCCATCATTCACTGACGTGACGCTAATGGAGAAAAGTTGAGTGGCCGCCAGCGCACCATCTTCGCCTCCATCACTCACACTGACTTCTATATTGAGCGCATCCCCTTGCCCCTCAGTGGGGGTCCAATTAATGAGACCCATATTTGAAATAGTCATGCCGGTGGGTGCATTGCTTAAGGTAAAATGAATGTCACTGCCATTATTGCTGTCATCAGCATCACTGACGGTTACAGTGTATGCGAAGAGCGTGTCTTCACGGGCGATAGTTGGGGCCAGTGAGGTAATAGCAGGGGCAGTATTCACAGCATTAACACTAATGGTAATTTGCTGAGTGGCGACTGCTGCATTATTTTCACCACCGTCGGCCACCTGTACACTAAACAAACCTGATGTTGTTACGCCGTTGCCGGGCAACCAACTAATCAATCCGCTAATAGAAATGCTCATACCGCTTGGTGCGTTAATTAAACTAAAGCTCAATTCATTTAGAGCATCATCCGAGTCTGACGCAATTACTTGGTACTGATACTCTACATTTTCAAGCGCCGAGGTTGACGGGCTAGAGGTGATTTGCGGGCCATTATTGATAGCGGTGACGGTGATAGAAAATACTTCAACGGCCGCCACCGTGCCATTTTCGCCGCCATCTGTGACTGCAATTTGAATATTACTGGCATCACCTTGGCCTTCACTTGGGATCCAGCTAATCACTCCCACATTATTAACACTCATGCCGCTAGGTTCATTGCTTAGGGCATACGTTAAATCCACACCGTTGTTGGCGTCATCGTTATCGCTCACCATTACTACATATTCATAGAGTTCACCCTCGTTGACTTCAGTGGGGGCGGTACTGGTAATGCTGGGGCCGGTATTAACACTCACTACATTCACGTTAAAAATTTGTTGCGCCGCTGCCGCGCCATCTTCACCGCCATCCGTTACCGTAAGCGTCACGTCCCCAGAATTGGCATCGGCATTACTGGGGGTCCAGGTAATTAGCCCTCCATTTGAGATCACCATACCGCTGGGCTCTGCACTTAAGGCGTAGCTTAATTGCAGCTCGCTGTCGTCAGGATCAATGACCATCACCTGATACTGATACTGCACATCTTCAATGGCCGAGATACCTGCGCTGCTGGTAATTTGCGGTGGATCATTCACCATCGTAACGGTAAGGGAAAAGGTTTCATCATCGCTCGCGGCGGCATCTTCACCACCATCACTCACTGTGATTTTAATATTAGAGGCATCGCTTTGACCCTCGCTTGGGGCCCAGCTAATCACCCCCACCGTTGACACACTCATACCACTGGGGGCATTCGTTAGAGCAAAGCTTAAATCTGTGCCATTGTTGCTGTCATCTTGGTCGGTGACCATGAGGCTATATTGGTACAAGAGATCTTCGGTGGCGGCTGTGCCCTGGGTTGAAGTGGCCGCACTTGAGGTAATGCTGGGGCCCGTATTGACGGCCGTTACCGCCAACGTGAAGTTTTGCGTGGCAGGGGCAGCACTGTTCTCCCCGCCATCATTTACCGTGAGCGTCACAGTACCTGAACTACTCACCCCATTGGCTGGTGTCCAACTGACCAAACCTGAACTGTTTACACTCATGCCGGTGGGGGCATTGCTTAAGCCGTAACTCAGTTGATCACCACTGTCATCAGGGTCACTGACTGTTACTTGATAATTAAAGCCGACACTTTCGGTGGCACTGGTGGGTGCAGAACTGATGATTATTGGCGGGTCATTAACAACGGTAACCGTAATAGAAAACGTTTCGCTGTCACTGGCAGCACTGTTTTCACCACCATCACTGACCGTTACCAAAATATTACTGGCGCTGCCTTGCCCTTCAGTTGGGGTCCAGGTAATTTCACCAATATTGGATACCGCCATACCACTGGGGGCATTGCTTAAGCTAAAGCTTAAACCAGTACCGTTGTTGGCATCGTCATCATCTGTGACCGCTAAATCGTATTGGTATAACAGATCTTCGGTGGCCGCCGTGCCTTGGGTTGAGGCGGCGGCCGTTGAAGTAATAGAAGGGCCAGTATTCACGGCGATAACACTTAATGATAAGAGCTGGGTATCTGGTTCGGCGTTATCTTCTTCACCATCTTTCACTGTAATAGTCACAACACCTGAGGACGTCACACCGTTGGCTGGCGTCCAGCTGATTAAACCATCCCCGGCTATGTCTATCGTCATACCTGTTGGCGCGTTACTAAGGCTATAAAATAATTGATCACCGCTGTCATCGGGGTCGTTGACATCTACCTGATAACTAAAAGCCACACGTTCGGTGGCACTGGTGGGCGCGGTACTGGTAATTTGTGGTGCATCATTAATGGCTATTACCCCCAGACTAAAGCTTTCACTGTCGCCACTGACCCCATCGGCCCCATCGTCTTTTGCGGTGACGGTAACCGTGCCCGAGGTGGTAACGCCTTCGGTTGGGGTCCAACTAATGACGCCACTATTACTGTCTATGGTCATGCCATTGGGTTCACCCGTGAGGGCGTAGGTGATGCTGTCGCCTTCGGCATCTAAGGCATCTATATCCAACTGGAAAAGCGTGTCTTCACTGGCGTTATTGGGGTTAAGAGGAGTGCTTTGAATCACTGGGGAGGTATTGCAGGCAACTGTTGTAGCGCTTAACCAGCTACCATTGGTATTGCTGTAGGTGGTGTTGCTGGCACTGACACGAAAATAATACAAAGTGCCACATTCTAAGGCACTCAGTTGTTGCGAAATGGCGGTGGTAGAGTTCCCTCCGCCACTGCCTGTAACCCCTTGGCTGGCGCTGGTATTGTCTGCGCTTTGGCTAATACCGTAATCAAAATCGTAATTAGTGACCCCGATGCCACTATCATCCACATTGGCGTGCACTGTAAATTTGGCCGAATTAGAGGTGAGTTTAAAGTCTTTGCTAGAACTTGTGACACTGGCCGAGGTGTTTACGGTGGGGTTGTCGGTATCCACCGCACCATTGGCTTTCCAGTTGGTGAGCAGTAACATTTCGGCGGCATTGATTTGTGAAGCTGCACCATCTGGCATAAAACCGCCAGAACCTGGAGCCTGTGAGGTGCGGTCGCGCATTGCTTGCACCGCGACGGTTTTACTGCCCGAATGACTGACGGTAGCGTAAGTGCTAAAAGCTGAATAAGATGAAGTGAAGTCGGGCGGCGACCCTGTGTGACAATTACTGCAAGCCGACACCGAATTAGAAATTAAAAGCTTAGAACGCACTCCGTCACTGCCGCTATAGGTAGTGGCAGCCCAGCCTTCTATAGGCAAGTAACATCCCAACAAGAGTAGCCAACGCAACAGCACCGTCACCCCCTAAAGATTGAGCACTCATAAAGTGGCAATACATTCATAGCCCCATTCTTTAGTGTAACCAGCATATTCGAATTGAATAAGTAATATCCCGCCTACAGTACTAATTGTCATATCAGACGGGTAATTAATACGAACCACGACTAAAGTTAAAGCAGACTTGGAGCATTTTGTACCTGCTGGGAATAAATCATGACAATGGATTCAACAAAAACACGACGCGCCTTTTTAAACGCAGTCTATCATTCGGGCCTAGCACTGGCCTTAATGCGCTTTGCTCCCACCACATTGGCGCTGAATTTTGGCCTAGGCCAAGTGCCCAAAAAACTGCCAGACAACAAGTCTATCTTTGAATTACAGGGCACCGTCACCGTTGATGGTGTGACAGCCAACATGGGCACCTTTATAAAAGCAGATGCTAAGGTCACCACTGCCAGTAACAGTTACATTATTTTTAAGGTAGGCAAGGACGCACATATTTTACGGGAAAACAGCACTCTGCAATTGGAAGGCAGAAATGTATTGGAAAGTGGTTTGTATTTACTCAGCGGAAAAATATTGTCGGTGTTTGGAAAACGTGACGGTCAACAAAAAAAACATACCCTGCGCACCAGTACCGCCACCATTGGCATAAGAGGCACAGGGGTGTATGCCGAATCAGCCCCAGACAGAAGTTACTTATGCACTTGTTATGGCCATACCGAAATTTCAGCCAACGCCCAACCCGATCAAAGCGAAACCATAGTGAGTAAACATCACGATGCACCCCGCTTTATTTTAAAAGACCCTGAGAATAAAAAGCTGATTATTCCTGCCCCAGTATTTAATCATACCGATGAAGAACTTATTTTAATTGAAGCACTAGTGGGCCGAGAGTCGCCTATTTCGGTGATTCAAAGTTATCAAACACCTAGGCGGGGTTATTAGGGTGGAGCCTGCTCATAAACATTTATATTTTTGAAACCCGTCAGAAGCAAATAACGGGGGTACAGTTTGAGGCCGCGGTGAACCCATCCGTGGGCGCTTACTTGAAACATCCATCGACAATTGCATCCTGCATTGTTCTTATAAGTGACATCCGTGTCACGATGTTTCAAAAACCTCAAACTACACCCCCGCCATTTACCACTAAACTTAATGGCTGCTAACACTATCCGCCTTAAGTATTGGACAGCTTCGATGTTTAAATTTGGCAGTGGCAATAGGCCGAATAAGGTGTTTGAGGCAGGGACGCCGAAGCAAGCCTACATGGAAGTATTAACGGCGCCCTTAATCGGGCTGTCCCCACTGCACAACTGGCCAAGTTCAACTAACCCATGCAATTAAAATCCACCAGTAAATGGCTACTAGCCAGCACTATCTTGTTAGTTTTTCTGGTTCATGCGCTAGCCCTATTTGAACTGCCACTGTTAAATCGCCTTGATGGAATGGCGTCGGATATGCGCCTGCGCAGTACCTTAAAACTGGGAATTGATGATCGTATTGTTATTGCCGACATTGATGAAAAAAGTTTAGGCCACTATGGTCAGTGGCCATGGAACCGCCATCACCTAGCCACGTTAGTCGATACCTTATTTGATCATTACCAAATTAAGGCTCTGGGTTTTGATATGGTCTTTGCCGAAGCCGCTGGCGAGCGCTTTATTGATTTACAAAAAGAGTTAAAAGATACACCCGGAATTTCCGCAGCCAGCCAAGCCGCATTAAAATTTGAAGCCTTGCAAGACCCCGTTTTTGCCAACTCTCTAAAAGGACGGGCCATTAGCGCCGGTATTTTGTTTCAGCAAAACAGCACCAATAAACTTAACCAACTGCCTGCTCCTATTGCTGAATTAGATGCCATGACACATATAAGCATGGGACTACCCAAACCCATGGGGTATACCGCCAATAGAATTGAATTCCATAATAATAGTGTCAGCAGTGGTTTTTTTGATAATCCAACGGTGGACGATGATGGTAATTTTAGGCGAGTGCCTTTACTGCAGTCTTTCCAAGGTCGACTTTATACCTCTTTGGCTTTATCGGTGGCCAAGTTAGCGCTGGACGATGCACCACTGGATATTCAACTGGTGGAACAAGGACCCTATTTAGCCATTGAAGCCGTGCAGCTGGGTCATAGAATCATTGATACCGACACCACGGGCGCGGTTAACATTCCTTTTCGTGGCCCAGAGGGCAGTTTTACCTACTTATCTATCCGCGATATTTTGCAAAAAGACATTCCACTAAAAAGCTTGCAAGATAAAATTGTATTGCTGGGTACGTCGGCGCCGGGCCTATTGGATTTACGCTCAACCCCTGTGGATGAAAGTATGCCTGGGGTAGAAGTTCACGCCAATATCATTGCTGGAATATTAGATGGAAAACTGGCCAAAGTGCCCGCTTACTTAGTCGCGGTGATGTTAATCATATATTTAAGCATGGGTTTAATATTAATTATTCTTCCGCATTTTTTGTCCCCGTCAGTTACCTTAATTTTGTGCACTGGCTTAGGGCTACTTTATGGGGGGTTAAATTTTTGGCTTTGGTTTCAAGGCATTATGCTGCCTTTAGCCAGCCCTATTGTAATGTGCCTCTTATTTTTAATGTTTCACATGTCGTGGGGTTTTTTTGTAGAAAGCAAAAAGAAGCGCGCCATTACTCGCCTGTTTGGCCAATACGTACCACCTGAGTTAGTAGACGAAATGGCTAAAAAGCCTGAAGCCATTCGCCTTGAAGGTCAAAGTAAAAACTTAAGTGTTTTATTCAGTGATGTACGTGATTTCACCAGTATCTCGGAAAATATTGAGCCTGAAGATTTAACCCTGTTAATGAATCAAATACTCACTCCCATGACGGAAGCTATTTACCAAAATTTAGGCACTGTGGATAAATATATGGGGGATGCCATCATGGCCTTTTGGGGCGCGCCATTAGATGAACCTATGCATGCCTATAAAGCGGTGTGTAGTGCTCTTGATATGCATGACAAATTAGTTGTGCTTAATGAAACGTTAAGTAATAAAGGATTCCCTCACATTAAAATTGGCGTGGGTATTAATACAGGCACCATGAATGTGGGGAATATGGGTTCGGAATATCGCATGGCCTATACAGTGATGGGCGACGCTGTAAATTTAGGCTCACGGCTTGAGGGTTTAAGTAAAGCCTATGGAGCAAAGATAGTAGTAAGTGAAGCCACCCAACAACAAGCCGCCCAATTTTTATATCGCCGTTTGGATATGGTGCGGGTAAAAGGAAAAACCGAACCCATTAGTATTTTTGAGCCGTTAATGTTGGCCACCCAGGCAAGTCAACAACAAATACAGCAGGCGCAACTCATGGAGAGCTGTTTTGATTTATACATCTCACAAAAATGGTCACTGGCTCTAGCCAGTTTAAAAACACTGCAAAACATGAATGATCCTGTTTATGAGCACGTGATTGACCTGTACCAAAAACGCATTGAAGAGTTTAAACACACTCCACCACCAGCAGATTGGGATGGGGTATTTTTATTTTCTACTAAATAATGCTTTCCCCCTTACATTTGGCCTCTTCGTGTTGCGCCTTCAGTAACAAGGTGATTTATAACATAAAACCCCATTGGGCCGAGAACTGTATTAAGACTTCCTCGCTAAAAACGCGCCATAGGCTTTAACTCAATTTATTACCCATTTATATTTCCCAGTAAAATGCACAACTAATAATGCCAATATTAAAAATCGAGGTAGGTAACCACTTGGCAAGGCGGGCCTAAATAATGACAATATGGGCCAGCCATATTAGCGCTATTGGTTGGCCCCCCCCGCTGTGACTGAGTCTTAGGGCTATTACAGATTCAAGCCCATTTCGTGGAAAGAGATCATGCATTGATTAATTTCAAGGATATAAATATGCTGATCCATACTAAATTAATAATTGCATGGGATACCTATGGAAGTCAGCATATTAACATCTGTGGTATTGCCCTTGAGCCTTGCGATTATCATGTTAGGCATGGGCACCACGTTGGTAGTAGCCGATTTTAAACGGGTACTCATTTATCCCAAAGCAGTGGCCATAGGCATAGTAGGGCAAATTCTAGTATTGCCCATAGTAGGATTTCTTTTTGCATCGCTGTTTGGCCTTAAACCTGAATATGCGGTTGGGGTTATGGTATTGGTGGCCTGTGCTGGGGGCGCCACGTCAAATTTGATTGTGTATTTGGCAAAAGGGGATGTGGCGTTATCGGTGACGTTAACGGCTATGAGCAGCTGTGTTACGGTGATTTCTATTCCCTTTATTATTAACTTCGCTCTACATGAATTTATGGGGGCCAGTGGTGAAACTGCTCTGCCCATAGGCACCACTAACATGAAGCTATTTGCCCTCACTTTATTGCCGGTGATGATGGGCATGCTAGTACGACATAAATTTACCGATTTTTCCCTTCGGCTGGAAAAACCCATGAATCGATTTGCAAGTTTACTATTTGTTTTAATCGTTTTAAGCATTATGTATCAAGAACGAGATGGACTAGTGGATACTTTGATCACAGCTGGGCCAGTGGCTTATGGCTTAAATTTAACCACTATGCTGCTGGGATTTAGCGCCGCCCGCCTGTTTAAGCTTAACCAACAACAAAGCATTGCCATTAGTATTGAGGTGGGAGTACAAAACAGCGCCACCGGCATTTTTATTGCTACTGTTATGCTGAGCAATGCCGAAATTGCTATTATTCCTGCTGTGTATTCTTTATTTATGTTTTTAAATGCAGGGATTTTAATTGGTTTTATGCAGAGCTATTTGAAACGTAATGCCACATTAGAAAGAATAGTTTAGCGCACTCTATGAATTGACAAGATTAAATACCGCCATTACATTTAGTATTTTTTCTAGAATGCCATTGGCTCTTAGGCGATGATTAAACGACTTTTTTAGTATCAAGCCAACTCACCGTATATCCATCCATTAATTAAGCCAAAACGTAATTGAAAATATTGTTATAGTGCGCACAACACCCACACGGATATGACAGCATGATAGATTATTCACCTGGTTATATTATTTTACTGGTGAGCACCGGCATCATCGCCGGCATCATAAACACTATGGCCGGTGGCGGTTCTAACCTCACTATTCCGGCCCTGATGATCATGGGCCTACCTGCCGACATTGCTAACGCCACCAACCGCGTGGGTGTTTTTTTGCAATCTGTGGTGGCCATCGCCGGCTTTAAAAAGCATAACAAACTGGAAACCTCGGATGTGGGCCCCATATTACTGCCCACCTTGGTAGGCGGCGTGGTAGGTGCCTGTGCCGCATCTTTCTCGCCGGTATGGATTTTAAAACCTTTGTTGCTCAGTACTATGGTAGGCATGGCATTAATTATTTTAATTCGTCCCTCTACTGTCATGCCCGCGCAAGGCGTCACGCCTTTCAAAGTAAAAGATCGTCCCATGGCCCTCATGACCTTGTTTATTGCGGGTTTTTATGGGGGATTTGTACAAGCAGGGGTGGGCTTTATTTTAATTGCCGCTCTGGCGGGCAGTTTGCGTTACGACCTTGTGCGCACTAACGCTCTTAAAATGGTTTGCACGCTAGCCTTCACCGCATTGGCGTTGGTAATATTTATTTGGCAAGACCAAATTTTATGGCTACCGGGCTTAATTTTGGCAGCGGGCACTATGGTGGGAGCGGCACTTGGCGTGAGGGTAGCCATAAAAGTACAGGCCACCACCCTAAAATGGTTTCTATTTATTATGACCCTGTTTGCTTGTGGCGCCGCCCTACTGTTTTAAATAACTTTTTAACG
>MAAA01025590.1_pt1 | contig 17047 bp, 15 predicted proteins | sample 1115971 | NCBI WGS metagenome assembly MAAA01 (sample SAMN04961123, study PRJNA320927) | seawater metagenome | isolation source: sample BD02T6 sea water enriched with oil for 6 days | place: USA:Gulf of Mexico | collected 2013-07-27 | reverse complement strand
CGAAAAGGCTAAAAACCTTTAATAGGAGATTAAGCCATGGCTATAACGGTTCATTGTGACATCGTTAGTGCTCAAGAAGAGATCTTCTCTGGCTTGGTAGAAGTTTTGGTTGCAGCAGGCGAACAGGGTGATTTGGGTATTATGCCCGGTCACGCTGCCCTGCTAACAAAACTGCTTCCTGGTCCCGTTCGTGTTGTAAAACAGAACGGCGAAGAAGAAGTATTTTATGTCTCTGGCGGCTTCCTAGAAGTTCAGCCTAACTCGGTAACTGTTTTGGCAGATACCGCGTTACGTGCTGATAACATAGATGAAGCAGCTGCTATTGAAGCGCAGAAACACGCTGAACAGGCATTGGAAAACCAAAGCGGAGAGTTTGATTACTCACGCGCCGCCTCTCAGTTAGCGGAAGCCACTGCACAGTTACGTACTTTGCAGCAAATCCGTGAAAAAATGGGCATGCGTTAATCTCTAACTTCGTTAGTTATTAATAAATCCCAACAAAAAAGCCGTTCTTGTGTGAAAGCATAAGAGCGGCTTTTTTATGCCTGAAATAATTCAAATTAAAACGTAAGGTGTTATTAGTCGTAGGCGTAATACACCGAACATAGCTGAAGCAGCTGCCATTGAAGCGCAAAAACAAGCTGGACAGGAATTGAAAAACCAAAGCGGTACTCTCATAAACAATCTGGGATTACTCACGCGCCGCCTCTCAGTTAGCCCAAGCCACTGAGTGGAGTACTTTGCAGCCCCTTGCTATAAAAGAGTGCGAAAAAATGGGCATGCGTTAACCTCTAACATCTTTAGTTATTAATAAGTCCCAACAAAAAGCCCCATTCAATGTCTTAATTGACGTTGACTGGGGCTTTTTTGTTTTTAAGGGCTCACAAAAAAGACGGCTCCTAAACCTGTGATTAATGGCCTTAATTGCCTGTTTATTTATTGTACAGCTGCTATTCATGTGAATTGCGCGTATAATTTGCCTTCGAAAATTTGTATCTATTAGGGGCACCCACATGACACAACGAAAACAATTATTGCGCTGGGGCCTTTGGTTTAGTGCTTTTACGGGGCTTTTATTAACCCTAGTAGCGACTCGATTTATTGAATACATGCCGGAAGTAGAGGGCGTTAGAGCCTTTGTATTTTTAGTAACGGGCCTATTTAGCCACTTCAGCTTAATCACCTTATTAGTGTACCTGTTGGTAATTATCCCAATAGCCCTTATATTGCCGTTTACTGGCTCTGTATTGCGCCATTTATTGGTGATAGCCGCGAGCATCGGCACCATATTGTTAATAGGCGATACCCTAGTGTATGCCCAGTATCGTTTCCATATTACCGGTTTCATATTTGATATGTTGTGGGAAGCGGGAGATGACGTTATTGCCGTGTCTTGGTTTACTTGGGTGATTACCATTTCTACTTGTGTTGGCACGTACGCGCTGTACTTTTTTGCCAGTAAAAAGCTTTGGTCAAATATTAAAGCGCCCGTATTTACCCGTTTTAAGTATCCATATTTAGCCCTGTTTTTTGTTTGTTTATTAACATCAAATATCCTCCACTTAGTAGCAGACGCCGAATACGACCAAAAAGTAACGTCGTTAGTGCGCCACGTTCCTTTGTTTTCTCCGGCAACGGCTAAAATGGCGCTGTTAAATGGCGGCTGGGTAGATGAAGCGGACATCCATGCTAATCGCCAAAAAATGACCCATGAATCGGGTTCGCAGGTGAATTACCCCCATAGCAAACTTGAGTCATCAGTTGCTGCCAAGCCAAAGAATGTTTTATTAGTGGTGTTAGATTCAGCCCGATATGACACCTTTAATGCGAGTGTCATGCCTTCATTGACACAATTTTCACAAGGTGGAAACGTGCAAATTTATGATCACCACATGAGCGGTGGCAATAGCACGCGCACAGGGGTCTTTAATTTGTTTTATGGTTTGCCTGGCACCTATTGGGATGCGTTTTCTAGCAATAAAGTGGCGCCGGTATTGATGGATAGCTTTCAAAAACACGGCTATGAATTGGGTATATTCGCTGCTGCCCCACTTACCCAGCCTGCCTTTGACCGCACCGTTTTTTCAAGTGTTAAAGACCTTAAGCTAAGAGCGGATGGTGACGCACCTTGGCAGTTAGATCAAAATATTACCGACAACTGGTTAAGCTTTGTTGAAACAAGAGAGGCAACTGACAGGAAACCCTTCTTTGGATTTTTGTTTTACGATGGTATTCACGGAACCTCTGTGCCCAAAGATGGTGTTAAGCCCTTTCAACCTTCTTGGAATCGGGTCGACCATTTATCATTGGATAATGACTTTGACGGCAGTAAGTACTTTAACCTGTATAAAAATGCGGTTTTTCACGTAGATCAGCAACTTGAACGTGTATTTGCACAGTTAGAACAAAAGGGCTTGTTAGACGAAACGATAGTGATTATTACCAGTGATCACGGCCAAGAGTTTAACGACAATAAAATGAATTACTGGGGGCACGGCAGTAACTTTACTCCCACCCAAGTACACGTGCCATTAGTGGTTCATTGGCCTGGTAAACCGGCCAATGTATATCAGCACCGTACGAGTCACAGCGACATTAGCGTGACCTTGTTGCAGGAAATTTTTAATATTAAAGCCCCCGTTAAAGATTACAGCTTAGGGTATAACCTATTGGATACTGAGCGTGATAATTGGACCATAGCCGGTAGCTACGTGAACTATGCGATCTTAGAAAAAGACCGCCATATAGTGACGTATCAGTCGGGTAACTATGAAATCCTAGATCAGACGGCACGACCCGCCAAAGACCAAAGTTTGTCTCCAAAGCTTGCTATGGATGTAATGGATGCATTATCGCGATTTTATCGTTAATAGCGCACACCCAACCACCACTCGTATTGAGTGATGGTTGGTATTACAAAGCCTGCCATAAGGTATCAAACATCATCTGCTGTGTACCCGCGATAGCTTTACTGTCTATCACCACCACCACCGGATAATTCTTGCGTGCAAGACTGATCATTGCAACTTTTGAAGCGTAAATGGCAATATAAGAAGCATCTCCTTTGCCCTTCATCCACTTACGTTCTGCCAAGTCGGCATCTTCCCCTCCTTCACCAATAGCCAATACATTTACCCGAATACCCTTTTGTACCCGCAGCTTAGTAAAGTTAGGAAAAGGCCGATATAAGTGCTCGCGAATTGCCGATGTTGAAATAACACAATAGCGTTTGTCTTCTTGCCTGCCGACACATTGCAGTATGTCTCGCAACACTGTTTCAACCCCATCGTCCCCTTCATAAAAGCGCACGTTACCCGAGCTGAACTCAGGTTTAAGCTGGTTTAAACCGGGAATGATTTCGCTTTTTAACTCAATTAGCGTTTGTTCCAAGTGCTGGCGTTTTTGCTCGGCTATATCCAGTAATTTATCGGGGCTTTCAGCCTGAAAAAATCGTCGTTTACCCTTGGGTAGGTAATTCACTATGCCTTTGGTGGCGAGGATTTTAAGGGTTTCATAGGTGCTACCACGGTTCACCGCACTTTTATCGGCTAGATCTCTAATTGACGAGGGTCCTAGCTCTAATAATGCTTGGTAAATGACAATTTCACGCTCGGTGAGCCCTAAGTGACTTAATGTGGATAAATTCATTTGTTGTCATTTTATTTGTGACAAAATAGATTGTGAATCCTACCAAAAACAATAGACTGAGCAACCTTTTTTATAGCCTGTCAGACAAACTGTGACAGACGGATAATAAATAGCCAAATTTATACAAATATGGACAGCCCAATCGGTTGGTCATGGATGATGGACAGTAAGATATGAATATTGATGTAGTAGTGTTGGCAGCCGGCCAAGGTTCTCGTATGAAGAGTGACCTGCCTAAAGTATTGCACCCAATCGCCGGCAAACCCATGTTAGCCCACGTATTAGATACCGCCCGTAGCGTGAAGGCCGATGCCTTTCATGTGGTGATTGGTCATGGCAGCGAGAAAGTTAAAAGCCAGTTCCAAGATACGGACAATATTCAGTGGGCCATGCAGTTAGAACAAAAAGGCACCGGCCATGCTGTAATGATGGCTTTGGAAAATCTTGCCGCTAGCGGTGTGACGCTTATCCTTTATGGTGATGTACCGCTTATTCAAGCCAATACACTTCAGGCCCTAATTGAGCTAGTGTCGGCCAAACAGATGGCCTTGTTAACCGTGAATATGGATGAGCCAAGTGGTTATGGCCGTATTGTGCGAAATGAGCAAGATTTAGTGAGCAGCATTGTTGAGCAAAAAGACGCATCGCTTGCCCAACTAGCCATACAAGAAGTAAATACTGGCATCATGGCCGTGCCCACCGAGCATTTACATACTTGGTTGCCACAACTTTCCAGTGACAATGCTCAAGGCGAATACTACTTAACGGATGTTATTGCCATGGCAGTGGCGTCGGGTTTAACCGTTGAAACCTTACAGCCTGAATTTGCCGAAGAAACGTACGGTGTGAACAACCGCGCCCAACAAGCCGAGTTAGAGCGCTGGTATCAAGCACGTTTAGTGGAAGACATCATGACTCAAGGTGTCACCGTTTTAGACCCTGCTCGTTTAGACATTCGTGGAGTTGTGAGTGTGGGTCGCGACGTAGTTATAGACGCCAACGTGATCTTAGAAGGCAAAGTTGAATTAGGTGACGGCGTGCACATTGGAGCCAACTGTATTATTAAAAACTCTTCAATCGCCGCCGGCACTGTCGTTAAAGCTTTTAGTCATATCGATGAAGCCTTAATAAGCGAAGCCTGCGATATTGGCCCTTATGCCCGTTTACGTCCTGGCAGCCAATTAGAAAATGGCGCAAAAGTGGGTAACTTCTGTGAAGTGAAAAAGTCTGTCATCGGTGCAGGCAGTAAAGTGAATCACCTAAGCTATATTGGCGATGCCACAGTGGGTGAAAACGTCAACATCGGTGCCGGTACCATTACCTGTAATTATGATGGCGTGAATAAATTTAAGACCCAAATAGATGATGGTGCCTTCATCGGCTCTAACTCGTCTTTGGTGGCTCCGGTTGTCGTGGGTAAAGGCGCCACAGTTGCGGCAGGTTCAACCATTACCAAAGAAGTGGAAGTTAATAAACTTGCCGTTGCTCGTGGCAAGCAAGTGAATTTAAAGTGGCAACGACCCACCAAATCGTAATTTAAGCCACAAACCATCTAACAAATTTTAGCGCCGAAAAGATTCGGCGTGATCAGTATCAGGGAATAACAATAATGTGCGGAATTCTTGGCGGCATCGCCAAACGCGAAGTAAATGAAATCTTAATCGAAGGCCTACGCCGTCTTGAGTATCGTGGTTACGACAGTGCAGGCTTGGCAGTGTTAAGCGATGCGGGCAAAATTGAACGTTGTCGTCGTACCGGTAAGGTTATTGAATTAGAAAATGGTATTAAAGAGAATCCATTTTCGGGCAACCTAGGTATCGCTCACACACGCTGGGCTACCCATGGCAAACCTACACAAGAAAACGCCCACCCGCATATGTCCGGTGAACGTTTAGTCATTGTGCATAACGGCATCATTGAGAACCACGAACAATTAAGACACGAATTGCAAAATGAAGGTTACGAGTTTAAATCCCAAACCGATACCGAAGTGATTGTGCACTTGCTGCATAAAAACCTGCAAAAAACCTCATCGCTTACCGATGCAGTTAAAGAAACCATCCAAAGCTTAGAGGGTGCTTATGCACTAGGCGCCATCAGTGCCGATCATCCAGGTGTGTTAGTAGCAGCTCGACACGGTTCACCATTGGTGATTGGCGTGGGCAGCGGCGAGCATTTTATTGCCTCCGATCAGTTAGCATTATTGCAAGTGACCGACCGTTTCATCTTCTTAAATGAAGGCGACGTGGCTGAACTTACCACCGATCATGTGCATGTATGGGACAAAGATAACAGCGAAGTTGTTCACGATGTTACTGTGTTTGAACACAAGATGGGCACAGCCGATAAAGGCGAATACCGTCACTACATGATGAAGGAAATATTTGAGCAGCCAGATGTTATTCGTAATTGTTTAGAGGGACGTATTAGTAATAATCGTCTGCTAGAGCAAGCATTTGGTATTAAAGCGAAAGAGATTTTTGATCAAACTAAAGCGGTGCAAATTATTGCCTGTGGTACCTCGTATCATTCAGGTTTAGTGGCTAAATACTGGATAGAATCTTTGGTGGGTATTCCATGTCAGATTGAAGTGGCCAGCGAATATCGATACCGTAAAACGGTGGCTTTGCCTAATAGCTTGTTCATTACAATATCTCAGTCTGGTGAAACTGCGGATACGTTAGCTGCGCTACGTAAAGCTAAAGAAATTGGTTTTACCGCCAGCCTTTCAATTTGTAATGTGCCCGGATCGTCTTTGGTGCGTGAATCTGATTTGGCCATCATGACCAATGCCGGCCCTGAAATAGGTGTTGCTTCTACTAAAGCCTTCACCTCTCAGCTAGCGGTATTAATGTTATTAACGATTGCTCTAGGCCGTCGCAATGGCATGGTGCAACAGGTTGAAGAAGAAATTATAGCTGAGTTGCTAACAGTACCTGAGCTCATTGAAAAAACACTACTGCTTGATGATGAAATAAAAATCATGGCCAACGCCTTTGCCGAAAAGAATCACAGTTTGTTTTTAGGTCGTGGCGCTATGTATCCCATCGCTATGGAAGGGGCATTAAAGCTTAAAGAAATTTCTTACATACATGCAGAAGCCTATCCCGCAGGCGAACTTAAACACGGACCATTGGCGTTAGTCGACAAAGATATGCCTATCGTTACAGTGGCGCCTCATAACGACATGTTAGACAAACTTAAGTCTAATTTGGAAGAGGTGCGTGCCCGCGGTGGTGAGCTATTTGTATTCGCCGATCGACGTGCGAATGTAGTATCTGGAGAAGGTTTGCAGGTACTTAAGTTGCCTATCATCAGCGAGATCATTGAACCTATCATGTACATTATTCCGCTACAATTGTTCAGTTATCATGTGGCCATCCTTAAGGGCACAGATGTTGATCAGCCACGTAACTTGGCGAAATCGGTTACCGTAGAGTAACAAGGAACAAAAAAGTAATTAGAGTATGAAGAAGGCATCGCAAGGTGCCTTTTTTTATGGCCAAGGATGGCCTGTATCCTAAGAATGCAGGAGCAATTCGCAGGGTATGGTTTGTACTCTAAGAATGCAGGGCATGATTTGTACCCAATGGATATAAGAGTAATCCGCAGGATATACGCCTAATCACAGTTCTAGTTGACCTAATGCTGGTATGTCTTAACAAGCTGCTATTGAGCAAGGCCAGATGCACAGGCTTAAGAATGCAGACTATTTATGGCATAATAACGTCGAATTACTTTTTCTGTTCATAAAGTTAACTATGCCAAACAAAGTTCCAGCCACAGAGTCCGATGGACGCAAACAACGCACAAACGACAGTCGTTTAAAAATTGTAGAGGCCATGCTGCAATTGATTCGTGAAGGTAATATTTCACCCAGTGCTGAACAAGTTGCTAGCAAAGCACAAGTAGGTCTGCGTACTGTGTTTCGACGTTTCAATGAAATGGAACTGTTGTTTCGCGAATTGGCCAGTGAAATCCATAGAACCTTTTCCCCCGAACTTCATAAACCTATTGTAGGGAATACTTGGCAAGAAAAGTTGATGGATGTGCTTGATAGAAAATTGCATATTTATGAAAAAGTACGGCCCTTTCGTGAGGCTGCAAAGTATCATATGCACGCCTCTGAATTTATTCAGAAAGATTCGCAGTACTGGCAAAAAACTGAAAAAATGATTTTACAAAGTATTTTACCGAAAAAGGTTAATGATAACCCAGTGTTATTTAATGCTTTGAATACCAGCCTGGGTTACGAATACTGGCTTAGTTTAAATGCCAATAATGGTTTGTCAAAAAAGCAAATTTCCCAAACTATAACATTGTCAGTGATGTCGTTACTAAAAGAGGCGTAGGCATATACAACAGTCTAAACATGGATGGCCCATTAGGGCCAAATATGTGTGGTATCTGAACGATTAAACACCACCCCCCAAATATTATAACACCCACCTTCTATATTAAATTACCCTAGCCAGCCATTCAGGGCATATATGACGCGTTTATGATGTTTTTAAAACGCACAATATAAAGGTTTGGCATATAGAGCTTTGGACTGGGTTACTTGACCTTGTACGTCATGGAATAGTGGCTCGTTTAGCCTAAAGTATCCTGTTAAGGTCACTGGTATAAATGCACTCTAGGGTGGTCCAGCGCGACGTCTACTATATTGCGCAGCGGGTATATTCGTCCCGTTATATGATTTATATGAGTTGAGATACATAAAGGGGTAGTGATATGAAAAATTTATTTGATGTAGCCGGAAAAGTTGCGGTGATTACCGGTGGTTCTCGCGGAATCGGGGCCATGATGGCACAAGGCCTTTTGGAAAATGGCGCCAAAGTTTATATTACAGCGCGAAAAGAAGTGGAATTAAAAGCCGCTCAAGAAATGCTGGGCACCTTGGGTGAATGCATTGCCATTCGTTCAGACCTTTCTAGCCATGAAGGTGTAGTTGCCTTTGCGGATGAGATGAAAAAACGTGAAGAAAAAATTGATATATTGATTAACAATGCCGGAGCCTCTTGGGGCGCGCCTTTTGAAGAATTTAGCGAAGCTAATTGGGATAAGGTAATGGACTTAAATGTTAAGTCTGTATTCTTTTTAACACAGCAGCTGGCCCCCGCTTTGAAAAAATCAGCCACAGATGAAGACCCTGCCCGTGTTATTAATATAGCCTCTGTTAATGGGTTTACTCACCCAGGCATGCAAACTTACTCTTACACATCCAGTAAAGCGGCGGTGATTCACTTAACCAAACATTTAGCAGTAGATTTGGCACCCGATTACATTAATGTAAATGCCATTGCACCAGGGTTCTTCCCAAGTAACATGACTGCATTTTTGGCCAATAACAAGGAAGTAAGTGACAAGTTAACCAGCAACTTACCCCGTGGACGTATGGGAAATGCCGAAGATGCTGCTGGCGCCGCTATTTATTTGTCGTCTCGTGCAACAGCATGGATGACGGGTAATACCATTGTGCTGGATGGTGGCCAAGTGGCTGCGGCCGGCTCCAAAGATGTTCCTCATTAACTAAGACTTATATATGGATCTAGCCTGGAGTTCTGATAAAGCTTTTTGTTTTATGAGATAATCAGGCTTGCTTTTTCATGTGAAAGATAAACTTCATGCCCGATACCGTTCTTGAAAATGACATTAAGATAGATTCAGATGGTCGTAAACAACGCACCAACGACACCCGCCAAAAAATTATAAAGGCGATGTTACAGCTGATTCTTGAAGGTAATATTGCACCTAATGCAGAGCAAGTAGCGGCTAAAGCTGAGGTAGGTTTGCGCACGGTGTTTCGTCGTTTTAATGAAATGGAAATACTATTTAGGGAACTGGCTGGCGAGATTCATCGCACTTTTATGCCTGAATTCAGTAAACCTATATTGGGTGATACCTGGCAAGAAAAATTGTTTGATGTGTTAGAGCGCAAAATGATTATTTATGACAAAGTGCGCCCCTTTCGCAATGCGGCCTACTATCATATGCAAACATCTGACTACTTGCGTAATGATATTAAACGTTGGGACAAAGCTGAAAAAACGGTATTAGAAATTGTTTTGCCCTTCCAAGAAAAAGATAATCGAGTCTTGTTTGGTGCGTTATCGGTGTGTTCGGGTTATAGCAGCTGGCATAGCCTTCACGTTGATCACGGTTTATCAAAGCAACAAACCTTAGAAGCGATTAAAACAATGGTTATGGCGTTAATCAAAGACCTATAGATGACAGGTGTATGTTTGAGTTTTTGTTGAAGAAAAGGCGCTCTATGAGCGCCTTTTTTATGTCTATGGCTTTATTGTCAGCTCAAACCGCATTCTTTACGAAAGCCAAAGGTATTTTTCTTGTAACCCGGTTTTGATGCTGGTGTAGGTCAGCCTGTTTTTACTTTTTAAGGTTTTAGCCAGTTGAAAGGCATGTGCGTGCAATTCTACTTGTGGGTACAGTGTATCCACTAAGCCCGCTTTTAAGTGCCACGTAAGGTGTAATGTGGCACGTAGAACGGGATGTTAGGGAAGGCAAAAACGAAGTGACTATTAACTGGCCTTGGCCAATTTAACTGTTTCTGACTGGGTAATAGATGTGGGTATTGCTTTGGCCCTTTCAAACTTAAGCACGCCATCGTTTACACGACTAAAACGCAACATAATCATGTCCCATAAATAATTTTGATGTAAACGCCAAGGCACTTTATTTCCTTGAGATGGCATTTGCTCTTGAGCACGATTTAAATAACCCGAATTCATGTCAATGAAAGGTGTATTGGCGACGCCCTTCTTTTTAAGCGGTGTACATTTACGAGTCCTAGTTTTATCCATGTGGTTTATGACGCGACAGACATATTCGCTGATCAGGTCAGACTTTAGCGTCCACGAAGCATTGGTATAACCAAATACCAATCCCAAGTTAGGCAGGTTATCCAGCAATATGCCACGATATACCATGGAATCGGAAATCTTGAATGCTTGGCCATCTACTTTAATCGCAATGCCGCCCATCACCTTAAGATCCAAGCCAGTAGCACTTACCACAATATCAGCTTCTAAGGTGTCACCCGATTGTAATTGAATGCCCGTGCTCGTAAAGGTATCTATGGTGTCGGTGATAATCTCAGCCTGACCTTTCCTTAATACTTTAAACAAGTCGCCACCAGGCGCGGCACATAGGCGTTCATCCCATGGATTGTATTTGGGTGTGAAGTGTTTGATATCTACATTTTCACCCAGTTGCTTTTTAGCAAAGCCAGTAATGGCGGCGCGGGCTTTTTCTGGAAAAGCTTTACAATATTTATACTGCAACATAGTGCGCAAAACATTACGTGTGCGAGTAATGCGGTATACCCATTTATTAGGTAAATATTTTCGCAGTGTAATCGCAAGGGCTTCCTCTTTTGGCACGTTTGCTACATAGGTGGGACTGCGCTGTAACATCGTTACCGAACCGGCTGTCTTAGCCAGTTCGGGTATCAATGTAATAGCGGTGGCGCCACTGCCAATCACAACTATTTTTTTGCCGCTGTAGTCTAAATCTTCTGGCCACTGCTGCGGGTGAATAAACTGGCCTTGGTAATCGTCTTTGCCTTTATATTCAGGTGTATAACCCTGATCGTAATTGTAATAACCGGTGCAGCTTAGAAGGTAATTACACTTCATGCTGGAAGGTTTGCCATCGATTAAAAGCTGCAGTGTCCATGTGGCGGATTGACTACACCATTCAATAGATTCTACTTGGTGCTGATAACGAATTTTGTCTTCCAGTGCATTCTCTTTAGCGGCTTCTTTGATGTAATTTAAAATCGAAGGGCCATCGGCGATAGATTGTTTCTCCTTCCAAGGCTTAAAGTTATATCCAAGAGTAAACATATCACTGTCGCTGCGAATACCTGGGTATTTAAATAAGTCCCAGGTACCGCCCATGTTTTTGCGGCTTTCTAGTATCGTAAGTGATTTACTGGGGCACTTTTTAGATATGTGGTATGCCGCGCCTATGCCGGACAAACCAGCGCCAATAATTATAATATCTTGATATTCACGGTTCATGAAAAACCTCCTACAAAGCTATGCAGCCAAAACGATTTTCGGGTATCTATGATCAATACAAACTAATGGCTCGATGCGTGCCATCTTATTTTGGCGCATCATGGCAAAATAATTGTGGCAAGTCTAGTGTCATTTGTTGGGGGGGGCTGAACGGCTGAAAACTAAACGATATCCACTAAACAAAGCACTCAGCTATAAAACTAGGCTGAGGCTTTGTGGGGCAGGTTTTAAAGCTTGCTTACGCTGCTTTTTATACATCGGGGCGAATTTTACTGTTATTGATTTTTTTAGCGGCCATGCCCATTACTTTAAAGTAAAGGCTTGGTACATAACGTTTCATCTTCCATACAAACTTTTCTGGTTTGTGGGTAAGAATCATAAAACGGCCTTTGGCGGAGTCTTGATACACTTGTTTCGCAATATCGTCAGCACTGATTTTAGATTTAGCCATCATCTTAGATGCCACGGCCGTGCCATTGGCATTCGATGAACGCATGGTATCGGTAAGATTAGTTTTGAAAAATGCCGGGCAAAGTACCGATACCTTTACATTAGAAGGCGACAACTCGTTATACAGTGTCTCAGAAAGCGCCACCACGGCAGCCTTTGAAGTGTTATAGGCTGACATCCCCCCCATGTGGATTAATCCAGCCATGCTGGCCACGTTAATTAAGTTGCCTTCACTTTTCTTTAAAAGCGGAGTGAAAAAATGACAACCGTTCACAACACCTAATACGTTAATGTCCATGGTCCATTTGAAATCTTTTAACGATATAGCATCAATTTCACCACTACTGGCGACACCAGCATTATTAATTAAGGTGTCCAATCCACCCCAGCGTTCAGCAATGACATTTTGCAGTTCTAACCATTGCACTTCATTGGTGACGTCTAGGTGCTGAAAAATGAAAGAGCTGCCGTGTTGTTCCGTTAAGCGTTGTACTTGCTGCTCGCCAATTTCATCTTGAATATCGGCAATGCACACTTTCCAACCTTGAGCTGCGTAGTAATTTGCCATGGCCAAACCTAAACCGCTGGCACCACCGGTAATGAGTACTCGTTTCATAATCTGATCTCTTACATTGATTTAGTCGTGACGAACGCAGCAAACCTACTGGCTTACTTGTGGCCTTGTCTGATGAACACAGGCGTCATTGCACAGTGATTTCACCTGCCCAGGAATATCCAAGCTAATAAAATGGCTGGAGTTTTCGGTGTTAATTATTTTTAAAGCGCCGCGATGTTTTTGCGCCGTTTTTAACATTAATCGGCGGCTTAAAACGGTGTCACGGGCGCCCAGCAAAATGTAGCCACTTTTCACATTTTCCAATATGTGCATTTTGTTTTTCAGTGGCCATACCAGCATGTTTTCAATATTGTGCTGCAGCACAATTGCACTTTTGGCACAGGCCAGCATGCCGCTTAGTAAAAAACCATTTTCCTTATTCACTAAACCCATGCCTTTAATTGTTGTAGCCGACAACGTCTTTTTAGACATGTAAAACGCAATAAAAGGAAAAACATAAAGAATGATATTGGTTAATACTTTGTCGATTATCTTTGGGTATTGATGAGTTCTGGAGACGGTGGCTTCTGGTAAAATAGAGGCTTCTAAAATAACGTGGGCTTGTGCAAATAAATCGGGAGCTTGTTTAATCGCTTCAATCACTACGGCACCGCCGCGACTATGACCATGCAAAACTAAATTAGCATGGCTGGCTAAATTTTTAACCGCCATGATTAAAACAGCCGCATCATATTCGATAGTGTATTTGGCATAAGGGTTTGGTGTTTGCCAATTGGCCGCTTTGGTGGATCTTTTAGTGTTAGGTAGGTGATATCCACAACTATTAATGAGTATAAGTTCATCATTTTTGTTGTGGTGCACTTTGCTAAAATAGCGCTGATCTTCTAACCAACCATGCATACATACTACAGTACGTTTAGGGGTATCAGTGGCACCATTGTCTGCCTGGAAAGCTACGACCGACTCTCCAATCTGGTATAAGTCACCATCAAAATCTTGATGGTTTAGGGCCTGGGTTTTAGCGTTTTGGATGAAGTATCGTAATATATGAATCAGCAATATTACGCACAGGATAATTACGCCGGTCTTTTGAAGTAGAGTCATACACGGTTCTCACTTGTAAAATGTCACGCACAGAGTGTTGGTACTAGGTGAATTTAATAGAAATTAAGTCAAATTCACTTAGGATAGGCCCAATATTGGCAGTGATTCTTGGGTACTAACTATATCAACTCAAACTTATGGCGCTAATCGTGCCATTAAATAGCGTGAGTGAAACAAAGTCAATATTGCAGCGTTTGTCTGATAACACTAAGGTCGCGTGTAAAAGACATAAATGCGTTCTACTTACCCATTATTAGTCAGTGGACCCAGTACCCTAACGCCGTTCATTTTACTGGTATATAATTGCCGTCTGTTGAATGCCCATAGATGCCAATATATGACTGCACCGCCTAAAAATATCGCCTTCTTTCGCCTGTCTGCTTTAGGTGATGTGGTGCTTGCCATTCCTATGTTGCGTGCTCTGCAAAAAGCGTGGCCAGATTGTAAAATTACTTGGATTACCAGTACCCAGGTTTACCCGTTATTAGAAGGGTTGGAGGGCATTGAGTTTTTGGTGATTAACAAGCCACAAAAAATCAAAGACTATCTAGCATTACGCAAACTGTTTAAACAGTACTCATTTGATATCTTAATTGCGGCTCAAGCCAGCTTCCGTACTAACCTAATTTACCCTCACATTAATGCTAAGCGAAAAATAGGCTTTGATAATGGCCGTGCCAAAGACTTACATTCATTTTTTGTGAACGAACAAATTGCCGCTAAAGACGAACACTTGGCCGAAGGTTTTATGGGCTTTGCTAGGCATTTAGGCATAGATTCCCCTGCTTTTGACTGGCATTTATCGGTCAGTGATGAAGATAAACAATGGGCGAATCAGCAGCGCGCGGGAGCCAAAAAATACATCGCTATTAATGCGGCTGCTAGTAAAAAAGAGCGCACCTGGTCGGCGAAAAACTACAGTGATTTAATTACCAGGGCGGTAAAAAAGTATGACTGCCAGTTTGTACTAACCGGCGGACCGGCAGAAGAAGAAGTGGCAATAGCGGCACAAATAGAAACACTTAGCCGCAGCAATGTGACAAATTTAGTGGGTAAAACCAAGCACAAGCAAATAGCCGCATTGCTGGGTGAAGTAGATTGCTTGATTGCCCCCGATACTGGCCCTGCCCATATTGCCGTGGCGATGCATACACCTGTGGTAGGCCTTTATGCGGTGGCCCGTTCAGGTTTGTCTGGTCCATATCAAACACCTAATTACACAGTAGATAAGTACCCCGAAGCGGTAAAATCGTTTTTAGGTAAGGATTTTAAAGACGCACAATGGCACGAGCGGGTTCATCATCAAGACGCCATGGGCTTAATTAAAGTGGAAGACGTACTGGCGCAATTAGATAAGGTATTTAAGGCGTAAAAATGGGGAGCTAGGGCTCCCCATTAAAGTACTCTTGAAAAGATTGTTATGATTTAGGCGGCATTTCAAAAATACGAATAGGCTGCTCGTCGTCATCCCTTATGGTTTTGCCCTCTGGGGTGACACGGGTATCCAGTTCACTTGCGACCATTTCGTCATCTTTCATCACGCTTAAGTAACCACAGGCCACGCATTCGCGGGTCTCTATATCGTCTTCATTTTTATACATCACGAGTTTATCCATCTCGGAGCATTTTGGGCAAACGGCCCCTGCGATGAATCGTTTTGACGCTTTAAACATAGGGGTCCCACTGACTAGTTATATAGGGTTAATCACACCATTATAACGGGTTAATGGCTGGCGGTCAGGTTGCAAGGACACTAGACTGGAGGCTCTTTAAATTAACTTATAGATAAACGGTGAATAATGGAGAAGATTGTTCGAGTTTTGGTTATTTTGGTTTGTTTTATGCCGATTTATGCCAGTGCACAGAAGCTGATCATTTCCTCTACTCTTTCTTTAGAGTTGATGGAACCAGACTTCATTTCTCATGCAGGTGAACTTCTAGTCTTTAAGTTTAAACATTGGTCTGTATCCCATGAGAATATTGATCCTAAACGCATGTACCCAAATGTGGATCTAAGCGGGACATTAAAGCCATATTTGAGGTCTGTGTTTACTGACATGGAACAAAATTTACCTCGGTGGTTAGAGGTAATGGCAAAAGATCAGGCCAATGCACTTGGAGTTGATGTTTCTAAAGCGATTCATAAACGCACAGGAGCCTACGAACTTCTTGCGGCTTACAATACCCTTAAAAGGCAAGGAGATATTTACATCTTTGAAACACACCAAGTACATCGGTTGACGGTACTAGGTAGCATGGAAGACTTTAAACGCACTATTAATAAAATTAAAGAGAGATAAATGGAATTACAAGAAAAAGACAACCTGCGTGAATTTTTATATAGCCTTTATGGGAATCAAGTAAATTCCTGGAATATGAGTGAAGAAGTTTTTAATATAACCTTCACAATGATTCAACAGTCTTCAGCTTGTTCAGATGCTATGGACTTAGTGCCTAGACCTTTGGCAGTTGGCAGAGCTCCGATTAAATGGTTGGCAAAAGAAGTGAGAAAGGCCTTCCTTAGAAAATTGAAAGACCGAAAGCAGTATTATCAATCTTGCTTAAACATGGCAGCTGTTGGTTACAAAACAAAACTACATATGGCCGCCATGGGTTACTAACTTGAGTATCTTAGTTAAAAACGGCTAATAGCGTGAGTTTAACATGTTATTACTAAGCTGATGACCTAAAGGTACTGTGCTTACATTGATGTAGGCACAAGTCATAAGTTTACTATATGCCCTAATTATCAAAATCCCTTTAGACACCGGTCATACTTCCCCAACATGACCTAAGTACCTACATCCCTTTAGGTAATACCCGAATGCCTTAATAGTGCATCCACTTGGGGTTTGCGACCGCGGAAGTTTTCAAAAAGCTGGGCTGCGTCTAGTTCGCCGCCTCGGCTTAAAATTTCGTCAAAGAATGACTGACCGGTTTCTTTATTAAAAATGCCTTCTTCTTCAAATCGGCTAAACGCGTCGCTACTTAACACTTCGGCCCACTTATAGCTGTAATATCCAGCACTGTAGCCCCCTGCAAAAATGTGGCTAAAGCCATGTTGAAAGCGGTTAAAGTCGGAACTTGGCACCACGCTTACTTGAGCACGAACTTCATCTAAAACGGCCTGAATATCACGGGGGTTTTGTGGCTCGTAGTTTAGGTGCAGTTTAAAATCGAACAAAGAAAACTCAAGCTGACGGGCCATTTGCATGGCATTTTG
>MAAA01014169.1_pt1 | contig 17058 bp, 10 predicted proteins | sample 1115971 | NCBI WGS metagenome assembly MAAA01 (sample SAMN04961123, study PRJNA320927) | seawater metagenome | isolation source: sample BD02T6 sea water enriched with oil for 6 days | place: USA:Gulf of Mexico | collected 2013-07-27 | reverse complement strand
CTGTGGCATATGAATATCAAAGCGCTGATTCCTATGCGCCCCGTACTTAATGTCTTCCGCAAACTTAACCCCAGCCACACCACTGCTGCGCGCCCCAGGATCCGTGAATATTAGATTTATACTGGACGATCCCCCCGTCCCTTCACCTCCGCCTCCACCTGGAAAGCCTGGTATATGTTTACCGCCACCACACGCCATAAGAGACATAAGTAGGGGAATTATTAGTAATTTTGAATGTAGCATGACGATCACTTGTTATTGTTATGAATGGGATAGTCATAATAGGAAATGCCAGCCAAAGAAGGCTTAGCGAACCTTAAGATTTCTTAAGGCGCGCAAGCACACGATAATTAATTTCGATCGATCTTCCCCCAATAGATAGCAAAACCAATTCACAAGCCAATCCAGACAACATACTTAGCCATGCTGATTTTTCCACCACTATGGTATTTGGTGGCCTGGGATCCTACACGCCAAGATTTTAGACATTTTAGAATGGACCGGATCAGTGCACCTGAACTGATTGAAGGGACTACATTTCTGAGGCGACATGTGCCGTTTGAGGATCACGTATCCCCCCTTCGAAATTTGGCTCGGTAAGTTTCTTTAGGGATGCGCACAGAAGTCAGGTCTTGTTCTGTGCACTTAAGTAAAACGCAATGTATTACTCGCCTCCCTGTTGTAATGATAAGGACAAATTAGTTTGCGGTAATGTATCTGGGGCCCATGCGAATAATTTACCTCATAAATTCTTCAACATTTTCTGCTCTGATTTGTGAGGTTTAAATAATGTTTTTTACTTTTTAACTATGACTGTTTTAATTATTTTTATGGGCATTTCCTTTTTCCTTAAACGCACAATACAAGGCCTGATCTTCTAGCCCTGCTCACCTCCCCGATACTTATTAATTTAACGTGCTCTTTAGTTGACTCGAATTATTAATCTTTAAACCCTACCTATAAGTTAGACTCCCCCGGCCTTAGTAAAGGCAATTTCTAAAAAAGAAGAAGGAAATATAGTCTATGAGACTACTTAAGATATTATCCGTAGCCGGTGTTGTTCTCAGCACGGCAACAGCCATGTCAGCTCAAGCTGGCCATGAAAATAAAGCAGAAATTCCAACACAAAGCTGCTTTTGGACGGGCCCTTACGTTAAGGAAAACCCAGTCACTAACATTGCTTTCCCTGATGCAGGCGCAGCTTATTGGGGGGCAAAGTACACTTTACCAGAGGGGGCAAATCTTGAGTTAATAGGCCGTTACCCTAAAGCCCGATATATGTCATTCAACAGTTATGATGCAAATGGCGAAAATCCTACATATGCACCCGTAGATGTTATTCGTGATGTTGAAATAAAACCCTTCTTAAGTTTTGCCAAAAATCCATACATCCCTGGAAACAAACGCAATACGTTTTTACGCGGTTATAAAATTAACGTAGCGTCAGGCATGCCGCAAGCCGACGATAATTCCAATACGCTTCGCACTAGCGTTATGGATGGTGAACAAGCCGTTCTTCTTCATCGAATTTATGTACCCGATGAAGGTAATGGCGTCACCGGTGGTGAATATCTTCCTTACCCAATTTTAACATTAGCCAATGGCACCCTTGTTTATGAAGAAGATAAAGTTTGTGCCGAGCTTCAAGCCGTTAATGAGTACATTGAACCGCCTATTGTTCCTGTAGAGAAATATCTTGGCGTATTAAAACCGGGTGGCCAAAATTATTGGACTTCACAGGGCTTTGCACCCTTCGGTATTGCCCCAGCTACCGAAGAAAATCCCGTTTCACTTCGTAAAGCATTTTTCCCACAAGTTAACATCGCCTGTGATTATTTTTTCTCTTGCGATTATGAAGGCCCACAGAACAATGGCTATTATGCAAACATAGATAACTCATACACTTACGCGTATATATCTAATGCCCCTAAGTCTTTTATTCCTGTACCTAAAAGTCAAACTCGCCCGCTTGGATTGCAGTTTACGGTTGAAGCAGCCGACCCTGATTTAGCGGTAACGGTATTCAAAGGAAAGCTACCCGCTACGCCCACCACGCTTAAAGGTGATGAGATAATGACCGAAGGTAGCGTTCGTTACTGGTCTTTCTGCACCAACGAATATTACTCTCAAAAAGTAACGGATTGTATTTATGATGAGCAAGTTGTTGTTGATAAAGAAGGTTATTACACTATTGCCATTAGCTGGGCGGATGATCGTCCAACAAACGCTACTAACGAATGTGGCGTAAACTGGTTATCTATGGCTGATAGTGGAGATGGCTTTGGTGACATGGTTGGAAACTCGGTACTAAACAACCCACATGAAAGCATGGTGATAATACGCAACATGACTCCAAGTGAAGATTTCATGCAAGCAATACAAAATATCCCATCTCAAACAACCACAGCTGAGACGCTAGGTGAATTCAATACTACCTACTACCAAACATCAGTAGCAGAGTTTGAAGCTAAGGGCTGTCAGTAATTAAGTAACCTTAGCCATTAATTCCAAATTCACTTAAAAACACTTCATTTGGTGTTTGAAAATACAAATATTTCATTGGGCGGTCATTTAGTTCTTAGACCGCCTTATCAATGTTTTCTTGATTCAATATCGCCTTTTTTATATTGTGAAGGCGGCAAGCCAAACCACTTCTTAAACGCGGTAGAAAATTGAATAGCCGATTGATAACCTAATAAAAATGCAGTGTCATTTATACTGCGTTTTTGGCTAATTAGGTATTCATGGGCCAGTTGTTTTCGGGCGGTCAATAATACGGCCTTAAAAGAAGAGCCCTCTTCCTTTAGGCGACGCTGTAAACTACTGACACTTAAATTTAATACCTTAGCAATGCTTTCACGCTTGGGGTCACCCAGGCTGAGAAGGCATTTAAGAATATGGTGGCAACGTTCAGTATAACTGGTATTTGGGAATTCTAGATTCAGTAGATTTTGCAAGGAGCTCAACAGGTAATAGGAATGGTCAGTCTCGTCACTCTCGACATGTGGAATGGAGAACTCCAGAGAATCTATACCCTGTTCAAATTCAGGAGTGACACCTAACGTTTGCTGGTATATCTCCAGATTTTTTGATGGCAATGCATGGCTGAATTTAACCCTGTCGGCCTTTAAACTATAAAATTTATTCAGTATGCGGTAAATACCCAGGGCAACACCTTCTACCTGATGGTGACTAACAATCTCGGGCATGTTTGCAATTAGTTTTATAATGATCTTGTTGGGGTATTCCTCCACGTCTATGGTGACCACCTCGGTGATCACTTTAAAATAACGCACTAAGAGTTTTAGAAAGATATGCAGAGGTATTTTTTCGCTGTAGCTTAAAATAATGTTAGTAGAATGTTTTACGGTTTTATAAAGAGGGATAGTTTCTAGGTCAATCAGGGATACTATCTTTAACCCAAGGTTAGGTTCCCTAGTTATGGCTGCTGTGATGTTAACGTCTTCAGTAACCAGTTGAAGCGGTACACGATCATTCTCGTCCACTTTAGCGCCATTAATTTTTTTCTGAATTTCAGCAAGAAGGTGCTGGCTATTATTTTTTTGAAGCAATACCAGCAGGCCATTTAAATTGGCCTCTACCGTACTGCGATGAATGCTATAAATACTTTTTCCCCAAATTCAACTTCAAAGTGCACCACTGACGGGCAGGACATAGCGTCCATCTTGTTATGTTTGCTTTGCAGACTAAATCACAACAAAGGAAGCGCTATGCCCTATTAGCATCTTACATCAGAAGTACGTTTTATAATAAACTATCTTTTATTTGAGTGTAGTTATAGAGGGCAAGGGTCACCCGTTTATTCAGCTGTAGTTGACGAGATGGCGAATAAACTTATGAGAATAATTTGGGCGTTTTTTTGTAGCAGAGCAACCCTATAAAATCACCTCACCAGTTTGCAAATGAATGACGAAAAAGTAAAACTATTATTTAACCTTGAAAAAGGTAAAAACAGAAAACGCTGAAAGTTTTATGAGGAAAATAATGGGCGAAACTCATTGAGGGGCGAGCAATCAATTACTCAGATCGATCCCAGATACATTACCGCAAACTAATTTGTCGATATTATTGTAAAAGAGGGGCTAGTCATACCTCGTTATAGGAAAAAGGCAAAATTTGACCCTAGAGCCCCATTTAACCTAGGTTGTTTGCCTGACTTCTGGCACAATTACCGGCTGTTGAATGATAGTTTATCTTATGAATAAATTTACTAAAATCGGTGTATTGGGCTTACTTCTTAGTTTCCATGCATTGGCCATGGATATAGAAATATCAGAGCTGTCAGGTAACGCGTTTAGTGACCTGCCTGAGTTCAACGAATTTGATGTGCCTGTGGTACTTACCGCCACCCGTATCCAGCAACACCATGCCGATGTTCCCGCCAGTGCCACCATTATTGATGCAGACCTAATTAAACAACTGGGTGTGCAATCCATTAGCGATCTTTTACGTTATGTTCCGGGCATGATCATAGCCCCCGAAAACGCTAATAACTCGGATTCGGTTCATTATCATGGCGGTGCAAATACCCTACCCAAAAACATGCAAGTGTTGCTTAATGGCCGTTCAATGTACCACTCGGGTTTGGCGGCCGTTAGTTGGTTTGAAATCCCAGTAGCCATTGAAGACATACGCCGTATAGAGGTGGTGCGCGGGCCTAATGCCGCAACCTACGGTGCTAATTCATTCCAAGCGGTTATCAATATTCTCACCAAGCACCCTGCAGATACCTATGGCGGCAGTGTGAAACTGAAATCCGGTGATAACGGCGAAAAAGATGCTTATTTAAGATACGGCGGACAGTTTGGCAATAGTGATTATCGCGCCTCATTTGTGCAAAAAACGAACGATCGCTTTGGCCCGTTTGTCGAAAATGCAGAAAGCGCCAGCCCTATCAACAATCCCAACACCAATGCTCGCAGCGTACAGTTTGCCAACTTTGATGCGGTGACCGCTTTAAATCAGTCTGAATTAACCACTGCGCTTGTATACATGCAAAGCGAGAAAGAATTAATTGAGCAGTTAGACGAACAAACCAACCAAAATAAAGTGAAAACAGAGCGTTTAGAGCTTTCAGTTAATTGGGTTAAAGATTTAAGCCATCAACACCAGCTTCAAGTGAAGTCCTATACCACGCAATTTTCAAGCAAGCAGGCCGTAAAAATAGATGGCGTGCCGGTTATGTACTTAGATGACGACCTGCGTCAGCTACATACATTAAATCCAGCGGCGGCAAATGCTTTATCTGCATTTACAGATCCAACAGCACTATTAACAAGCCAAGAGGAAGAAGATTTATTTATCTCTCTAGCTACACGCTACCCAGGTTTTGCAGGTGCTGCTACAGGGATAGCAGGAGATCTAAACGTAAACGTGCATGAAATGCGCTTTGATGTGGAGGTACAAGATACCTATGTTTATAGCCCTGCGTTAACGCTGGTTAGTGGCGCAAGCTTTCGCAGAGACACTGTAGATTCACAAACGTACTATGGCGGTAAATACACCAGTGATACTCATCGTGTATTTGGCAGTGCAACTTGGCAAGCGTCAGAAGATTTAAGTGTGCACTACGGCGCGATGTATGAACAAGAAACCGATTTGGATAATGTATTCGCCCCCAGGTTTGCACTTAATTATAAATTAAACCAAAGCCAGTCTATGCGTTTTGTATACAGTGACTCTGTGCGCAGCCCAGATTTATTTGAACAGCAGGCGGATTGGAGCTTAACATTAGAAAACCCCCAGCCTAACACCGACTTGAACGGCACTACATTTTTTCAATCCTCACAGGGTGCCGAAAATCTTGACCATCAATACATAGAATCTATAGAAATTGGCTATTATGGCCGCCTAAGGTTTATGGATAGTGAATTAGACGTGCGTTTGTTTAAAGAGTCGTTAACGGATGTGTATTTTCAATCATTGGATATCGCCGCCATTAATACATTTAATAATCTAGCGGTAGATTTTACAGGCATTGAATGGCAAATAAGCCTAAAGCCGCTTAAGGGTACCCAGTTTCGCTGGAATGCTGCGTATGTAGATGTGACGATAGATAACCCATATGCAAGTGGTGAAGCACTTAACCAATTAAATGATAATACTGTTATGAATGCCTATGCAAAAATAACATCAACCCTTCTTTGGTTGCAGCAATGGCCTAACAATATTAATTCAAGCTTAAGTTATATTTTGGTGGATAGCTTAAACTCGTTAAACGCTGATCCCAAAAAATTAAAACGTATTGATATGCGTATCGCGAATACATTAAGCCTGTATCAATATGACCTAGAGTTAGCCATATCCGCTCAGAGTGATGTATCTGACGACAGTTATTTATCGCAAGAAAACGTATACACCCATAAGACCCGCGTACAGTTAAGTGCACAGCTTAACTTTTAAGCCCCCTTTGGTTTACCTTTAACCCCCTAGCCAATGACTAATTATAGGTTCGTTTAAAACCATACAGCCAATTCAGAAAACCATACCTAGAAACGTATCGGGCAAAACTGCCAGCACCTTTAAGTTAATTTAAACGTTCACTCGAACAAGCACTTCAGTAAAACAATAAGATCTGAAACTAAAAATGGCTTTGTATTTAAATACAAGGCCACTCAAGGTGAATCGTGTCTATTTCTTTCTAAGCTTGGCTGTCTGAATGATTTGAAATCTATTAAACCTCATTGTTTCGTTTTTGGTGCCAATACTGAATATTATGACTTTTTATCCCAAGAGTGAGGGTTATATTGGTATTTTTGTACACACTTTAGAGAACGCTTACAAAAAAGATATTTCAGCAGAATACGGGTAAATGAACGTATGTTTACCCAATAGTATTAGTTGTAATGCACATGCGGTTAACGGCAAATGTGAGTGACCTTAGCTCCTGCTATATGGGCTTGTAGCCAAAAAGTCATATGTGCCTCAATAGGCTAAGAATCTAGTTCTTTAGTCATAGAAAGTTCAAGCATTTGATGGTTGAGCGAACATTTGTGGTGGGTTTGATGGTTGTTTTATGAACAATTTTTCGTTGACCAGTTAACCGTCAGGCTCTAGAGTACCGGCACAAATTAGAACAAGCAGATTGGTTTGTAATGATGATCCGGGAACATGGATTAGTTAACCAATGTGAGCAGGACGCTGGCTTCAAATAAAATAATAATATTGAGAGTTCGCACATGAAATCCATCAAGTATTCCCTGGCTGCGGCCGCCCTGAGTTTTAGTGTTAACAGCCTGGCCCAACTGGCTGGCCACAATGTAATTTTGGTGCATGGTCTGCAACCAGACAACTTACAGACTCCCCCTCAAAGCCAGCAAGAAGTTGATAACAATGGTTACAACTACTGGAGCCAATTCTGGAACGAAAATTCCGAGGCCCGTTTTGACTGGAATTCAACGGGTCGCATCGAAGGTGAGATTGCCATCAATGTTTACAACAAGGCAGTGGAACTGGCCCAAAGTGGTTTGTGTGATTCGGGTTGTGTGATGGTGACTCATTCTACCGGTGACCTAGTAACGCGCTACTTTTTAGAGCATCAAGAAGACTGGTTGAGTGCGCTTGGCCTGCAGCCTCTTAATATTTTGGCTACCCTGGACTTTGCCGGTGCCGGTGGTGGTACCGAGATTGCCAGTACCGCCATTAGCGTGGCCACCAATAACAGCTGGTACAACTATCCCTTGAAGGCAGCTGCTCAAGCCTGGTTAGGTTTTGAAATCACCAGCGCCGCTCAACTGGGTGTATTAGTGGACTTACAGCCTACAGAAGCTCGTAACCTAGCAACCACCCCAAATGCTATTCCACGCCTGCGCTTTGTGGGTAACGGCAATGCCTACTATGGTGCCACCGGTGGTTTTATCCTAGGCACGGATGACGGTGTGGTGCCCACCCACTCTTCATGTGGTGCGGCCAATGCACAGGCTTACAATAGCTGCTCTAACAGTGTGGCCTTTGACGGCGAGCAAACGTCGGTGTCGGCACCAAGTGCTTTAATGGCCAATCACTTCCCTGTATTGATGGGGCAGGACATTCACCACAACGGCACAATAGGTGACCAAGTAGAAGGTTTACTCACTTACGTGAACAACGATGTTAATGCCGGTGGTTTACAGGTGGACTTTGCCACTCATACCAAGAGCACGAGTTCTTGGTGGTCGGGCGACTATACTTATCAATACGTCACGGGGTCAGATCAAGACAACATGAGTGCCATCGTTTTTAATGCACTAAACTAGTCTTAACGCTGTATTCTCATAAGCACTTGGACCCTTGCCTATGCAGGGGTTTTTTATGTACAGGATGTACGGTATGACGCAGTGCCATGGACAAATAATTGCATCCTGCATTATTTGCATTTCCACCATCCATGGTGGTCTTAGCAAGGAGCGGTGATGCTCAGGAAAAACGGTCAGGAGTAGCTATGTTTCTTTTAAAGAATAATTTTCATGAATAAAAAATACGCTCTGGTGGCTGCTGTGTTAATCGCTTTGCTGTTTGCTCTCAATGGTTTGTTAGAAGAAGCACCACAGCCGGTGCCGCAAAAACCGGTGGCCGTTTCTAGGGTTAATTCCGTGCCAGTCCCTACTCTGCCAAAGCTGGTGATACCCAAAGTTAGTGCCGAGAATAAATTCAGCCAAGCCATGGGCGCTAACATCAGCAAAGTGGCCATGGTCTATGAACAGAGCATGCAATACCCAAACTATTCCACGCCCTTGTCTCCGGAAAACTGGGACCTATTACACCCCCTACAATCCATAGCAACCCAATTGCCGTTAGCGGGGGATGAGAATGCTCAGGTGGGACTTAAGATGGCGAACTATGTGATCTTTCATGGTGACCCTATAGAGGCAAACATTACTGTGTCTGCTGTTGGTGGGCTGCCGGATATACAAAATATTATTATTGAAGTATTAGATGGCCAAACCAGTATGACTCGTGGCCGGGCCCAGCCTGTTAAAAAAACAGCCAGCAGCATTATCTATCAAATAAAAATTACCCCGTCCAATGGCCAACAAAATAGCTGGCCATTGGCATTGCAACTGGCCGCCACCGTAAAACTAAGCGATGGAGCCAATACCAGTTTATTAACCAGTTTTAAATACTCAAAAAAGAACTTAACACTCACCGGAGTGAATGAAGCTTATGTAGAGGATGTGGATTTAATCATCCCCCTAACGGTGAAAGTGCACGAGAGTGGGCGCTACCAGTTCAGGGCAAACTTGTTTAGCCAAACAGGAAAAACAATCAGCCATCTAGTGATTAAAGAAAATCTGAGTAAAGCGAATTCAAGCATCGCCTTCAAGGTACATTCCAGTTTATTAAGAGCGGCGAATACTGCAGGGCCCTATGTGTTAAAAGATTTTAATATAACCAAAGTGCCTACTGTTCCCGGTGACAAGACCCAATACGGATTTAGTGAAAAAGAGAGTTATGAGGTGAACGGCTTTGCGTTGGACGAATACTCGGATGAACCCTATGTGAATGAAGCCAATGTGCAGAGATTGCAGTTTTTACAAAAACTCTCAAACTAATGGGCTGTCATTGCCAATATTAATTTCCTTTAAAACAAACAACTAGCGCCAAACCTCAAAGCAATTACGGCCGTTATGATTGGCTTGATACAGGGCATCATTTGAATGTTTCATGAGTTCTTGTAAATCAGCGCCGTGCTGCAGCTAAGCAATACCTATGGAAGTAGTGAAGCGAATAAAATGATTCCCACCACATCTATCAGATGACTATTGCTGAAATCTACAGCAAAGGTTGTGTTGCCATAGATATGACATGGCTACAAGGTCGGGGCTTGCTTTGTACGTTTTAGGCAAAACGTAAAGTATGAGCCTCGCGTTCAACCCAATTGCATCAATTATTAATACAAAGATGTCAAATTCTTGATTATTGTTAAATATTTCAAACGAATTAAAATGGGCTCCAAGTTAAACACCCTCATTCTTCCCATTGGAGATGCACCATGACATTTAAAACACTCTTTGCAGGCGTTGCCCTGCTGGCCAGCTCACTCTCATTTGCCGACAACATCCTGATCGTCATGTCTGATAAAAGTGAACTTGAACTTAAAGAAGGTAAGATTTACAAGACGGGTTTTTACTTTAATGAGCTAATGGAGCCGGTAAAACGCTTCATAGATGAAGGCCACACCCTCACGTTTGCCACCCCAAGTGGTGTAGTACCCGCCATGGACCCTAACTCGGATAGCCTGCAATTATTTGGCAATGACCAAGCCTATTACGATGCCCACAAAAATTTATTAAAGAAAATTAAATTAATGGACCTGGTTAATAGCCCTGTGGTGAGTTTTGATCGGGTGGAGCAAATGGGTATTGAACACTTTGATGCGTTTTTTGCACCCGGCGGTCACGCGCCCATGGAAGACCTGTTAGTGGATGATCAACTGGGCCGTATCTTGGCGGCGTTTCACAATCAAAATAAACCAACCGGTTTGGTATGCCATGGCCCCATCGCCTTATTGTCTACCCTGCCCAACAACGATGAGTTTGTGCAACAATTGGCAAACGGTGAACAAGCTGTAGCCGATAAAAACTGGATCTATAACGGTTACAAGATGACGGTATTCAGCAACACCGAAGAAGACGCAGCCAAAGGCTATTTAGGGGGCGGTGAAATGAAGTTTTACCCACAAACCGCTTTATCAAAAGCCGGTGGTAATTACCAACGTAGCCAAGCCGACTGGGCACAAAAGGTAGTGGTAGACCGCGAGTTAATCACAGGTCAAAACCCAGCGTCTGCTAAGGCAGTGGCAGAAGAGATTTTAAAGCAGCTGTAAGTTTTATTTAAGGCTCGTGCGTCAGGTCTTGTTTTGTATGCAAGACCTGACTTTCGTGCCCTTAATTAAAAGTGCGGGAGAGAAATTAAAAGTGTGCTTCTGGCATCGCCATCAAGCTTTTTGAACTTTTAACCATGGTTTCTCTTAACGAAGTGGTTCTTGGTAAGATCCGATCAAAATAGAATTCAGCTGTTTGAATCTTTGACAGGTAAAAGGGCGTTATGCCCTCTTCTTTTTTATTGGCGGTATACGCCGCATCTGCCATTCTTGCCCAATAAAAAGCCATGACGATATAGCCGCTGTACATTAGGTAGTCCACTGACGCACTGCCCACCACATCGCGGTCTTTATTAGCTTTCATAGCAATTTTAATAGTGCTCCATTTCCACTGACGCAAGTGGCGCTTAAGCACTTTGATCATAGGCTTCATTTCTTTTTTATTGTCGTGAACCTTAATAAAGGCTTTTACACCATCAACAAATTGATTAAAGGTTTTTAATCGACCCAATAATATTTTACGGCCTAATAAATCTAAGGCTTGAATACCCGTAGTGCCTTCATATAAGGTAGATATTCGTGCATCACGAACTATTTGTTCCATCCCCCATTCTTTAATAAAGCCGTGTCCGCCGTATATCTGCATGCCTAGGTTGGCAGATTCACTACCCGCTTCCGTTAAAAATGCTTTTAAAATAGGGGTTAAAAATCCAAGTTCATCATCAAGTTTGTTATACGCTTGCGTATCGCCTCGACTATGAGCGTGCATCATTTTATCGGCGGTTAACGATGCATCATAAACCATGGCACGGCCACCTTCGGCAAACGCTTTTTGGGTTAATAACATGCGGCGAACATCTGGGTGAACGATTAAAGAATCCGCGACTTTTTCAGGTTGCTTAGTTCCGCTTAATGAGCGCATTGAAATACGGTCTTTGGCATAAGGCAGTGAACCTTGGTACGCCATTTCTGACGAACCAATACCCTGAATAGAAGTGCCTATACGGGCGGTATTCATAAAGGTAAACATGCAGTTTAGTCCTTTATTAATCTCGCCAATTAGGTAGCCTTTAGCCCCTTCAAAGTTCATTACACAGGTAGACGAACCATGGATACCCATTTTTTTCTCAATAGAATCACAGAACACTGGATTACGTTCTAGCAAGCTACCTTCTTGGTTGGTATTTACTTTTGGAACGATAAATAATGAAATGCCGCGAGTCCCTTTAGGCGAGCCTGGAATGCGGGCCAAAACGATATGAATAATATTTTCAGTGAAGTCATGTTCACCCGAAGAGATGAATATTTTTGTTCCGGTAATTGAATAGCTACCATCAGAATTTGGCTCAGCTTTGGTTTTTACTTGACCTAAATCAGTACCACATTGCGGCTCGGTTAAGCACATAGTGCCCGCCCAACGTCCTTCAACCATAGCAGGCATGTAAGTATTTTTTTGCTGATCACTACCATGCATAATAATGGTGTTCATGGCGCCCTGAGAAAGACCTGGGTACATTCCCCAGCTCCAGTTGGCCGTGCCAATCATTTCAGATTTAATTAAACCCAGCGACAGTGGCAAGCCTTGCCCACCAAATTCAACGGGGGCTGACAAGCCTTGCCAGCCGTCATTAACATATTGCTGATAGGCTTCTTTCCAACCTTTTGGGGTAATAACGCTTCGATCTTCAAAGCGGCACCCTTCTTCATCGCCAGATTGATTTAGCGGTGAGAGTTCATTCTCACAAAATTTAGCGCAGTGCTCTAAAATGGCGTCCACCACTTCAGTGCTGGCCTCACTTCCGCCTTCAATGGTTTGGTAGTGTTTTTGGTAGTCGTAGACGTCGTTCATTAAAAAACGAATATCGGCTAAGGGGGCTTTATAAGCTGGCATAGGACCTCTGCGTGTTTTATCCCTTCAAATACTGCATTTGAAGGGATTTGCGACCGGCTAACCTTAGTAAACCGGATGCAAATTTGATAACCACACAGTAAACCCCAAGCGGCCCATCTTCATTGGCACCCATGACACTGAGAAGTAATATTTAGGTCAAGCTTGTAATCTATTGATTATTAAGGAAATATTTTGGTTAAAGGTTTTCTCGGCTGCCTTGTTTGGCCTTTCGATACTCAACTGGCGTGGTATCCGTCCAGCGTTTAAAGGCCCTGTAGAAAGTACTGGGTTCTGAGAAGCCCGTTAAATAGACAATTTCTTTGATGGATTCATTGGTTTGAACCAATAAACGCTTAGCGAGAAGCGAACGGTAGTCGGACAATACTTGATTAAAACTGGTGCCCGCTAAACTTAAGGCTGAACGAAGGTTTCTGGCCGTCATATCCATGGATGCCGATACCGCCTCCAAACTAAACTCTTGGCTTTCAAGTAGTTCAGCAATAACACGCCTGACCTCTAGCACCCTATCTTCTTGCTCAATACGAGCCACATGCTCTCCTGCGACTTTTTCATGTAATTTAAGCAGCTCGGGTTCTGCATGAACAGAATGATGAGCTAGTACCTCAGCATTAAAATGTATGGCATTAACCTTTTGAGAGAACCTTAATTCGCAACCATAAATACGCGTATATTCAGAAACATCTTCGGGTTCAGGGCAGATAAAATCGATAACACTGGCATTAAAACTATTATTAGTGATGGATTCAAAAAACCGAATTGCCCCTAGCACCACACACTCGTTGTAATGCTTGCTAAGCTGATCACCCAGCTTGCTAGCTAGAACCAATACCGCATCGGACTCGTTAACCTCTAAATAGGCAATGGCCACATCCGATAATAGCCTTTGATAGTGCAAGGCTCTATTCAAGCCTTCACCAAAATTAGGACTACTTAAAAACAGATACTCTAATACTTGACCCCGATAGAGCGGTAAAGCCTCAGCGACGTGTAGGCCAATATCCTGATCACCGGTCACTTCTTCAGCCGAATGCCAAAATACCAAGTTCGCGCTATGGCTATGACGCGTTGCTGTATCTTTAACGTGCTCTAGTGTCACGCCACATTTACGATATATGGCATTCACATCCACATTAAGCTTCAACAGGGATTCGTGAACAAGTCGCAAAAGGATACTGGATTCTTTCATTAATTAATCTGACTTAATATTAAGACGAGCATAGGGCACTAAAAATACCAGATATCGTCAACATGTGACACAGCAAACTGTGGAGCGACGGCCACCCATTAGGTTTTACCCGTCAAGAAGGGCAAGTCAGCAAAAAACTCTTGTAGCGACATGACGAAAAGAAAAAGTCCATAGTGAAAATGACATTTCATAGCTATATAAAGCCGCTAAATATTGAGATTAATTCCAGAAATTTGAAAACAACAATGGGCATGAGTGAACTAAGTTCCAAGTCACCAGAAATGTATGAGAAGGAGATTTGGATATATCTTTTAATCGATAATTTAATACCGATATATTAATACCTCTATCATGGCTTAGGCAGCCAAAATTTCACTTTAAAATAATTAATTTAAAACACATTAAAAATTAAAACACTTGAATATAAAGTTTTATTACAAACCGTTATTTTTTAAACAAAATGAAATTAAGAGAATAAAAATTCATTAAAATACATTTCTAATAAATTGTTCGTAAGATGATAATACTAAAAAATAAATTACTACAAAAACATGACAATACTATCTAGTTAATTTACTTTTAATTTTAAAAATAATTATAGACAGGCACAAAATGGCTAATTAATGTGCGTCCGGTAAATGGAGTTTCTGATATTAAGACGGCGGTATATCGAAGGAGAACTTAACATTTACTGTTTTGTTTATTTTAATTAACGATATTTAAAAGGGATTTAAGTATGCTTAAGAAAACCTGTTTGTCGCTGGCGGTCTTACTGCCATCCATTGCCTCTGCTGCGCCTATGGCACCAAGCGAAGCGGACGTAGCCCACCACTTCAGTACATCCGTTCAGGCGGACTTCACCCTTCTTGCTGACTCAGTTGATCCTGCACTGGTTTACTACGTACCTAACACGGGCGGTGTAACCATTAATGCTAAGCAATCCATCCAGCCCGTACCAAGCTTTCAAGTTTACGAATATTACCCAACATTTGGTTTCTTTGCCGGTGAAGCTCTAACTCGCTTGGGTGGTTCATTCGATACCACTTCAAACCAGGATTCTCTTGGTCGCCTTGAGTCTGAAGCCGCTGCCAAAGGCCTTAAACTAACACCCGCTCCAGCCACAACTGCCACTACCAAATTCCTATTAGGCCCCTATCTACTGGAAGATGAACGCCTTGATGTGGATTGTATATACGACACCTATGAGATCGTCACGTCAAGTGGTGAGCTTCGCGAAGTACGTGTACCTGTGTGCAGTATCGACGAAGGCGCCGATTACGACATAGATACCAATATCATGTACAAATTTTCTCAGTTACCTGCTTTAAGTGGCAGTACTGTGTCACAAAACATCCCATTCGCAGGTGTAACCATGCCAAATGTTGGCCAGCAGTTACGCCCTATTATGATGTCGGGCGGCCAATGGTCTGGCGTGGTCTCGGCTAAGGTTGATTGGGAAATCAAAGCCAATACCCAAACTCGCCAAGCAAGAGCGCTGATTAATTGGGAACAAACTTTTGAACAGGCTTCAGCCTTTATGGCGATACACAATAACGCGTGTGTCGATATTGAAATGCAAGCCTTCTATCAAAATCTTGCAAGCTGTGACAATGCAGATGATTGCGGCGTGAAAATTGAGTACATGAATGAATTTGGTCAATGGACCGATGTGGCACCTGATGATCCGGAGTTCATCAACCAGGTGACTGCATTCCAGTCTACCGTTGAGAACGAACTGTTCAACCAGGTTGATGCCTATACCACCTCTACCCTAGGCCAGGTATCTACCCGAGCAACTGCCTTCTATACGTTACGAGCTAACTACGAGAAGAAAAATTTGTCTCGCAATGAAACTCGTTACTTTACCTGGACTCCAGGTAATCAAACCGTTCATGCCAGTACCGATTTACAGATCTCTTGTTTAACCGGTGGATTTGAGAATGGACGAGTCAACTATGACATGAACAATGCCGGTTGCCGCGCATTGATTGGTCAGGACTAACCCTTATCTAATCTAAATAACGTGTAAAGGGGAGGGAACTCCCCTTTACTAAGGAGATACGCATGAAAATATTTGTTTATATTGCATTGCTGTTGATCATTAATGTACAGGCTTTTGCTGAGAATTCACAGTTTGAGAAAAACCTACAAAATCTAGACTATTCAAAAGTAATCAACGAGCAAGGCATCATATTCGCCCCCTACCTATGGAATGACAAAGAAGGGGTGGTATGGTATCAAAACTATAATTATGAATACCTTTTTGGTGCCATCAATCGTTTTAACATGGGGTCCGTCACTATTTACTTGCAGGCGCAAGCGCATGCTAATGACAGTCAGAATTACAACGATTTCATAGCAAGCAACAACCTGGTTGATGACGGTTTGCGCCTATATAATCCAGACGAATTCAATTGTGCAACATCAGAGGAGTTTTCAGGGTTTATTAAACAAGTATCTGGAAAAGACCCAGTTGTTAAATCGACTGGAGACTCCAGAATTTTATGTCAAGTGAGCTTTAGCTTTTATCAAGGATGGGAGTCTAGAATAGAAGAATACATTAATGACAAAACCGTTTTTGATATTGATGTGAAAATCCCTCTATGCTCGGCCGACAGTGACAGGCTTGACGTAAGTACTATATTAAATCCTCTTATCTCTGCGGGCACACTCTCGCTGAGTAGCACTACTTTTACAGGGGATTTATTCTCGGTGTTCTATGAGCTTGTGATGCAGTCTCAGCAATCACCAGAATTATTTGGAAGTACCCCGCCAAGAGATATCATTCAGGAAATATTTTCTCGGTTTGTGATCGATGAAGCTGGCGAAAACCTAACTATCGAATTAAACCAAGTAGAAACTGATATCTTTATCTGTACGCCTACACCGGTTAACGTCGATATAATAGGTGTGAATAATGCGTAGCTTCATTATTTCATTACTGCTGATGACATGCCTGAGCGCACAAGCCGATTCAAATGATCTATGTCGATTATTTAATATCTGCCCCAATGGTACTGTCATTGATGGTGTGAGCTATGTAACTCAATCAGATTGTGAATCTGATTTCGTAGTATATCCATACACCACATCGCCATTTATCAGTAATATTTGCCAAGACTATCAGACCCTAAAGCA
>MAAA01014168.1_pt1 | contig 17085 bp, 14 predicted proteins | sample 1115971 | NCBI WGS metagenome assembly MAAA01 (sample SAMN04961123, study PRJNA320927) | seawater metagenome | isolation source: sample BD02T6 sea water enriched with oil for 6 days | place: USA:Gulf of Mexico | collected 2013-07-27 | reverse complement strand
ATCGCTTTTAATACTTAAGAAAAACCTATGTCTCGCCAAGCCCTAACCCAAGCAAAACGCATCGTCATTAAAATTGGCAGCGCCTTGCTCACCAACGACGGTGCCGGGCTTAATAAGGCGGGCATAGCTGGCTGGGTAGACCAGATAGCCGCATTAAAACAGCAAGGTCTGGAGGTAGTGCTGGTATCCTCCGGCTCGGTGGCCGAAGGCATGACCCGCCTGGGTTGGAAAAAACGCCCCAAAGCCCTGCATGAATTACAAGCCGCCGCCGCCGTAGGTCAAATGGGCTTAGTGCAATGTTACGAAACTAATTTTGCCCGCCACAACTTCACCACCGCGCAAGTATTGTTAACCCACGCCGATCTAAGCAACCGAACCCGCTATCTAAATGCCCGCTCAACCTTGCGCACTTTGCTGGATTTAAACGTAGTGCCCATCATCAACGAAAACGACACCGTGATCACAGACGAAATCCGTTTTGGCGATAATGACACCCTAGGGGCTTTGGTGGCCAACCTGGTAGAAGCCGACGCCCTAATTATGCTTACCGACCAGGATGGCCTATACACCGCCGACCCACGCAAAGACAAAAATGCCACTCTTATTGTAAGCGCCAATGCCGAAGATCCTGCCATACAAGCCATGGCCGGTGACGGTGGAGCGTTAGGCCGTGGCGGCATGGTTACTAAGGTGCGTGCCGCCCGTTTGGCTGCCCGTTCCGGCGCCAGCAGTATTATTGTGGGCGGTAGCTTGGAAAACGTATTAATACGTTTAAAAGCCGGGGAAGAGCTGGGTACTTTACTAACCAGTGGCCAAGAACCCATGGTAGCCCGCAAGCAATGGATTGCCGGGCACTTACAACTAAAGGGACGGCTCACCCTTGATAAGGGGGCGGTAAACGCGTTGCTTAATAAAGGTAAGAGTCTGTTACCAGTAGGTGCCATAGCTGTAACAGGGAACTTTGGCCGCGGTGAAGTGGTGGCCTGTGTGAATGATCAAGGCAAAGTGGTGGCAAAAGGGCTAACCAACTACAGCTCCAGCGAAACCATGAAAATATTAAAGAAAGACAGTAAAGATATACTTTCGATACTAGGTTATATGGATGAGCCAGAATTGATTCACAGAGATAATCTAGTGCTGGTTTAGAATATTCGTAAAGTATAAAGAGCATAAAAAAAGCAGCCAATGGCTGCTTTTTTTATGCTCGTGATTTGCTTGCACTCTAACAATGAAATGGTGGTTTTTTGGTGGTACTTTAAGTGTCAAAAAGTGGAATGAGAAATAAGAGTGAGTGAAAAATTGTGCCTATGGGAAAAATATTATTGGTTTTCAGTAAGCAAATAATTATCAAATTAATTCTGGAGCATGGAGTAAAAATAAACCTAAGGAGTGAGGTTTTTCTATTTTTTGTCTAAATAGACTCACGCTAAAAAGCGATTGTTTAATTACTTTGTCTGAATGTTGCTTGATATTTGTTCAGAGTGAAAGTCATACAGTTAAAGATGGTCGTGTTTTAGCAGCTCAAATAATGTTGATTCCGTTTGCTTTTTATACAGCTGTGTAGGATATCTCTTACAAGGATATAAGCTTCAGGCTTAACTTACTAAATTTGTTCTAATATTGTATGTTTTTTGTCTGCACCTGAATTGCTATCTAGTAATTTAGAACTATAATGCCAACCAGAATTTTTCGAGACGTGGTTCACATTTAAGTGCCTCCCCCCCCCTTTAAGTTTTAGCTCGAAGTAGATTCAGCTGAAAATATTTATGGAAGTCGATTTAAATTTCAAAGGATGAATGCCTAAATTAATAGGTTATTTAATATACGCATTAAAGTATGGGCACTTCAGAATGAGTCTTTTAGCAGTAGATCAAGTAACAGATAATAAACTACAGAAAGCGGTCACCGAAGCACATAATTCAGTGCTAGAGCAAAGCCGTCAAATTCAGCGCCTCGCCCAGTTTGTTAATCAAGAATTTTTACAGGCAGTACAATTAATACACGAATGCTCTGGCCGTTTAATCATTTCTGGTATGGGTAAGTCGGGTTTAATAGGTAAAAAAATCGCAGCTACTATGGCATCCACCGGCACCTCATCATTTTTTGTACACCCAGGTGAAGCCTACCACGGTGACTTGGGTATGATTCGCCCGGAAGACGTGGTGTTGCTTATTACCAATAGCGGCGAGACTGATGAAGTGATTAAGCTAATTCCATCGCTTAAAGCCTTTGGTAATAAAATTATCGGTATGACCGGCAAAATGGAAAGCACCCTTGCCAAGCATGCAGATATTACCCTTAACGTAAGTGTAGAGCGCGAAGTGTGCCCCAATAATTTGGCCCCTACCTCTTCTACTACGGCTACTTTAGTAATGGGTGATGCGTTAGCGGTAGCCTTAATTAATATGAGTGAATTTAAGCCTCGCGATTTTGCACAGTTTCACCCGGGTGGAAGTTTGGGTCGTAAGCTGCTGACCAAAGTAAAGGACGTAATGGCGACAGAAAATCTGCCCTTAGTCGCTTCTACAGAGAATATTAGCGACGTAATTATGACCATGACCAACGGCCGTTTAGGTTTGGCGATTGTCATGGAAAATTCACAATTATTAGGTGTAATAACCGACGGTGACTTACGCAGGGCACTGGCCGCGGGTATAAATTTTAAAGAAGCCCAAGCGAAAGAAATGATGAGTTCAGCCCCCATCACCATAAATGAAAATTCTATGGTATCAGATGGTGAAGAGCTCATGCGTGGTGCACACATCAAACAAGTTGTGGTGTGCAATGATGCTGGCGATATCACAGGTATATTAGAATTCTTTCAGTAAATCCTAGGTTGTATAGCGGACTATCACTGTGAAGCGTCAGTCACTCACCATTATGCGGGACACCATTCATGCGTTATTAATGCGTGAATTAAAGACTCGTTTTGGCAGTTCAAAGCTGGGTTATTTCTGGGCCATAGCCGAGCCTGTGGCGCAAGCTTCAATTTTGGCAATACTGTTCACCTTAATAGGAAAAACAAGCCTGGCAGGTGTGCCTGTTGCTTTGTTTTTGCTGTCAGGTGTTATGCCGTTTAAAGCGTTCAGTAAAACGGTTACACAGTTATCCGCGGGTATATCATCCAATAAGGCCTTGTTTGCTTATCGCCAGGTAAGCCCTATAGATCCGGTTTTAACCCGGTTAATCATTGAACTGGCTACTTTCTTTGTTGTGTACATACTTATTTTAAGTGTGATGTTTTGGTTAGGGTTTGATGTGTGGCCAGAAGACTTACTGGCCCTGCTAGCGGCGTCTATGTTGCTTATGCTACTGGGGTTTGGTTTGGCTTTGTGCATATGCAGTGCGTTCTTATATTGGCAAGATGCTAATAAGCTATTAGGCATGGTAATGACGCCTATGTTTTTCATATCGGGAGTTTTTTACAGTGCGAGCATGATACCGCCTAAGTATTGGTACTTGTTTAACTGGAACCCAGTGTTTCATGCCATAGAGTTAAGCCGTGATGCCTTTTTTATTAGTTATCAGACCCCTATAGGTAGTTGGAGTTATTTGGCTCTAATTACACTGGTCTTCTTAAGCCTAGGCCTGATGTTGTACCGAGTTAACCGCATAAGGTTTGCCACCTTATGATTCAATTTAAAAATGTTAATAAGTATTACCCTACCAAGCAGGGGCGAAAATACATATTTAAAAATGTGAATATTAAAATGCCTACAGATACCAGCATAGCTATTTTAGGTCCTAACGGCGCGGGCAAGTCTACCCTAGTGCGCATGCTGGGTGGTGCCGACTACCCCAATAAAGGTGAAATTAGTAGCGATAAAAAAATATCCTGGCCATTAGGGTTGCAAGGGGGGTTGCAGGGCAGCATGAGCGGACGTGAAAATGTACGTTTTGTGGCACGCATTAATGGTTACCAATACACCAAAGAAATTGAACAAAACGTAGCAGACTTTGCAGAGATAGGCGCTTATTTTGACGAGCCGGTAAAAACCTATTCAAGTGGTATGAAAGCCAGGGTAGCATTTGGTTTAACCATGGCCTTCGATTTTGATTTTGATGTATTGCTAATTGATGAATTAGGTGCCGTTGGTGATGCTAACTTCCGTAAAAAAAGCCAAACCCTGTTAGAGAGTAAATTTGAGAAAACCAAGCTCATCATGGTGAGTCATTCCATGGGTGAATTACGTAAATACTGCCAGGCGGGTTTGGTTATTAAGGAACAATCCTTAGTGTTTTTTCCAAGCCTAGAAGATGCCATAGAACAATACGAAGAGACCTATGTCAGATCCAGTTAAAACCCCCAATACGGCGCAACCAGAGGCTAAAAAACCTCTTAGCAATTTACAGCGCAAGGTGCGAAAACTAAAACGCGACCCTAAGCAGTTTGTAGCAGACAGCAAAGCCTTTGTGACTACCCGCAAAGCCGCCTATTTAGCCTGGGCAAAATTGGGCTCTTTTGCATTGGTTTTACTGGCGTCAGTGTTGGTGGTTTTTTACTACGCTATTATTGCTTCTCCAAGATATGTTACTCAAACTCAGTTTGTAGTAAAGCAAGCCGGTGGCAGTGAAGCCGCGCTAATGGGGCTAGCGGCCATTGCATCTACATCGTCCTCCAGCCGTGATGCACTAATTATTAAAGTATACATAGAGTCGCGTGCCATGGCTGAGGCACTTGATAAGGCCATAGGTTTAAAAGCACACTATCAACAAAATCAATGGGATGGTTTAAGCCGTTTATCACAAGCTGCCAATGTAGAGGACTTTATAGAGTACTACCAAGATCATATTGTTGTACGGCACGATGAAATGTCCGACATTTTATACATAGAAGCTCAGGCATTTAGTGAAGACTATAGCTTGTTGCTAGGTGAAACCCTGTTGAAATTTAGTGAGACCTTTATAAATCAACTGGGTGATAAAATGGCCCAGGAACAACTTAAATATGCGCAGCAAGAGGTTGAGCGCGTATACACCGTAATGAAAAACCAGCAGCAGGTATTGCTGAGCTTTCAAAATAGTAACAAATTGTACAACCCGGAACAGCAGGGTAGCGCACTTTTAAATGCCATTAGTGAGTTGCAAGGGGCAAAAATTCAAGCGCAGGCAAAACTAAAAGAAATGCAGGCAGTAATGCACGACGGTGCCGCCGAAGTGAAGTCGCAACATATTTTAATAGACTCACTTACGCTACAGCTTAAAGAAGAAAACGCCAAGCTAACATCGGATAACCAAAAATCCCTTAATAAGGTGAACGCAAGCTTTCAAGAACTAAAATTAAGCGCCGAACTTTCTACCAGTTTGTATCAAGCAGCACTGGCCAGTATGGAAGCAGTACGGGCAGATGCCTATCGTAAATTAAAACACTTGCTAATTATTCAGTATCCCTTAATCCCAGAAACCGATAAATACCCAAGACGCATCCACAGTATATTTACCTGGTTTGTGTCACTCATATTGTTGTATTTATTAGGCCGTCTGATTATGGCCATAGTTAAAGAACACAAGGAATAAACCCGTGAAAATACTTAACAGGTTAGCGTTGTCTTTACTGGCAGGCTTGTTTGCTTTGCAGGCGGTGGCGCTGGACATTCAAAAAGATGAAAGTGCCGAAGTTATTAATGTGTTACCACAGAATGACAGCGCCCCCATGTTTGCTGATTGGCTATTTAGTGGAGCCTTTAGTAAGGCAGCCTTTACAGGTGTTAACCCTAAATACAGATTATCACAGGGCGACACGCTTTTAGTGCAACTATGGGGCGGCATTGATTACCAAAAAGAATTAATCGTAGATGCGCAAGGTAATATTTTTATACCCAAGGTAGGGCCGGTAAAAGTATTGGGAGTGGAAAACAAAAGCCTTAACAAGGTAGTGCTTAAATCTATAAAGCGCGTTTATAAATCGAATGTACAAGCCTATGTGACACTAATATCCAGCCAAACCGTTAAAGTATTCTTGGCAGGTATGGTGAATAATCCAGGGCTGTACGAAGGCCAGAGTGCAGATAGTATTCTAGCGTTTATAGATAAAGCACAGGGTATTCGTAAAGACCTGGGCAGTTACCGGGATATTCAGGTAAAGCGTAACGGCAAGAAAGTAAATTCAATTGATTTATACGCATTCATTGAAAAAGGCGTTATGCCTGTTTTACAACTGCAAGATGGCGATGTGATATTTGTAGGACCAAAACAAAGTGATATTACCATAGAGGGTGAAGTGGGCTTCACCGGAAAATATGAGCTGAACAGTGGTACAGGAAATCTAGCTTCAATATTACACGCAGTAGCCATTAATGAAAAAGCCACCCATGTAACGGTAATAGAGCCGTTTTCTAAAAACGGGCTGAAAGAAATAAAAGCCCAACAATATAGTGTTAGCAACCTTAAAAATATCAAGGTGCATGCAGGGGCGTTGGTAAAAGTGTCATCGCAGCTACGGGCAAACAGCATTAGTGTAGAGGTGATAGGCGAGCATAATTCACAATTTGAAATGGTATTGCCGTGGGGGACAACGTTAGATGCGTTACTGGCTAGAGTAGAATTCACCAAATTATCGAATCAAAGCGCCATTCAGCTTTATAGGAAATCGGTTGCCAAGCGCCAAAAAGACATGCTAATGGCCTCGCTAACGTCATTAGAGCAAAGTGTATTAACTGCCCGTTCGGCCACCAATGAAACAGCGCAATTAAGAGCCACGGAAGCACAGACCATTCTTCAATGGATTGAAAAAGCCAAACTGGTACAACCCAAAGGGCAGGTGCTGTTGGCACAAGGCTATGACGCAACATCTGTTATTTTAAAGCAAGGCGACCGCATAGTGGTGCCCAGTAAGCAAAGCCTGATCATGGTTCACGGTGAAGTGCTTTTTCCCACAGCTATTACCTATGATAATAAGATGTCTACCGAGGATTATATCGCCAAAGCCGGCGGCACAACAGCTGATGTGGATGACATGAATGTACTAATAATGACGCCGAATGGCTCGTTTATAGATATAAATTCAGAACTGTCGGATGAAGATGAAATTCATGCCGGAGATGAGATTTTTGTTTTAGCCAAACCTGATGTGAAATCTTTGCAGTTAACGAAGGATATAACACAGGTGATTTATCAGGTAGCTGTGTCGGCTGCTGTAGTTTTAGCGTTATAGAGTAGAGGAAGTATGAAAGTATTAATTTTCTCAGTTAATAAAAATGATGTGTTTCTTCGGAGTGCATTAAAAAAAATATCAAAATTGCATAGGGGTTTAAAATGCACCTTGGTAGCGCCGTCAAAAATTAATGATGATTTTATTGGGCAATATTATAAATACACGCCAAGCTTAAATGGTATTAATTTAAATAGACTTGAAGATACCGGTTATGAGTTTGTGTATTTATTGGATACCTTTGGTGTAGAGGTGCCAAGGTGTATTGTGCGAGACATATTATCTAAGAATGTAAAATCTATAGTTTTGTTGAAAAAAAACTTAGAGTTTTCAGCTGTGATTTACTCGCCCACTAAGAAAACCAGTAAAAGTATTATGGTATTTCCTGGACCTATTTTTCCTATACATATGGGCTCTCACCAGCGGGCTTATGGAATGATAGAGTCGTTAAATACTCGGCATAAAGGCTGCGATGTGATGATTACATCGGGTAACGCAAAGCACTCTAAGCTATCAGCAGATTTACTAAAATTGATAGCGCCTAATGTATATACATTTAAAAATAACCGTCGAAAAATTAAAGGGGTTTTAAGGCTTCGTCGTTATATTGAGTCGAAATATAGAAAGCTATTTAAGCTTAAAGGTGCTGCTCCAGATTTGTTTGAAGAACGCATATATAACAAAGCAACAGAGTCTGCCAAGTTAACGCTTAAGCGCCTCGTTAAAGATAGAAAGTATACAGATGTAATCGTAAATTATGCTTGGATGATGCCTGTTATTGATTATCTTGATTTAACTAAAATAAGGGTCACATGTGACACCCATGACGTGCAATATGTAAGAGGGAAGAGTAATAACAAAGGAGAAAAACGTTTTTTTGTATCTTGGGCTAAGGAAAAAAAATTAGAGATAGAGCAGATGAATCGCGCGAATATTGTTTTGGCGATTTCATCTGGTGATTATTTAGAGCTAAATAAAGCAGTAAAAAAATCGAAGGTTATTAAATGCGTAAGTGGATTTGATTACGCAAGTAAAAAAATAAAAAATAAGGCTAAAAGTCAGCCTGTTAACTTTGGTTTTATTGGTGGGCGTATGGATGCAAACGTGAAAGCGTTATCGATAATACTTGAGGAATGGTGGCCATCAATACAAGAGTTTTCACCTGATAGTAAACTGTATATTGCTGGCTCTATTTGTGGTGATAGTGAAATTAAACAGCTTTGTTTTTTAAATAGAAATGTTGAGCGCCTTGGTTTTGTTGCATCAATTTGGAGTTTCTATGATAAATTTGACATAGCATTAAACCCTGTTGTGGTAGTAGGTGGTTTAAACTTTAAAAGTATAGAAGCGATGTCTGCTGGGAAAGTTCTTTTTACCAATGACCTTGGACTTAGGTGTTTGGTAAATAATTCTGTGATTAAAAGCTGTGAAACCCCTAAAGAATTAATAACGGCTTTAACGTCACTTGATAGAGATAGAATGTATTTAGCGTCCCAGAAAAGGTTAAGTCAAAAAGTAGCTATTGACAATTTTTCAGAGGTAAGTGTTTATAATGATTTCCAAAAATCAATTGCCTAAAATGAACAATATACTGATTCAGTGCGGAGACCACCTAGAAAACCAGTTGAGGATTTTGCCGTTGGCAAAGTGGCTAAAAGAGCGTGGTTATAACCCCGTTGTAATGGTGTATAGACGATATAATGGAACAGAATTTTTAAAGAATGGTATCGATGTCGTCTCTTTGGATATAGCCAAAAGAACTAAAACGGCGCAATCATTTAAAGTACTTAGATCGCAATCGAAGTTAACTGTAAACGACATTCCCTTTGATGAGGTAATGGATGCCGAGTTTAATAAATCGCCTTATTTGAAGATGCCAAAATATCAGGCCCGTAATGAGAAAAGATTTATTGATACCGCAATTGCTATTTCAGAGGTGATTGAACAGGTACAACCGGACTTTATATTCGTTTGGAATGGCTATACCGGAATTGTTGCAAATTTTCTAAGGATATATTGCAAAAAAAATGAAATGAAATGTTCATATTTAGAGAGAGGATATAAAAAAGACTCTCTTTACATTGATAGCCAAGGGGTGAATGGCTTTGGTTCTTTATCGGATAGAGTGCGATATGAGAATGCTGGAAATACAGAGGTTGATTTATCTAAGGTTAAAAAGGTGTTGGTTCCCCTTCAAGTTCAGACTGATACCAATATAATTTATAACTCAGTTATTAAAAGTATGCGTGAGTTTGTTTTTTATGTGCGAGAAAGGCTGGTTGATGATGTTATTTTATACGTTAAAACCCACCCAGAGGAGGTGGATAAAAATTTGAATTTGCCACTATTGCATAATGTTGAATATATAGATGAGTGCGATTTAAGTGCCTTAATTAAATCGGTTGATTTAGTCGTGACGATTAATTCAACGGTAGGCATGACCGCACTATTTGAAGGTATACCTGTTGTGGGCTTAGGGAAGTCAATTTTCTCTAATAAAAACCTAGTAATAGATAAAAATCAGTTTGATTCAAATATAAAAAAATTCAATTTAGATTCCGATGCTTGTTTTAAGGAAGATTTAGAGCGAGGTTATACGTTTAGCAGTGAATCCCCTTCACAGAGTGTGGAAAGTATATTTCCCCAAACAGGTGGGGTGAAAGTATTGAAGTATTTTAACAACTTTAGGTTATCCGCTGAAAAATACGCTGCTCTTAATCGTAAGTTTGAAAATGCTTTGGTTAATAATTCTGTTGTAAATGGTGTTGTTAATGTAGATGTGTTTCTGGGTGTAAATGATGGATTAGATTTAACCTACCGAAATACCAATGTTGAATTAACATTTTCTTGGATTAGTGAAAGGCTACCAGTACGGGGTACTAATAAAAGCCGTGTTGTAATCAATAAAACACCTCAGAAAAGTTTATCCAGAGGTATCAATGTTGCCATGATACACACTAAACATATTGGGAAATTAAAGAGCTTGTCTAAGTATGATTTTATTGTTAATGAATATTTTAATTTGGTTTTGATGCGTATTGTGAAACAACAGAAGTTTCGTATGTTTCAAAAAAGTTTTCAATGATTGTAATTGAAGTTAATGCAGAAATTTGTAGGTGTGAGTCGGAATGAAAGAAATAGAGCTGGAAAAATATATTGAAATTAAAAAAATAATATGTTTTACACCGGATAGGATTGATTATGAAGAACGTAATTTGAATGATGAAAATCATTCTAATTTATCAGATCCTAGTTTGAAGGTCGTAGAGCTTCAAGATGTTTACGTTACATCTGATGGTTTTGTCTTTGATTCAGAATACTTTATTATCGATTTAGGTTATACGGACAGAATTGAAAAAAATATAAGTGTTGCTAATAATTTAGAAGAGGTAAGTGGTGATATTGATAGCGCAAGCCTTATTGGTGGCCACGCTAATTATTATCATTGGCTGATGAATTGGCTTCCAAGATTATTTCTGCTGGAAATGTGTGGTTATTCTAAACGAACTTTATTGGTTGGTGACTCTTGGGCGCGATTTCAGCAGTCAACTTTTAATTATTTTGTTAAAAAAGATAGTTATAATATATTAAGGGTGAAGGATGTTGTTTTCGTGAAACGGCTCCTAGTGCCTACTTTTTTTAAAAACCCCCTCCACTCTCCATTTGTAGTGACACAATTAAGGACTAGAGCTAAAGAGGATATGCTGTTTGTTAAACCTAAAAAAATATATGTTTCGAGAAAATCGGCTAATGGGCGTCGAGTAGTAAACGAAGAGGAGATGTTCGCCGTATTAAAAAACAAAGGTTATGAGTTAGTGGAGCTTGAAAAGCTTTCATTTAAAGAGCAAGTAAAATTATTTTCAAATGCTACACATGTGATAGCACCTCATGGGGCAGGTTTGGTTAATTTGGTTTTTTCTAAAAAAATAAAGTTTGTTGTGGAGATATTTAATAAATCATGGAGTCGGGTTTTTTGGAGCTTGGGTGCTATCGTTGGTGTAAAACGGTATGCTTCCTATAATGCGCTAATTGTAGATAACGGTCTTAAATCACAGTTGCATGATTTAAAAATAGATGTGGATGATTTTCTAGAAGTTTTTGAGGGGGAATTATAAAATGATTTCGATTATTTTAGCAGGCGGTTCCGGTACTCGTCTTTGGCCTTTGTCCCGTAAAGGTAGCCCTAAGCAATTTGTCAGTATTGGTGGTGCGCCATCATTATTTCAATCCACGTTACAACGTGCCTTAAGCATAGCTAGCTCGGTATCTGTGGTGGCCGCAGAATCTCATCAGTTTATGGTGAAAGATGAACTGGAAGGGCAAATAAGTCATGCCAGCGTGATGTTAGAGCCATGTGGTAAAAATACGGCACCTGCCATTGCCATTGCCGCAATGCAGGCGCTTGAAAACGGCGAAGATCCCATGTTATTGGTTATGCCATCAGACCATCTTATTAAAAACCAAGATGCATTTTTGCAAGCAATTGAACATGCAACTCCGTTTGTATTACAGGATAAGTTAATTACTTTTGGCGCGAAACCCGAATACCCTGAAACAGGTTACGGGTATATTAATTTAGAATCAGTATCTGAGCCCGTTAATCAGGTGGCTCGTTTTGTTGAAAAGCCGAATGAAAAATTGGCAAAAGAGTATTGTGAAAGCGGCGACTATTTTTGGAATACAGGCATCTTTATGTTTAAAGCCAGTAGCTTTTTATCTGAACTTAAACGATATAGCCCAACTATTTATGACGCATGTAAAGCCACCTTCGCATCCCGCTATGATGATTTAGGTGACATGAAATTTAATGCCGAATTGTTCGCTGCCATTCCAGAAGATTCCATTGATTATGCGGTTTTAGAAAAGTCATCTAATGTTATGTGTGCCCCTGTGAACATGGGTTGGAATGATTTAGGTGCGTGGAATAGTATTGCCGACAAGCTACCTGCCAGCCAACATAAAAAGGTGATTAATAAAAATGCGCATTCAAACCATGTGGTCGTATCCAATAAGGAAAAAGTGGTTTCCTTAATTGGTGTGAGCGATGTAGTGGTAGTAGATACAGATGATGCATTATTAATTGTTAATAAGGATGATGCGCAGCAAGTTAAATCGGTAGTAGATGATCTAAAAGCCGTTGGAGATGAGATTATCAATACCCCTAAGTGTGTGCATCGTCCTTGGGGAACTTACGAGACCATTGATCATGGCCATCGCTATAAGGTAAAGCGCATTACGGTGAAGCCCGGTGCAAGCCTCTCATTGCAATTGCACCACCATAGAGCTGAGCACTGGATTGTGGTAACTGGTACGGCGCAAGTGACAAATGGTGAGAAAACATTTTTATTATCAGAAAATGAATCCACTTATATCCCTATCGGTGTTATGCATCGTCTAGAAAACCCGGGTAAATTTGATTTAGAACTTATTGAAGTACAGTCAGGCTCCTACCTTGAAGAAAACGATATTGTAAGGGTGGAAGATAGCTACGGAAGAATTAAATTATGAATGTTGTGGATAAAACCAATAAAGGTAATAAAGTTACGGGTATTCCGCAATTATCGGATAGGACCAACGTTACGTTCGAGGGTGAAGATTTAGAACTAGTCATTGGCAAAAATGTTAAGTTTTTGGGCGTAAATTTTAAGCTTGTTGGGCGGAATAGTAAGATTATTATAGAGGATGGGGTTGTTTTAAGAGGGAATTTTACAGTATCTGATGGAAGTTTAATTAAAATTGGTAGTAAGTCTATATTTAATTGGAATGCAGATTTTTGGGCAATTGAAGGTGCATCTGTGATTGTGGGAAGTGACTGTTTGTTTTCAAGAGTATTTATAAAAACAAGTGATGGGCACTCGATTTTTGATCGTTTTACAGGTGAAAGAATTAATTTTGCTCAGGATGTTAAGATAGGTAATCATGTGTGGTTAGCACAGGATGCTGTTATTTTGAAGGGTAGCGTTATTGGCTCAGGCTCAGTTATTGGAATGGGTGCTGTAGTTTCTTCTGAAATTGAAGAGCACTCTATTGCTGTAGGGGTTCCAGCAAAAGTTATACGAAGAAATATTGATTGGGACACATCAAAATTGGATGTGTCACCCTATCCTAAACTTGACCGATATGACTCCCCCTTTACTTAATACTAGGTGGAAAGGTCGTTTTCGATTTTTTTTGAAGTGTAAATGTAGTATGAATTTATTAAATGTAACCGAGATCAGGTTTAAAAAACAATGAAAGCAATTATTCCTGTAGCAGGTTTAGGTACACGTATGTTACCTGCAACAAAAGCAATACCTAAAGAAATGTTGCCAATTGTAGATAAGCCACTTATTCAGTATGTGGTAAATGAAGCGGTGGCAGCGGGTATCAAGGAAATAGTTTTAGTTACCCATTCAAGTAAAAATAGTATCGAAAATCATTTTGATACCAGTTTTGAATTAGAGGCAACTTTAGAGGCGCGTGTAAAACGGCAATTATTAGATGAAGTACGTGCCATCTGTCCTAAAGATGTAACCATTATGCATGTTCGTCAAGGTGAGGCAAAAGGCCTGGGTCACGCTATTGCATGTGCACGCCCGTGTATTGGTAATAATCCGTTTGTGGTGATGTTGCCAGATGTATTAATTGATGATGCTGCCGCTAATTTATCGAAAGATAATTTAGCCGATATGATTAATAATTTTCACGCTACAGGTCGTAGTCAGGTCATGGTTGAATCAGTACCAGATGATCAGGTTAATAAGTACGGAATTGTTGATTGTGCGGGTAAGGAGCTTAAACAAGGTGAAGCGGTTAATATGATAGCTATGGTTGAAAAACCTGCTCTTGAAGATGCTCCATCTAACCAAGCTGTTGTTGGTCGATACGTATTGTCACATGCATTATGGAATATTTTGGATCACACGCCAGTCGGAGCTGGTGGCGAAATTCAACTTACAGATGCCATTGCAGAGTTAATGAAATCTGAAAGTGTAGATGCGTATTCCATGATTGGCAAAAGTCACGACTGTGGCAGTAAAGTGGGTTACATGCTGGCTAATATGGAATACGGATTGCGTCATCCTGAAGTGGGTGCAGAAATGAAGAGATTTATTAGTATATATAATAAAGAAGCCATACTTTAATTATTTATATATTAGGCGGCGTCTTTCAGTGAGTTGTTTGTAGGCAGGCTCGTGAGAGTCTGCCGGCTAATTGAAGTCTCTATTCATTCCGTTTTATAGTCTCAGTTAGCTAATTAATTCAAAGTAATGATAAAGACATTACGTATTTTAAGCTTTTATACATAATAACCTATCAAATGAAATATAAAATTGTAATACCCGCTCGATTTGGTTCGTCTCGTTTGCTAGGTAAGCCTTTAATGGATATCGAAGGCAAGCCCATGATATGGCATGTCTATCAGCGTGCCTTGGAAACCAATATTGGCAATAACAATATCGTCATTGCCACCGATCACCCAGAAATTTATGAGATTGCAACCAACTTTGGTGCTAACGTCGTTATGACTCGTGAAGATCACGAGTCGGGTACCGATCGTTTGTCCGAAGTAGCCACAGTAATGGATTGGGCTGATGATGTTGTGGTGGTAAATTTACAAGGGGACGAGCCATTAATCCCTGCGAACCTAATTGCGCTTACCGCTTCAACTTTAATCAAGGTTGCTGAAGCTGGTATGGCAACATTAGCTTGTCGCTTGCAAAATGAAGCACAGGTAAGTGATCCAAACTGCGTAAAGCTGGTATGTGATAAAACCAATAAAGCCATGTATTTTTCCCGTGCAGCTATTCCTTTTGCGCGTGAAGGTATAGACCCCGCATTACTAGCATCAGATAGCACGCCCTGGTTAAGGCATATTGGTATGTATGCCTATAGGGTAAGTACCCTAAAGCAACTAAGCCAATGCCCTGTATCGGTTATAGAGGGGCTAGAAAAACTAGAGCAGTTACGTGCGTTATGGCATGGCATTCATATTCAGGTGGCGTGTATAGCGCAAGCGCCTGGTCATGGCGTAGACACCATGGAAGATCTAGAGCGAGTGCGTGAAATTATGGCGGCCTCTGCTAAGGTTTAAATTACAAATAACACACTGCAAGTAAGGCACTACGTCAGCAATAATGTAGACGCTGGCTTTTTACTGTATATTTGCATTAAGTATTTAACAGGATAATTCAATGATTAATCAAGTTGCATTAACGTCTTCAAAAACAAAGATTGAAATTAATAATAGCAAGCCATTTGTATTGTTTGGCGGTATTAACGTGCTTGAAAGCCGTGACCTTGCCATGAAAACCTGTGAAACCTATGTAGAAGTGACTCAAAAGCTGGGTATTCCTTACGTTTTTAAGGCCTCATTCGACAAAGCTAATCGCTCATCTATTAATTCGTACCGTGGTCCAGGGTTGGATGAAGGCTTAAAAATATTCCAAGAGATTAAAGAGACCTTTGGTGTGCCCATTATCACTGACGTTCATGAACCTCATCAAGCGGCCCCTGTAGCCGAGGTAGTAGATATTATTCAGCTACCTGCATTTTTAGCCCGTCAAACAGATTTAGTAGTGGCTATGGCTAAAACGGGTGCTGCCATAAACATTAAGAAGCCCCAGTTTTTGGCTCCTCACGAAATGCGCCACATCATTACCAAATTTAAAGAAGCGGGTAACGAGCGCATTATGCTGTGTGAGCGTGGCTCTAGTTTTGGTTATAACAACCTGGTGGTAGATATGCTGGGTATGGACGACATGAAAGTTATGGCGCCGGTTATTTTTGATGCAACTCATGCCCTACAGCGTCCGGGTGGCCGTATCGATTCGGCCGGTGGCCGTCGAGCCCAAATATTTCAGTTAGCACGCTCTGGTATGGCTCTGGGTATTGCAGGATTGTTCTTGGAAGCACACCCAAATCCAGACCAGGCAAAGTGCGATGGTCCCTGTGCATTACCGCTTGATAAACTAGAGCCTTACTTGGCCCAGATGAAGGCGGTGGACGATTTGGTTAAATCGTTTTCACCTGTGGTAGTCGAGTAATTTTTTGGATCAGGGGCGCTAAAAGATTCGAGCAGGAGCTGCCCTTGTGCGAGGTCGCCCTATGGGCGATTTAAGTTTGTCGGGCAGGGCTGCTAAAAAGATTCGGGCAGGGGCTGTCCTCGTATATATTTTACATTAGTCTGGTAAAGTTAAGCCTCGTTTCTAGTTCATTCGGCGTATGAATGTTAGTATTTGCGCTCTAAAAATAGACAAATAAAATTCGGTATCAGACTAATGGATAGGTCACCCTCTTTCCCCCTTCAGCTTAAAGATTTAGCTGAATTCAAAGCGCTATCTGCACACTTTCTTGAAATTGAACCTTTAAAAATGCGGGATATGTTTTCGCAGGAAGAAAACCGTTTTCAGCAATTTAATTTACAGGCGGCAGGTTTAAATCTTGATTATTCCAAGAATCGTATAAACCAGACTACGGTCAAATTATTAACGGAGTTGGCCGCTGCTCGCGACTTGCCAAATTCAATTCAAGCCATGTTTAATGGCGAAGCTATTAATCAAAGTGAAAATCGCCCCGCCTTGCATACGGCACTACGTAACTTTTCCGGTGACCCCATTATGGTTGACGGCAAAGATGTCATGCCCGAGGTGCAAAATACCTTAAAACGCATGAAAGAGTTTTGTTGGTTGATTCGTAGCCAGCAATGGCGTGGATTTAGCAATAAACCCTTCACCGATGTAGTGAGTATTGGCATCGGCGGCTCCTTTTTGGGGCCCAATTTGGCCTCGGAGTCTTTAAAGCCTTACTGGAGTAAAAATATTAATTGCCATTACCTGGCTAATATTGATGGCTCCGACCTAACCGAAGTTTTACAAGATTTAAACCCTGAAACCACTTTGTTTATCGTGCAATCCAAGTCGTTTAACACGTTAGAAACCCTTAAAAATGCCACC